>Ga0315549_1003064_pt1 | contig 15244 bp, 10 predicted proteins | sample SalMarSW160200MG_FD_203101 | JGI IMG/M metagenome (GOLD analysis project Ga0315549, IMG submission 203101) | Salt marsh sediment microbial communities from the Plum Island Ecosystem LTER, Massachusetts, United States - Salt Marsh Sediment SW1601-200 ... | reverse complement strand
AAGTTTGGCGTGAATATGCTCCGAAGGGTACGCCCTTATTTCAAGCTTACCGCTCCCGATCCACTCCATAAATTTATAAACACCTTCTTCAACCTCCCTGTTATCCATGGACTCCGCCATTTCATCCACGACAGTATTCCCAATTTCTATTCTGGTTTCAGCGTGAGAAAACCGAGAAGGTTGCCCTTTATGCTCTATTACTTTTCTTAACAGGGCATAGGTCAATTTATTCGTGCTTATTCCAATAAGAATCCTTATTTTCTTTGTTTTCTCAAGTGATTTATATACGGCATGGAAACCACTGGTATAAAAGTATCCTACAAGACAATCGAAAAAATTAGAATCTTTTATAAGTATTTCAAAGCGGTCTTTTAAGGATTGATTCTCTTCATTTGTAATGAAGGTAAGATCGGTATTCATATTCCTTTTTTTTATATTCCCATATATATAATATGCTTACATGTGAATTATAGCATGCGCATGAATTATTTCAAGCTAATAATTAGTGTAAAAGTTCAAGCTATTTTTCACAACTTCTTTACAACTTGTAACAATCTTTTACATTCTGTTGACAACTTTTCCAATTAAATAGTTATCTTTTTCGTATATCACGATAAAAATCAGTCGAAGAGCGTTTTTGAATTCTTCGCATATAAATGTTGGTCTGGGATATTCTCCTGAGCCCGGTTCTAAATCATGTTTCTTCTCTTGCCAACCGTCTGCCCAGCTGGTATGCCTGCTGCAGGACTTCATGTTTTTTCAAGACATCACCGCGCGCTCCTACACCGGGCACAATAAGTTTAGCGGCCAGCTTTATTTCCAGGTACTCAAAGCACTTCTCGAAGAATGATGCCACAAATTCACCTGTTTCTCTATTCTCTTCTTCAAAGGGAATGGCGACGGCGGCGGGCTTACCCTTTATCTTAACCCGGTTTTCCGGGCAGTTGAAGTACACAAAACGGTCGATAAAGGCCTTCATCAGAGCAGTGGGGCCGTACCAGTAGACCGGTGTTCCGAAAAGCAAAATATCAGCATCGATTATTTTGGGGTATAAATAGTTCATATCATCCTTTTTGGAACACGGTTTGCCTTTCCAACAGGTATGACAGCCGTCACACTCTTTGATATTCAAGTCAGCTAAAAATGTAACCTCCGTAACAGCTCCCGCAGCAGCCGCACCTTCCAATATTTTATAAACCAGTGTATGGGTATTGCCGCTGCGGCGCGGACTTCCGATTATGCCAAGAAAATTTTTCATATTACTTCTCCCCCTTTTGCTGTGAGGTATGCGGACGCAAGGCATAAGCGAGCAGATCGAGTGCGAACCGGCTGAACTCTTCTTGATCAAGATTAAAATGCCTGGTAAAGGTCTGGCCCGTTTCGGAAAGCTGATGAAAGAATCCTGTTGTTATAAAAGCAACAGCATAAGCACCTTTGACAGCATCCACATCATTGCGTATGCTGCCGTCAGCCTTACCCTGTTCAAACACGTCGGCAAGCGCCTGAAACATATAATCATCAAACCACAGCCACTCCTGCTGTTTGGGACTTTCTTTCTTTTTTACATATCCGATCCGGTTCATTAAGCGAAAGGTTTCGGGAAAATCCTTATAAAAGCGGTAGTAGGCCATAAAAGAAAGCCGGATTTTATCAAAACCGCTCTTTCCCTTTTCAATCGCCTCTCTACAGTAAGCAAAAAGCTGCTTAAATCCCTTAAGCGCTACCGCAAAATACAAATCTTCTTTATGAGCAAAATATTGATACAGTGTCCTCTTTGTAAACTCTGCCTGGCCGGCTATTTGATCCATAGAAACATTATCAAATCCGTTTTTATAAAATAATTTTTCAGCCGCGCTAATGATTTCAGTTTCCCGCGCCTTCTTCTCTTTTTCTCTTCTTGACAATGTGTCCATAAAAATTATTCCTTTTGCTTGACATTTTAGTATACTATGAGTATACTTTTTATACCGTTAGTATATTATGTATACATATAGTATACATTCAATAAGTATTACTGTCAAGAAAGGAGTAGTAAAATGAAAAAACAAATCAAAGTGATCGGTATAATCAGCAGCCCCAGAGCAGGCGGAAGTACCGCTGCTTTAGTCAGAGAAGCACTTAAAGGCGCAGAGGAACAGGGCGCCGTGATAAAGGAGATATTTCTCCAAAAATATCGGCTTGAATTCTGTAGAGGATGCTCAGCCTGCACGGCCCGGGGCGACTGCGCCATCTCCGATGATTTGGCCGTACTTAAAAACGAACTGGCTTCTGCGGACGGAATAATTCTTGCTTCCCCCAATTACGGCAATTCGTATAATGCAATTATGAAACAGTTTTTGGAACGCATGGGCCTGTTTGAATTCCTCACTTCCGCTACGTTCGGAAACAAGTATCTAGCCGGTATTTCAACCGCAGCTGGCGGGAAAGCAAAAAAGGTTGCCAAGACTCTTACCAATCTAACCAAAAACGGTATTTTCAAGAGGGGTTATGTTTCCGGCGTCCTGGGGATTAACCTGAATGGTAAAGAAATAACTCAACTCCCCGGCGCTCTTGCTAAGGCGTACACATTGGGACAAAAAATTGCCCAAGATGTAAAAACTGCCAAAAAATACCCTCTACAGAATATATTAGGCAGACTTATGATAAATATATTTGTAAAACCTACCTTTAAAAAATTTATAAAGAGGGACAGAGAAACTACCATGAAGGCTGTATATGAGAACCTCAGATTGAGAGCAATGATTTAAGACTTCTGCTGTCTGAAATATATGTCTACTTCTGATGTTCTTTCCTCTAAGGAATACATGAAACCAGGAAAATCATGTTACCTTACCCAATTTAGTTCGTAATATTAATAGATAAAATCAAAACGAATAATCGGGTAAATTAATGATAAGTATACTATAGTTTTAGAAGAGGAGAACGGGAATGAAAAAGCAAGTTGTTATTTTTTCCATTATATTTCTTATGCTTCAAGGATTAGGCTGGGCGCAGGAGGTGCCCCCGGCTTTATTCGTAAAGGAGGGTGAACAGTCCAAAGCCCTGGCAGTAACGTCCGTGGATGTAAAGACTCGTATCTACGGAAATCTGGCCGAAACCCAGATGACACTCACCTTCTACAACCCGGCATCCGGAGCAGTAGCCGGTGACCTTTACTTTCCCTTACCCGAAGGCGCTACTGTAAGCGGGTATGCTCTGGATATCAAAGGTATCCTGGTTGACGGTGTAGTAGTGGAAAAGGACCGCGGCCGGCAGGTGTTTGAAAAGATAGTGCGACAGGGCATAGACCCGGGGCTGGTGGAATGGGTAAAGGGCAACAACTTTAAAACCAGAGTTTTTCCCATTCCTGCCAACGGCACCAGAACAGTAAGGGTACGCTACCTGGCCGATCTGGTGGAAAAGGAGCAAAAACGTTATTACTACCTGCCCCTTAATTTCAAAGACAGAGTAAAAAACTTTTCCATTCAGGTTCAGGTTGTAAAATCGGCTTCACTACCCAAGGTCGAGGAGGGCGGTTTCGCCAATTTCAGCTTCTCCAAATGGCAGGACAGTTTTATTGCTGAAACAACCCTGCAGAACGTGGACCTAAGCCGCGATCTGGTAATTGCCGTTCCTACAGTTAACGAATTACCCGTGCTGGTCGAAAAATCGAAGGATGGTAATATTTATTTTGTAATCAACGATACCGTAACAGCTCCGGGGACTGAGGTAAATATTCCCTCACCGGAGCGTATTACCATTTACTGGGACGCCTCCTCATCACACAGCTCGAGTGACCACAAGCGGTCTTATAAAATCCTCAAGGATTTTTTTAAGCTCCATAAAAAACAGCGCATTACGGTAGAGCTGATAGTATTCAGAAATACTGCCGAAAAAGCCGAGCAGTTCATTATCAACAACGGCAACTCACGCAGTCTTATCGAGGCTCTGCAGCAGATCGACTATGACGGTGGTACTCAGCTGGGCGCTCTGCCGCCGGCAGCAAAGGGAACGGATTACGCACTGCTGTTTAGCGACGGCATCTCCAACTTTGGCAAAGAAAACCCACCCCGGCTGAATGCACCGCTCTATATTTTCGCGGACCAAGCGCAGGCCAATCATTCATTTTTACGCTATCTGGCACTGCAAAACGGTGGAGAATACTTCAATCTAATGCGTACTCAGGATGATATTATTGCAGGGCGCATAGGACGGTCTGCCTTCAGTTTTTTGGGTGTAAAAGCAGACAATGCTCAGATTACGGATATCTTTCCCAGCATTCCGCAGGCTGTGGATACACACTTTACTCTAGCAGGAATACTAAAAACCGAATCGGCACGTATTGTATTACAGTACGGCTATAATGGTAAAGTAAAAAAGGAGCAGAGCTACACGATCTCGCAAAACCATGCCGTAGAGGGAGAACTGCTGCGCCTTACCTGGGCTCAAGCATTACTGTCCGAGCTGGTTATTTTCCCTGAGCGCAATTCGGAATTAATTGTGGCTTTGGGAAAGGAGCACGGTTTTGTCACCCCGGGCACCTCGCTTATAGTTCTTGAGAGCCTGGAACAGTATGTGGAACACAGGATTGCGCCGCCGGAATCTTTACCCGAAATGCGTGAAGAGTATTTCGAGGCGATAGCACGCTTGGACAGAGAAGAAAAACAGAAAAAAGAGAGCAAGCTCGAGCGCATGGTAAAGCTCTGGGAAGAGCGGGTGAAATGGTGGAACAGCACGTTCACGTATCCATCCGACTTTAAATATCGGGATGCAGACAAAAAGGAAGGCATAGAAGAAAGCGAAAACGGCCGCGGTGGAGATGAACCGGATACTCGTCCGTCTACAGCAGACGGCCTGGCCGATACCGAAGAGCTGCGTATAGCGGAAATCGAAATTACAGGTGAAGATGCTCAAAAAGGCCTGGCCATAGTTAAAGAAGAGGGCGCTGCAGCGGAAAAACCCGAAATCGTAGTGCAGGCCTGGGATCCGGATACACCTTACCTGAATGCCCTTAAAAAAGCCAAAAAACAGGAGCTGTATCAAATATATCTTACTTACAAAAAAGAATACGGTAACTCCCCGGCCTTTTTCCTGGACTGCGGTGATTATTTCTATAAACAGGATTTTCCCCTGCTCGGTCTGCGTATCTGGTCTAATATTGCGGAACTGGAGCTTGAGAACGCCGCCCTGCTGCGGATTTTAGCGCACCGCTTGTCGCAGGAGAAAGAATTGGAATTAAGTGCCTTACTCTTTGAAACCGTGCTCAAGCTGAGGCCTGAAGAACCCCAATCCTACCGCGATCTGGCTCTGGTATCGGGGCGCAGGGGTGAGTATGACCGGGCCATAGAACTGCTCTATAAGGTAGTACTGGGCGAATGGGACCGCTTTGCGGAAATCGAGCTGATCGCGCTGATGGAACTGAATGCTCTTATACCCAAGGCCAAAAAAGCGGGCATTTTCAAATTTGATGTGGATCCGCGCCTGGTAAAGCTTCTGGATGTCGACGTGAGGATTATCATGACCTGGGATGTGGACCTTACCGATATGGATCTGTGGATAACGGAGCCTTCGGGTGAAAAGGCTTACTACGGCAACAGGCTTACAACAATCGGCGCCAATTTTTCCCGTGATTTTACCCAAGGATACGGTCCTGAAGAGTACATAATCAAAAAAGCAATGAAGGGTAAGTATAAAATAGAAGCGAACTATTTTTCCAGCAGCGCACCGGCTCTTGCGGGCTCGGTGACTATTCAGGTAGATATTTTTACAAATTACGGCAGGCCCAATGAAGAACACAAATCGATTACCATCCGTTTACGGGAGAATAAAGAAACCCTCTTTATCGGAGAGATAACGTTTAAATAATATGTACAAACCGATTTAAAGGAAAATTCTGCGTCCGCGGGTATGATTCGGCAGTATAAAGAGGAAATACTTCTGCTATCTAAAGATTCCCCAAAGCTTTCTTTATCTCATTATTTAGCTGTTGCTGGTTTTTAAATTGAGACAGGTGCCCGGACATGTAATGAGTCAATTCCTGCAAGTCTTTAACCCTCTTATCTTTTTTATGATGCATGGTGTTTTTAACAATGTGCATGCAATAGCCGGGTAAAGTGGGATTCAACTGCTTGGGATTTACATAATCTCCCAAGATAATCTTTCTTAAATTTTCAGCGGTAAAATCGCCTGCATAGGGCTTTTTTCCTGTAACCATCTGGTAAAACATCACCCCCATGGAATAGATATCCGTCAGATTATCCACATATTTGGTACTGATCAGCTGCTCGGGGGACATGTAGGCGGGAGTCCCCATGATAACGCCTGTTTTTGTGAGTGCTTCATCATCCTCCTGCAAAGACTTGGCGATACCAAAATCCACTAATTTTACAACACCTGTTTTTGATATGAGTACATTATTCGGCTTTATATCCCGGTGAATGATCTGCCTGTCATGGGCGTATTTTAAACCCTTGCATATCTCATTGAATATCAGGAGAGCCCGGACAGGTTCGATTTTTCCCTTTTTTCGGATTAAATCTTCAAGAGAAATCCCGTCTACGAATTCCATAATTATATGATATGAGCTGCCTTTCTTGAGGTAATCATATACCGTAACGATATTTTTATGGTTTAAAGAAAGCATGATATCCGCTTCCCGCTTGAAACGCTTTATGAGTATTTCTTTTTCTGCAATCATCAACTGCTTCATGACGATGACTTTTTTGGTGCGCTTATCAATCGCTTTGTATATCTTTCCCATTCCGCCTTCACCGATCACACTCACTACCTGGTAGTTTTCGATTGAATTCTTTTTAGCAGCCGCTTCCGGTTTTTTCGTGGGTTTTTTAGGTATTTTTCGGGATTTGATTGGGGCTTTCTGTAACTTGGCACGAGGTTTAAAGAAAGCCTTTTTTACAGCCGGCTTGCGGCGTGAGACCGCCTTCTTAGGTGCGCGCGCGGAACGGACGGGAGTCTTTTTGGCTTTCACTTTTACCTTTGGTTTAACCTTGAGTTTAACCTTGGCTTTCACTTTAACCTTGGGTTTCGCCTTTTTTACAACCGGTTTGCGGCGTGAGACCGCCTTCTTCAGCTTCTTTGGAGCGCGTACGGAACGGGCAGAAGTTTTTTTGGTTTTCACTTTCGCCTTGGGTTTAGCTTTTTGTTTAACCTTGGGTTTGGCTTTAGCTTTGGGTTTCGCCTTTTTTACGACCGGCTTGCGGCGCGAAACCGCCTTCTTAGGTTCGCGTGCAGAACGGGCAGAAGTTTTTTTACGCGTTGCCTTTTTTAGCTTTGCTTTTGCTTTGGATAAAAGCCGTTTAAAGGTTACCTTGCGCCTGGCACCGGTTTTTTTTGCTGCTCGTTTGGCTGTCATAGTTCTTTTTTCCTCGCTCTTGCTTCTGATTGATTAATAAAATGATAATCATTAAAAACAAATTTTTCAAGAGTTCAAGCCTAAACCGTGCATCATGAATAATTCCCGCATTACATGCCGTAAAGGCTGGCATCATGGGAAAACCGTCTGCGGCTTGTACCGGAAGATTCCTGAAATCCGACTCGGTAAATATTGAAGGCACCTCGCCCACCGTCTTTGCTTGCCTGTTAAAAAGAAAGCTTCAATATACGTTCACTATATTCGCCCGCACTCTATGATCAACTTTGCATAGATATCGGATTCAGAATCCCCTTCCATTAAAATCATTATAATCAAACAGACCAGAGAATCTTTGCTATACCCATTAGCGATTTCCGAAGTATTATATATATCTACTGCGAATCCTCTGTCTGTCAAATAGTCAGAAACCATTTTTACCTTTTCGTTTAAAAGAGAATAATCGCCATCAATTTTTATATCAGTGGAAATCATAAATCCTTTTACCTTTATATCAACAGCCTGCTTTCCGGCTTTTGATCTTTTCCATGTAAAACCAACTTCTCTTATGTCTGAAAAATCCATTTTGAAATTTTCCTTTATATTTTCCAACAAAACTCTTTCAGAATGAGTTTCTGTCATGCCTGAATTTTTACAGGAAAAAAACCCTAAAATAACAAAAATTACCAATAACAAATATACTCTCTTTTTCATATCCTACCTCCAAACATTTTAATATTTTTTACTTCATTAAATGCAGAACTATCAAAAAGTTCTGACCCTACTGCTCCACCGCGCCGATATCAATTCCAGTGCCCTGAATTCGCTTATTGCCATAGTAATCGTATTCACCCTGTGCATCATGAATAATCCCCGCATTACGCGCCGGAGAAGCCTCAGTAAGGGTAAATCCGCCCTTATCCGCCTCCGGAAGAGCAAGAAATTGTGGATTGGCAAATGAAGAATTATTATCCTGCCCGATTTTTTGTTTATACTCTTTAAATGCCGTATAAGTATCTCTGCCGATTAAAAAAATATCATCATGCGAACCAAGGTTTTCAACATAAAAAAGATTATAATCCAGTCTATTCGAAGAGCTTTTTAAGTGATCGAGACTGGAAAGTAGCACAACCTGCCTATGAATATTAGGTGCCGTAGAGACTATATTATTAAGCATTTCTATATTACTCGTATACTGCAGCCAGATCTCACCTTGCGCTTTAACATGGTTATTTTTATAAAGCGTATTATTAATAATTTTACACTTGGTTACCTTGCCCCCACCTCTGGAAAAAGCTCCTATGGCAATCCCGGCCTTGTCGTTGTTATAAATGAGATTATTGCGGATAATAATATTTTCCACAACCACACCGCTGTTTTCCGCACCGATTTCAATACCAAGATCGCATTCGAAGACTCTGTTTTTTTCCAGGATAATATTCGTACCGCCGTCCACATAGATTCCCGCCGCATAACCGTCTTCATAAGATGAGCGGGCTCGATACACCGTATTACCGCTGCATATACCATCCCGTACTACCTGGCTGCTTAACCACCTCTCACCCCCGATCATATCGATACCGATGTTATTTACATCATGGATAATATTATTCGTAATCTCAAAATCCTTCACATTGCCATTCAGACTTAAAGCTTCGCTGGGTGCCGGATCACAATTGTAAATTTCATTACCCCTAATCACTAAATTACTGATCGGCTCACTGCCCCTGCCGTAAACGGTAATGCCCATGGCGCTGGTACCTTTGATATTATATATTTTATTATCCAGAATTTGAATATACCGGGCGGAATCATAAATCCTAATACCTGAACCATCATGCACATTGGCATTGGCAATCTCAAAACCCTTAATGCATATATAATCTTTATTCTCAATATAAATAATACAGTCACCGAAGGTGTTTTTATGTTTTTGCCGGTGCGAACCGTCAATAACGACTTTGTGTCCGGGATAGGGTTGAAAGGTAATAAATCCTGCCGTGCCGTTGCCCGACACGGAGATAATTATCTTTTCGTTATACACACCCTCTTTAATGTATACGGTACTGCCGGGTTTTACTATCCTGGCGGCCTTTTGAATGGTACGCCAGGGTTTTTCTTCAGTTCCCGGATTACTATCGCTACCGGTAACTGCGACATAATAGTCGAGGGGAGTCTGACCGTTTGTATTCATAACTCCTTCCTCTGCCGACAAACAGGTATAGATATTAATAATGCTTAGGATAAAAATTATTTTTGAGCGCATATACATGCTTTTCACTATTCGCTCTCAGCCTATATAATATCAGTTTGTATGCTGCTGGGCTTTCTGTATCTTGGCCCAGGTGTCCCTCAGTGTTACCGTCCTGTTAAAAACCAAAAGCTCGTCAGTAGAATCAGGATCAACACAATAATAACCCTGGCGTAAGAATTGAAAGCGTTCTCCTGCTTTTGCAGCTTTAAGACCGGGCTCAACCAGACAGCGAGAGAGCAGGTCCTGTGAATGCGGATTAATATAATCTATAAAACTTCCGCCCTCTGCTACCTCATCAGGATTTTCTTTAATAAATAGATGATCACAAAGTCTGATTTCCGCTTTGACTGCGTGTGCGGCCGATACCCAGTGTGAGGTCCCGCGCACAACCCTTCCGTCATCCGTCCAACCTCCGCGCGATGCGGGATCATATGTGCAGTGGAGCTCTTCAATCTCTCCTGTGTTTTCATTCTTCACAATCCGTTCACATTTTATATAGTACGCATGCTTTAAGCGTATTTCTTTTCCGGGAGAAAGCCTGTGAAACTTTTTAGGCGGATCTTCCATAAAATCATCCTGCTCAATATAAAGTTCGCGGGAAAATGGCAGCTGGCGTGTACCGGCGCTCTGATCTTCCGGATTGTTCTCTGCCTCCATCATCTCAAACTTATTTTCGGGGTAATTATCTATGATCACTTTAAGCGGTTTTAGCACAGCCATAACGCGGGGCGCTGTTTTATTGAGTTCTTCCCTTAAGCAGTGCTCAAGCAGGGCAATATCCGCCACACTATTTACCTTGGCTACTCCGCATTTTTCAATAAAAGTGCGGATGGAAGCCGGTGTGTACCCGCGCCGGCGCAGTCCGCATAGGGTTGGCATACGCGGATCATCCCAGCCTTTTACAATGTCTTCCTGTACAAGCTTAAGCAACTTGCGTTTACTCATAATGGTGTATGTTAAATTAAGGCGCGCAAACTCTATCTGCTGAGGATGGCCGGGCACATCAAGCTGCTCTAAAAACCATTCGTAGAGCGGCCGGTTATTCTCGAATTCCAATGAACACAGAGAGTGGGTAATGCCTTCAATGGCATCGGAAAGACTGTGAGCAAAATCATACATGGGATAGATACACCACTTATCTCCGGTACGGTGGTGGGTTACCTTTTTAATACGATAAAGCGTGGGATCGCGCAGACTGATATTGGGTGAGCTCATATCGATTTTGGCTCTGAGCACACACGCTCCTTCATCAAACTCCCCTTTGTGCATAGCTTCAAACAGCTCTAAATTTTCCTCAACCGTACGGCTGCGGTAAGGGCTGTCTTTACCGGGCCGGGTAAGGGTACCCCTGTATTCCCGTATTTGATCGGGACTTAAATTGCATACATAGGCCTTTCCCTTTTTAATCAGTTCTACAGCGTAGGCATGGAGTTTAGCAAAATAATCCGAGGCAAAATACAAGTGTTCACCCCAGTCAAAACCCATCCAGTGAATATCCTGTTTAATAGATTCGATATATTCCACATCTTCCTTTTCAGGATTGGTATCGTCAAGGCGCAGGTGGCAGCGCCCGCCGTACTCCTCCGCGATACCAAAGTCAATGCAAAATGCTTTGGCATGACCGATATGCAAATATCCATTGGGTTCCGGAGGAAATCTTGTTACTACCTTACCGCCGTTTTTTCCCGCCCGAATATCGGCTTCCACTCGCAGACGGATAAAATCTTTGCTCTGTTCCTTTGTTAGTTCTACCATAATATTATACTCTCTGTTTTAATTTTAAAAATATGCATATAATGTAGAGATTTCTTAACTAAAATTCAAGGTTACCAATCAGCTATTTACAAATATTAATTATAAAACGTAATCTATTCTATAAATAACACCCGCCGCGTCGTCCGAAACTAAGAGCGGGCCGTCTTCCAGTACCAGAAGATCCACAGGCCGCCCCCAGGCTCTTCCGTTCTGCAGCCAGCCCTCTGCAAACACCTCATAACTAACCGGCAGATTATTTTGTAATTGTACCAGAGTAATGCGATAGCCGATCGGTACAGACCTATTCCATGATCCGTGTTCGGCAATAAAGATATTATTGCGGTAATTTGCCGGGAACATGCTCCCCGTATAAAAACGCATTCCCAAAGCAGCCACATGCGGACCCAATTCTAAAGCCGGCAGAGTTACTTTAAGATTGGCGGGTTTCAGCCTGCCGTAATCCGGATCCTGCAGGTCTCTGCCGTGTATATAGGGAAATCCGAAGTGCTGCCCCCTGTCCGATATTCTGTTGAGCTCATCGGGAGGTTTATTGTCACCCAGCAAATCCCGGCCGTTATCGGTAAACCACAGTTCCCCTGAGAGCGGGTGAAAATCAAACCCCACCGAGTTGCGGATACCGCCAGCTACTATTTCAAGGCCGCTGCCATCCGGATCCATGCGCAGAATTGTACCGTAGCGCTCATCGCTTCTCCGGCATATATTACAGGGAACACCCACAGGGATGTAAAGCTTGTTATCAGGTCCTATCCTCAAGTACTTTAAGCCGTGATGTGTATCTCCGGGCAGGGTATCATTGATAACAACAGGTGACGGAGGATTGAAAAGCCTGTTTTCGATATCATCGTATCTTAAAACACGGTGTATCTCTGCCACATAGAGTGAGCCGTTATTAAAGGCCACTCCAGCCGGCTTATTAAGATTGCGCAGCAGGGGAATAATATCGTCCGCTCTGCCGTCCTTATTTTTATCGGGTAATGCGTATACGGCAGACGCTTTTGTGCCGACAAATACAGTACCCTGCGTGCCAAGCGCCAATGAACGGGCAGAGGGCACGTCAGAGGCATACACAGAAATTGTGAATCCGGATGGTAGTTTTATCGTATGAAGAGGCAAACCGTTTTGAGAAGAAAGCGGAGTAAAGGTAACCAACAGTAAAACGTTTAACAAACTGAAATAAAGTAACTTTTTCATCTTTCCCTCCAATCGGGAATATATTACTTGATATATATATAAATATACTAATTCATAGGTCTAACAACAATAGCAAATGTACTTGATTTCTTTGCCTATCTGCTTTATAAGAATACAATACTGCTAATTACATCCGGGAGGAGTAAGTAAACAACGACGTGTCGGAAATATTTTACGTAACAACCGCTATAGCCTACCCTAATGGCAGACCGCACATGGGTCATGCCCTGGAAATTATCGAAGCGGATGCCATCGCCCGCTTTCAACGGCTTATGGGTAAACATGTCACCTTCCAAACCGGCACGGATGAACACGGCTCCAAGAATTGGGAAGCCGCTAAAAAGGCCGGCAAACCCATAATGGAATTCCTGAATGAGAATGTGGCTGTATTTAAAGACCTGTACCGGAAGCTAAGCATTTCAACTACTCACTTTATTCGTACATCCGATAAGCCCAAGCATTATATTGGTGTGCAGACCCTCTGGAAAAAGCTTATGGCCGCCGGCGACATCTATAAAAAGAATTATTCGGGCCTCTATTGCGTGGGCTGTGAATCCTTTAAAACTGAAAAAGAATTAATAGAAGGAAGATGCCCTGTACACCCCACACGCGAGATGCAGACGATCGAAGAAGAAAACTATTTTTTCCGCCTCTCAAAATATAAAGATGAACTTTCAGAGATTATTTCCACGGACCGCTATCGGATTATACCCAAAATCAGAAAAAACGAAATACTCTCCTTTTTAAAGCAGGCCAACGATATCTCCTTTTCCAGGCCCAAGAAATCTTTACCATGGGGCATACCGGTACCGGATGATGACGAGCATGTGATGTACGTCTGGTGCGACGCGCTTTCCAACTATATAACCGGTGTTGGCTACGGCCGAGACGAACAGGAATTCAACTCTACCTGGCCCTGTGACGTGCATGTAGTGGGCAAGGATATCCTGCGCTTTCACGCCGCTTTCTGGCCTGCTATGCTTATTTCAGGCGGCGTCGAGCTGCCTAAGAAACTTTTTGTGCACGGCTTCGTAACATTATACGGCAGAAAGATGAGCAAATCCGAAGGTATCGTTATTGATCCCTCAGATCAGCTGCAAAAGTTCGGAGTGGATGTGTTCCGTTTCTGTCTGCTTTCTTCCATGCCCATAGACGGTGACGGAGATTACAGTGAAGAAGCGGTAATAACAAAAACTAACAACGAGCTTGTGGCCAATCTCACCAATTTCTGCTATCGGACACTGTCTTTTTTAAAAAAGAACTGCCGGGGGAGCTTTACTGAAATAGACGCCGACAAAAATCTTAGCGCTCAAATTCTTGCTTTGGCGAAGAAAGCTGAAAATAATTTTCAGAATTTCAATTTTAAAGAAAGCATAAAAGCGCTTCTGGATATTTCCAGTCTGGGCAATAAGTATTTTCAAGATAGGGAACCCTGGAAGCTTATAAAGGAAGATACAATACGGAGCACAAAAATTCTCGGCACCTGCATTAATATTGCAAAAATTATTTCTATTATAGTCCAGCCTGTAATGCCGGATTTTTCCGAAAAGCTGCAGCGGCAGCTGGGGCTTAAGAATCTTTGCTGGAACGATATTAACTTTAAAACCACAAACCATACTATAAACGACGCTCAAATTATTATTAACAGAATAAACGCCGAAGAGCTTAATCAAAAACCTGTCTTTCCCCTGGATCTACGCGTGGCTAAAATTACCGATATTAAATTACATCCTGACGCGGAAAAGCTCTATATCGAGACTATCGATTACGGTGACAACACTTCCCAGATTGTGTCGGGCCTGGTGCCCTATTACAAACCCGAAGAACTTCTTGGTAAACATGTAATAGTGGTAACCAACCTGAAAAAAGCCAAACTGCGCGGTGTGGAAAGCTACGGCATGCTCCTGGCCGCGGGTGACGAACAGACTGTGATTGTGTTGGAAGCGCCCAATTCAGCGCCTGGAAGCAGGATACAGCTTGAAGGTTATGAGATCGGCAGCGCTCGGATTACCATCGACGATTTTGCCAAGGTAGCGCTTACGGTTAAAAACAAAAACGTTGTGTACCAGGATATTGTACTAAAAACAGATGTTGAGAATATTTTCGCAGCTGCCCCGGACGGCTTTAAGATAAGTTAGTATCTCTCATCCGCTCAGCTACAAAGCAATATTTTTGAGAATGTGGTTTATTAATCAACGTTTTACAGCGACTTTGGGAGTAATAAGTGACATCACTTCTTCAGGTTTTTTTACGGTATAAAAGCAGAGGTAGGGGATAGCCCTCGGCAGCTTTTTCTCTTTTTTAACACCGAATCCCATAAATAATATTCCTGCCTTGAGCTCGATAATCTCACTGCCCAGATTCATACCGCTGGTCATAATGGGAATAATGGTACCGCAGCGAAACAGGTTTTCAAAAAGAGTCTTTTTCAACACCATATTGGAAATATGCTGAAAGTACGATTCTACCGTATATCTTGTCATCAGTTTATAGGTGCGAATAAAAATAAGGCGGTAGTTTGTGATATAAAAGTGATGTGCTCTCCTGTAAAATTCAACCTGGCTTAATCCCACAAAACCCAAAACCATGGGTATGAGGTAAATAACAAAGGGAGTAATCTCTGTTAGAAGTGAGAGTAAAATCATACTTACTCCATAGAGCAGAGTCAAAAATAT
>Ga0315549_1003063_pt1 | contig 15245 bp, 15 predicted proteins | sample SalMarSW160200MG_FD_203101 | JGI IMG/M metagenome (GOLD analysis project Ga0315549, IMG submission 203101) | Salt marsh sediment microbial communities from the Plum Island Ecosystem LTER, Massachusetts, United States - Salt Marsh Sediment SW1601-200 ... | reverse complement strand
GTTTTTTCCTTATGTGAATGGCTGATTAATATTTAATTAACGTTATTGTGATTAAGTATATTTTCAACTTTGCGGTGTAATTAGTCCTCAGTAGATAATATAATATCAAAGATTGTCAGCAAAAAATTCAATCATATGAGAAAAACAACTGATTTAAAAAATCTTTCTGTTTGTTTGAAATGTATGATGGAGAACATGCGGCGAAGCCGGAGAGTGTATAAGAGCATAGGTGCACAGGTCCAAAGGAGCAAAGGCACACAGGGGCAAAGGGCTGAGTGAGTATGAGATATGCAGGACTTACGGATGAGCCGGCAAGGATAAAACGCCAACGAGTCAAGGCCCGCGACTTCAAAGTTATGCAGCAATTCACCTCCGAGCAGGCAGCGCGGCAATGGGAAAGTAGAATGCTCGGCCAGGGATACCAGCAGGATACCACAGGCAAAGGGTGGAAATACGGCTATACCTTTTCAACCTGAAAACTCTCCGCAATTCAATAAATCTCTTCGAAGAATCAACAAAGTAAATCTCCATATCCGAGGGAGAATGAAAATGGCAAAGATACTCAATGCTGGATACTTGATGCCCGAAAAACAAAAACCCTCAACATAAAGTTGAGGGCTAACCAAATAAAATAATCCCCCCGCAGTGCAGGGTAGAACTACCTAAACCCTCGACAGTGCCGAAAAAATAAAACGACAACCCCCTGCAGCCTACCCATCCTTCATAAATACTACGGAGGGCAGGCAGGTGGCGGAAAAATAAAAAGAAAACTCCCTGTGATGCAGGGGGCTACCCGACCACAGTACCAAATCGCGGCAGCAGCCTATTTTGTGCTGGGCGACCTGCGGTCGAAAATCTCACTTTTTTGCGAAAAAACCCCGATGGAAGACATCGGGGCAAGCGGGGAGCAAGATTTTTTTGTTAAATTTCAAGAAAACACTTGACAAAAGTTAAGTGATTAGTTAAAATAGATAATGGTTCACTGCACAGTGGACTGTCAGGCCGCATCCGGCGTCGCATAAAGCTATGCCGGGACAGAGCGGGCCAAGGACGTAGTGTCAGAAGACACAGGTCGTATCAACAAGCAGAAGCGGCGAGTAGGCAAATTCGAACAACTAAACCCTAAGTTCGAAACAAATCCAAAGCACCAAAAACACAAATCCTAAACGAGTAATGTAGAACACCAACAGTTCTACAACACGGGGAGAAAAAAATAGTTCTTACCCTGCATATTCAATGGCCAGCGTGTATTAAACGTGCGGCAATCGCCATTTTGCTCGTCTACCGGTGGATAAGGTACAGGTACACCTTCAGGCGAATAAAACTGACGCAGGGACAGTACGCAATAGTCGATGCGTGGATGTATGAGGAACTCAATAAGTATCAATGGTATGCGCATAAAAACAAAAACACTTATTACGCATACCGGGCGGCAAAGGCAGGTGAAAAGAGAAAAAGCAGGTGTATCAAGATGCATGAGGAGGTAATGAAATTGCGGGACAATTTCATAAACCCTAAATCTGAAATTCTAAATCCTAAACAAATTCAAAATTCCAATTACCAAAATACCAAAACAATTATTGACCATATAAACGGGGACGGACGGGACCCGTCTTCGTCCCGATATACAGCATCGGGACTACGCCGAGGCAAGCAGCCGGTGGAAGAAGAGAAATGCGTGATTGATCATATAAATGGAGATGGGCGAGATAACAGAATTGAGAATCTTCGGCCGGCGAGCTATTCACAGAACAGTCAGAACAGGAGAAAAATCAGCAGGCGGTGCGGGTCGCAATATAAAGGGGTGTGGCTTGATAAGAAGACAAATAAGTGGAGGGCGCAGATATGCTTCAGCGGTAAGAAGAAACACTTAGGGTATTATAGTGACGAGGCGGAGGCGGCGAGGGCATACGATGCGGCGGCGGTCAAATATCACGGCAGGTTCGCAAAACTGAATTTCAGGAAGAAAAGAATCAGCTGGTGCGGCGGGAAAAGTAAATTTTGCTTTTTCGGGCTGAATTTGGGACTCAGGCGGCTGGTTTAGCGGATTTATCCGCCGCTCTGTTTGGCGGATTTCAGCATTTCAGTGACGATTTGTGCGACGCGGTGAGATGGGTGCTTATTTACGAGCGTGCGGACAAGCTCGACAAGCTCGCTGCTGGTGTGGACGAGCAATTCTTTTTGTTTAAGAAGTTCTTCGATTTTTTCTTCGATGGGGACAATGGAATCGAAATACGGCATAAACTCCGGGACAAGCTCATTTTGAGCGATGATATTCACGAGGGACAGGTATTTTGTAGTGACCAGCCATCGGCCGACGAGTTGCCACAGCAACTTGCTGGACTGGTACATTATGACCATCGGGCAGCCTGCCGCAGCGACCTGCAGTGTCGCACTGCCGCTTGCGACGACAGCGAAGTCGGCGGCCTTGGCGATATCGTAAACCGATTCGATTACGTACTCGCAGGATAATTCGGGCAGTTGCGAAGATTGCAGGAGCTGTCGTACTTTTTCATTCAGTGCGACCACTGTGAATTTCATCTGGGGATATTTAATCTGAAGTCCTGCTGCTATGTGCTGCATCGGCGGCCATAGTGACTGGATTTCAGCCCTGCGTGAGCCGGGCATTATCGCCACGCATGCGCGGCCTGGCTCGAAGCCGAGATAGTATTTCTTCGTCGGTTCGGAATGTATTTCTTCGAGCAGCGGACTGCCGACGAATTCGGCGTCGATGCCGCGCTTGCCGAACCAGTCCGGTTCGAAGGGCAGGATGCAGCAGAGTTTGTCACAATATTTATCCAGCTTTCGGACACGCCACGGCGCCCAGGCCCACAATTGCGGCGCCACATAAAAAAGCGTCTTTGCACCGAGGGATTTGGCGGCCTTTGCGACGTGAAAATTAAACGCCGGGGAGTCACAGACGACGACAAGGTCAATGGGGTTACTCCTGATATAGGTTTTAATTTTTCGCAACAGGCCATAGAAGTAGAGTACCTTTAAGAAGGCTTTGTAGGTCATAGCGGCGTGTTCGGTGGTTGAATCGAGCAGCTCAACGCCGGCCTCGGCCATTTTTGGCCCGCCGACACCGACAAGCCTAACTTCGCCGGTAGAGCTCAGGGCCCGTGCCAGAGCGGCACAATGCGCATCGGCGCTCGGTTCGGCGGCACTAAGAAAGACGCTGTATTTTCGTTCGTTTTCAGCCATGATATTAGGGGATTTTTAATACCATTATCCGGCCCAAAAAGCAAGGCCATTACTCCATTTACCGCCCACAATGCCGGAAAAAACCTGTTTTACTGGACTTAAAATAGTGTCTCAGCCGTTATATAATAGAAAGACGTTCAGGCAGGAGATTTAGAACAAGGCAAGATGCTCGAAGATTATCAATTAATCTGGAGACTTCAGCGAGGGGACAGCCGGGCCTTGCGCGAGGTCTATACGAAGTACAAGGACGTTATTTACACAACGGCTTTTGCCCTTGTTAACGACCCTGCGGCGGCCCGGGATGTGGTGCGTGATGCGTTTGTGGCGTTCGCAAAGGACGCGCCGAGCTTTGGTCTTTACAGGTCGCTGAAGAATTACCTGGCAAAGCGTGTAATCGATCGGTCAGAGGAGATACTGCGAAACAGGATGTATAAGGTAGAGGAGGTGCCGCGGAAAAATGGCAGACTCGGTGAAAACGAAGGTTCCACAGATGAAGCATCGGATTACCAGTACGTTGCGGCTGTGATGGAGGCGATGACGGAAGTTCCGCTGCCGCAAAGGCAGGTGGTTGCGCTGCATCTGTTCGGCGGATTAAAATTCAGAGATATAGCGCAAGTCCAGCAGGTGAGTGTAACAACAACTCAGTCGAGATACGGCTACGGACTGGAAAAACTGGCAGCTATTCTCGACAGACAGGTAGAGATATGAACGGTTCAGGTAATCTCGAAGAGAAGCTGAGGAAGATACGACTCGATACACCGAGCAGTACCGATGAGCAGATACTCACCGAGGCGACGGCTCAATTCGAGCGGGCATCGAAGCTGCGGGTCGGGCGTTCGAGACGAACAATCACAACGGTGGTGGTGATAATTTTAATTGTCGCTGTGTTTGCGGCGATAGTGTTTTTGACCAGTCGCGGTGAAGTGAAACGTAGTCGGCCGAGAGTTACGGAAAGGCAGGAGGTAACGGACCAGCCTGTGCAAATCGAAAAACCAAAGCAGCCGGAGATTCAGCCTCAGCCGAGACGTCCTGAGATTAAACGAGAGGATAAGCCTTCGCGACGAAAGCAGGCTGTCAATGACACCGAGGCGAAACTGGCCCATATTTCGTCACTTGCCGATGCGGGCGATATTAACGGCCTGGTGGATATATTAAAGACAGGTGATATCGTCAGCAGAATGGCGGCTGTCAAGCTCCTTTCGAATATGTCAGATGAGGGGGCGCAGGAGGCTCTCAATGAGCTGGCGGCAACGCTCGACCCGAATAATCCGGAGGACTATTTTTTGGCAGATGCCCTTGGTGTCGAGGACTTCGGTCTTTCGGAAGAAGAGACTGCAGAAGATGAGGCTAAAGCCGGAAAAGTGACCGAGCCAAACACACCTGCAGCCAAGAAAGAACAGCCGACCATGAAATCTTTAACGGGATGGCTGACCGACGTCAACGGTTACACAGTAGAAGGCAAAATTCAGGTCGGCCGCATAGGAGCGATGACAGATGACAACGGGGCTTTCTCGATTGAACAGCCGAACTTTGCAGAGTTTATTTCATGCCTCGGATACGCCGTGAGCACAGACGGAAATATGGGAACAGTTTTCCAATGGTATGAAAACGATGATTTGAACGGTATAGAAATTGTCTGTATGCCTTCTGCTTCGGCGAGCGGTTCGGTGATTGACGTCAACGGTCAGCCGGTCAACGACCTGCAGATAAAAATCGTTCCGGACGTTAACGCACAATCAACTTACGTCCCGGACGAGCTTAAAAGACCGTGGAAAATCAAGATAGAGACGGACGGCTCATTTGAAATCAGCTCGATTCCCACCGGCTGTCCGCTCGTACTTATCATAAGCAAGGATAATGCGAACAAGCGGATTCCTCTCGATGTGCCTGCCCCGGGCGGGCATTTGCCGCTGGGTGAAATTACCCTCGAAGCGGTTTTAGAGGAGGATTCGATTGACGAGGGCGGATAAAGAGGGGAAAAAAGTAAGAGTCATCCCTCCCCTTCGACCAGCTCAGGACAGGCCCTTCGATTTAACTGAGCGCAAACCGGCGAGTTCTAAATATATGCAGAGAAAGACGTTACGAAGTTAAGAGGGAAATTGTAAAAAAAATTAATTTATTGCTCGACATTTTTCCTACAATCTTTACAATTGTAAAGAAGTCTTTTAATGTGTAAATCTATTCAGGGAGGTTTTATGGCTAAGAAAAAACATGAACTAACTCAGGCGGAATGGGAAATCATTTCGTCGGTTTGGCAAAACGAGCCTTGTGCGGCGCCGAGTATCACCGAAGCCCTCGAGAAGAAAAAGGGCTGGAGCTACAGCACGGTCAAGACGCTGATGGACAGGATGGCAAAAAAGGGTCTGCTTAAAACCGAACGAATCCGCAACCTTATTCTTTACCGCTCGGCTATTACCAGGCCGCAGGCGCAAAAAGGAGAAATAATGCGGACGGTCAAACGCGCTTTCGACGGGGCGCTGACTCCGATGATGCAGTTCCTTTTAGACAGCGGAAAGCTCAGCAGGAGCGAGCTCGATGAGCTTGAGAAGATGATAAAAGCCAAAAGAAACCACAGAAAATAAAGAGATATTTAGTTACGTGAACACGGAGGTAAAAATAACTGAGAGGAAGTGTTATGAATAATTTAACGTCAATTCTTAATTCGGGCGGAGAAAAATTCGTCCAATTTGCACTGCCGATGCTGATTCAATCGAGCATACTGATTGTGATACTGCTGGCTGTGGATTTACTGCTTCGAAAGAAGGTGCGGGCGACGTTTCGATACTGGCTGTGGATGCTGGTGCTGGTCAAACTCATTTTGCCTCCGACCTTTTCATCGCCGGTGAGTTTCGGCAGGATTCTCGGCGATAAAATAGCAGCTCCGGTTACGAACTCTTCGGCAATTGTCGAGACAAAAGCACCTGCGGAACCTCTAATTATTAAAACTCTGGATACATCAGGACAAGAAAAAGCAATCGCAACACGAGCACCAATTCCCGCTGATACGCCTGTTTCTGTTTTGGCGGCAGTTGCCGCTGATAACACTGGCGGCAGCGCACTTAGCTGGCAGGCGATTGTGTTGGTAGTATGGGCCGGTGCGGCCGGGGCGATGGTGCTGCTTGTCATCCAACGGTTGTTTTTCGTACTCGGCCTAATTAGGCAGGCACAGCCTGCACAGGGGTTGTTGACGGAGACACTCGAGTTCTGTCGCAAGAGGATGTCAGTGAACCTGCCAATCAGGCTGAAGGTTTCAGCTAATGCGACAAGCCCGGCAGTGTGTGGATTATTTCGGCCTGTGATACTTGTACCGCAGGATATAGGGCCGAGTCTCGGAGCGGGCCATTTACGGCCTGTCCTGATGCATGAGCTGGGGCATATCAAGCGGGGTGATTTATGGGTAAACCTGCTCCAGACGGTCTTGCAGATTATCTACTTTTATAATCCACTGCTTTGGCTGGCCAACGCCGTGATTCGCAGAGTTCGCGAGCAGGCCGTTGATGAGATGGTGCAGGTAGCGATGGGTAGAAAGGCACAGGATTATCCTGAGACTTTGTTGAGTGTCGCCAGGCTGGCCTTTGACCGCCCCGCCTTGGCCCTGCGGTTTATCGGTGTCGTGGAATCGAAGAGTCAATTACAAGGGAGGATTAAGAAAATGTTGAACCAACCAATTCCAAAGACAGCAAAACTCGGTATTGCCGGACTATTGGTTATCATTCTCATTGGTGCTACTCTGCTGCCGATGGCAGCAGCACAAAAAAGTAACACTAATAGACAAGCTATAGAGAGCGTAGAGCACACAGAGCAAAGGGCTAAAGAGCTGGTGGAAGATTTCTTCAAACACAATTACAGGGATATTACAGCCCGTGAGACTATCGAATGGGGCGAGCCCGAAAAGGATGAGAACGGAAATATTTCAATTCGCTATAAGTACAAAGCTACTATATGGGATAAAGACAAAATTATAGAGAACAAGGTTTTCACCTTTGATGAAAACGGGAAATACATTTCAGCAAACAGCCTGCCCGGATTTCCCCAAAAGATAGATGAAAAAAATTCAGTTGCAAAGCAAGTTGACTTACTGCAAAAATACCCGACGACTTTGCGGGAAAAAGATGCCAATCCCGGAAACGCCAGGGCTTGGAAAATAACGGACAAAGACATATTTTATACGCCCTCCTTCAAACTGAATATCGGTAATGATCTGAAAGTTGAAATCGAAGAAGCTGTTATTGGAATAGGAAATACCAAAGATGGAGCTGTCTGGGCAATTATCATTCCAGGAAACCGAGGTACTCTTAACAGCTCTGCAAATGAAACTACCGAAATAATTGAACATTTGTGGCTTAGATTTCATCCCGCCGAAATAAACAATATTTTTAGAGACAGCAATATCACGGAAAACGAAGATAAATCCCTTCTTGAACAAATGAAGCTGATAGCGAACATGAAGATGTGGAGCAGCTGGCAGGCCGGTGGAAAGGCGATGATCCCCGGCAGGTCGGATATGACCGTTGATGCCGATACCAGGAAAGGACCGAGACGTTTCTTCATTGTGAACGTGGACAAACGAACGGCAGAATATGTCTCGGCCTTTGAAGATCAATCTGTTCCTGAAGTTGACATGACGGAAAAGATAGAAGACGATTCCGTTGCAAAACTAAAAGGCGAAGACTCAACGAGCGCCACATCCGATGGAATTCCGGTTATAGTCTCTACAACTCCACAGGCTTTTCAAAACAGCGTGTCAACAGGCTTAAAGACAATCGAAGTAACATTCGACGAAGAAATGATGGACAGGTCGTGGTCATGGACCGGCGGTGATGATACGTATCCGAAAACCACAGGCGAACCTCGATATGACAGGAGCAGAAAGACGTGCAGACTGCCCGTTGACCTGGAACCGGGCAGGGTTTACTGGGTCGGAATCAATAGCGCCAGTTATAAAAACTTCAGAAACAAGGACGGAGTTCCGGCTCCCTGGTATGCAATTGTATTTGCCACTGAAGATGCGCAGGGTAATCCAACGCCGATACCGGATGATATGCTCGCTGAAGCCAGGAGAATAAACGCACAGGCAGCAGCTTCCGGTGAAGCGGCTAAGGAGCCGGTCATGGCTGAGCATAACGAAGGTTCTCAGGAAACAAATTCGCAGACTGAATTGGCATACGACGACGGCAGCAGCGCGGGCAAGTGGAGCTTTTCGGGCGGCGGACACGGAGTAAAGTTTACGGTGCCGAGCGATGGATGTGTATTAAAGGCGGTGAAACTCTACGGCTCGCGATATGGCGAATACGAGGCGCCCGATGAGGATTTCGACGTGTGGCTGTGCGATGAGAATTTCAATGTGATTGCGAATTTCAAATTCCCGTATTCACTGTTTGCAAAAAGAGGTTACACAGACTGGATTACTCTTGATGTCGATGACGTTGAAGTCCCCGCCGAGTTCGCGATATGCCTCGCTTTCGACCCGCACCAGACCAAGGGGATTTATGTTTATCACGACGCCAAAAGCAGCAGGCGGTCGTACCAGGGGATTCCGCCCGAAATGGAGCCTTTCAAAGACGGAGACTGGATGATACGGGCGCTAGTGGAAACCCCAGGCGGCAAAACTGCGACTAATCCGAATCCGTCGCGGGCCGAAAGGATGGAGGCGGAAAATCTTGCCGGCGAGGGATGGAAGTTGTGGGCCGAACGCAAACTCGCCGAGGCCGAGGAGTTGTTCAGGCAGGCAGTAGAAAAAGATCCGACCAACGCCAATGCGTGGAACGGACTCGGATGGTCGCTGCAGAACCAGGGTAAGAAGGAAAACGCACGGTATTCCTTCGAGAGGTGCCTTGAGATTGAGCCGATGCAGGCGGCGGCGCTTAACGGCCTTGGCTGGATTACAAAAAGCAATGGGCAAACAAACAAGGCGATTGAATACTGGAAAAAGGCGGTCAGGGCGTCGGGCGGTAACGCCACGGCCTCGCTGTCGGGTCTTACTCAAACGTATATGGAAATTGGGCAGTATGACCAGGCGGAGAAGTATTATCAGATGTGGCTGAAGGTCGAGCCGAATAATGAGCAGGCCAAAGAGGGGCTGCAGCAGGCAAGAGCAAAGCAATAAAGGACCATCAGACATTCAAAACTGGTTTTCTATCGAAGCGGGACTGCGGTTAATGCCGCAGTCCTTTTTTATACAGGTTAAGTTGTAAAAGCGGTGTTGGACTGGGCGGAGGTTTTTTCATATAATGCTTTGTTTGCGAATAGCCATCGGTATAAGATTTAGAACAGGAGATTGGAAAATGCCGAAGCGAATATTCATTGTGCCGATAGTTCTGCTGTTTTTCCTGGGTTGCGGCGGCGATGAAGAGCCGAAATACACGGAAGAAGAACTGGCTCAGATTCCACAGCCTGTGCGTCAGGGATTTCCACGCCCCAGCGGGGGATATGTTCTTGCAGTCGGGCAGGAGACCATCACGACAGCAGATATATCCGGCCCGCTGATTCAAAGGCTCGCGCCGGTCGCTCAGCAGAACAGCTTCGATGACTTTGCAAACCAGGCGATGCCGGCGGTGGCTGTGACGATTCGTGACAGGGTGGCCGATATTCTTCTCTATCAGCAGGCAAAAGACGCTGCGCCTGAGGAGGTGGACGAGCAATTAGACAAGGCCGTCGAGTCGGAGATGCGCCGCTTTATTGTCGGCTTCGGCGGAGACTATGCAAAGGCAGAGGCTTTTCTGAGAAATTATTACGGGATGGGCTGGAAGGAATTTCGCGACCATCAGCGTAGGATGATTCTTTCAAGCAGCTATCTACAGGGTCAACTGGCCGAGGAAAAGCCGGTGACGTACAGCGAGATTCGACAATACTACAATGTGCATGGCGAGGAGTATCGCAGAGACGCTACAATAACGATTCGACTGATTGATATTGATACGAAACGGATTGAAGCAGAGCAGGACGAGTACAATACGAGCAGCGCAAGCCAGACGGCGGACGAAATAATGAACAAACTCGACGACGGTGAAGATTTCGGCCGACTGGCGACGGAATACTCACACGGCTACAGGGCAACGGCAGGCGGGCTGTGGCAGCCGATAAAGCCGGGGTCACTGGCACAGCCGTATGACGTGCTGGCAGCAAGGGCCGAACAGATGGCCGTCGGCGAAATTGCCGGGCCGATAGAGGCCAAAGGGCACATCTTTATTATGAAACTCGAAGAAAAAGAAACAGGCAATATCATACCCTTCGAAGATGTGCAAAACGAGATAACCCAGAAGATTATCTTGGAGCGCAAACGAAAAGCGTTCGATGAGGTGATGAATAAGGTGATGGCCGAAGCTGCAATTAGCGGGCTGGACCAGTTCGCAATGTTCTGTCTGGAAGAAATCTACGCGCAGGCTTACAATCAAATGTAACAGCCGGAAAACTTCGATGAAAATTATACACGGCATAGACCTGGTGGATTTTCCGCGGATAGAGCAAATCGCCGCCCGGCACGGTCAGACGTTTCTTGACAGAATCTTCACCGCTTCAGAACAGAAATACGCCAGCGATAATAAGAACAGCACCGAGAAACTTGCCGGGCGCTTCGCAGCAAAAGAGGCGATACTGAAATTATTAGGGACCGGCTGGCGCGGCAAGATAGCGTGGACGGATATAGAGGTAACCAACAACGAAATGGGCCAGCCGCAGGTTAAGCTTTCCGGTCAGGTCAGGAAAATAGCCGACTCCCTTGGTGTCGCCGATATCAGCGTCAGTATCACTCACACTGCGAATTTCGCAATTGCATCAGCCGCGGCATTGATTAATAGCAATGGGGATTAAAGACTTCGATTGCGTTGTAATAGGAGGCGGCCACGCCGGTATCGAAGCGGCTCACGCGGCGGCAAAGATGGGGGCAGCGACGGCCCTTATTACTATCAGCGCCGAAACCATAGGAGCGATGAGCTGCAATCCGGCTATCGGCGGACTGGCCAAAGGCCAGATTGCGCGCGAGGTCGATGCCCTCGGCGGCCTGATGGCCCTGGCCACCGACGCCACCGGTATCCAGTTTAGAATACTCAATCGCTCGAAGGGGCCCGCCGTCCAATCGCCTCGAGCACAGGCCGACAAATACAAATACGCAGCCTGGATGAGAGACAAACTCTCGCAAACCAATAACCTTTCGATTATAGAAGCCCTGGCAACCGACATCGCCGTCGAGAACGGCAAAGTCACCGGCGTCCGATGCAGCAGCGGAAACTTTTATAAAACCAAAATTGTAATCGTCGCGACCGGCACCTTCCTTCGCGGCGTCATTCATATCGGCGAGGAGCAATTCAGCGGAGGCAGGCTCAACGAGCCTGCTAGTGACAAACTCTCCGAATCGCTCGAACGAGTCGGCCTGGAGGTTTGCAGATTAAAGACCGGCACACCGCCGAGACTGGACCCTGCCACTATCGACTTCGATAAGTGCGAGGTTCAAAAAGGAGACCAACAGCCAAGACCTTTCTCGTTTCTAAACGACAAAGTCGAGCGGCCCGATATCTCCTGCTGGATTACTTGCACGAATGAAAAGGTCCATAAACTGCTCCGCGATAACATCAGCCGTACTCCGCTTTATACCGGCCAGATAAAATCGACCGGGCCGAGGTACTGCCCGAGTATCGAAACAAAGATTCTTCGCTTCGCGGACAAGACCCGGCACCAGATTTACCTCGAGCCGGAAGACGAAACTATGACAAGTATCTATTGCAACGGCATCGCCACGTCCGTACCCAAAGACGTCCAGGACGAAATGCTTCGGCTGATACCACCGCTTGCTAATGCCAGGGTGCTGCGGTACGGATACGCGATTGAATATGATTACTGTCCGCCGGTACAACTGACCAGCTCTCTCGAAACGAGAAAAATATCAGGGCTGTTCCTCGCCGGGCAGATTAACGGCACCAGCGGATACGAAGAGGCAGCCGGCCAGGGAATAATCGCCGGCATCAACGCCATCCGCAAATTACAGGCCGCTGAGCCGGTGGTCCTCGGCAGGGACCAGGCCTATATCGGCGTGATGCTCGATGATTTGAGAACCAAGGGAATCGATGAGCCGTACCGCATGTTTACCAGCAGGGCCGAGTATCGGCTGAGTTTGCGGTCCGATAACGCCGATAGAAGATTGACCGATTTGGGCAAAATGGTCGGCCTCGTCGACGAAAAGCGGTGGGCGAGATTCCAAGAGAAAATCGCAAGTATTGATAAATTAAAGGCTTATCTTAAATCGGCTGTTTTCAACGGTTCCTCGATGTGGCGGGAATTGGCCAGGCCGCATAGTAAATTACCCGATACATTGTCCGATAACGATTATATCAAAAATGCCGATTTTGACGAATCGGTCCTCGAAGCCGCCATAATCGACGCCAAGTACGAAGGCTACCTAGGCAAGCAGGACCGCCTGGTCGGCCGTTTTCACAAGTTAGAAAAGATGCGGTTGCCTGCCGATTTGGATTACAGTTCAATTGAGCACCTCCGTGCCGAGGCCAAAGAGAAACTATCCACCCATCGGCCTGATACCTTCGCACAGGCCGGCCGTATCAGCGGCATCACCCCAGCTGATATTACCGTCCTCCAAATCCACTTGAAAAAACATTACACCGGTTAGCACCGCCACCTGTGGGCGGTGTGTCGTTGTTTTTTCCGCCACTTGCCTGCCCTCCGTAATTCAACGAAGGATGGGTGGGCGGTGTTTTCGTCGTTTATATAATCTTGGGTTATCTTGTTGTTAAGTAGTCTTTATTCGGGGAATAAGACAGGAGACAGAAGATTATTTCTTCTCTGCTTTTCGACAGTTATCCCTATAATGTTTTCTAATCTTTTTCTTATCTATATAAATTAATCCCCGAAGGTTGGCCCACACATATAAAAAATCGCTAATCTCTCTAATTCGGTCAACCCTGTTTATCTTAGCATTTCTAATACCAACAAGCGAATCCCGCTTATTAAGAACATAATCCAATATTTCTGATTTATAATCTTCTTTTCGCTTATCTTTAAAACCAGGATTAAGCCAATGCATATATATAAAGTAACCCTTTTTTGAAAAATAGTTTATTGTTTCTTTAGCAGTTTTACCATATTGCTCTGAACACAACACAATTTTCGGATTATCTTCTTTAATCAATTCGTCAACATATTTTTTTCGTTCTTTAGGAGATGCGCTTACAAGATATATCTCTATATATTCCCAGTCATTTAAATATAATTTCTTAAGTTTACGGCTGGTATTAACTTTCTTCCCGAAAAGAGCGTTCCATGTATAACTCTTCCCAGAGTCTCTATTGCCCATAACTAAAATAACCAATTTATCTTTCATCATAATTAACTCCAAAAACTCATTCACCGCCCACAGGTGGCGGTGCTAATCTGTGTGCCTTGCAATATATGCTTTTTCTCGAATTACTGCATTCTCATCAAAACAAAAACTTTTATAAAATCTCTTTGTCCATATACGCCCCTTTCTTCCTGTCTCCCATAGCGCTCTTGTACTGACGCTTTTATATCGTGATACCGCATCTTCAATGGATTTGGAATTCGGCCGCAATAATAAATGTACATGATTGGAATAAACAGATATCCCCTCAACAATTTGACCGATTCTTTCTGCCTCCTTTATGATTGTATCTTTGACAATTTCTTTCTCTTTTTTATTTAGTCTGATGGTATCATTCTTCTGCCGTTCCTTGCTTCTTTCAAGAATCTCTTTTTCACCATCCAGAGTTTCTCCGCACCTGACGTATCCCCTTTTATCTCCCGGCAGCCAGCTGCCGTAGGTTGTCCATGTAACCATATATCCGATAATTTTCGACATAGGACAAATCATAATCAGTAAATATAGATTTGCAAAATCTATCTGGTTTAGCACCGCCACCGGTGGGCGGTGTTTTTTTTTCATCCCGATAAATCGCGATTCCACAATTCTTTATCTACACTTATTGATTTAATCCGCGAAAATCCGCGCAATCCGCGGTTAAATATACCCTTCCGTAAAAGACAAACACCTGTCGATATGGCCTTAGACCTCGAACAATTCGCGGGGCAGTTTTGACTGTCTTATTATTGAACTCAACGTTCCGGTCCGCAGCTCGGTATGCATCGGCACGATAACCGTTACTGTGGATGACTTTGTCTTTTTCTGCATTACAACGTGACTGCCGCGATGCCGTACGTTATCGAATCCGTGACCTTCAAGAAGTGTACAAATCTGCTTTCCTGAGAAGACCTTTAACCTACCCAACGGCCACCTCCAGCCGTGTGATAAAGACCTCATCATGAAGTCTTTCTTTTATCTCTGCTTCCGACGCCGTTTCGAAGAACAGCTCTATCGCCTCAATCAGGTTGTTTTTTGCTTGTTCGACCGTATCGCCCTGGCTGGCGACATCTATCTCCGGGCAAAGGGCTGTGTATCCACCGTTTTCGTGTTCAATTATCGCCGTAAATGCGTGATGTTTTTTCATATAATACCCTTTTCTCTTACTCTTATTGCTGACCGGTGTATTATCACAAAACCCGCCGCCGTTGTCAATCCCATTACCGTCGTACAAATTCACCTGAAAAAACACTACTCCGGTTAGCCCTGCTGCTCGCCTGTCCCTGCAAGATGTAGGCAGGGGCGGCAGGGGTTTTTATATTTTTTTGTTTTTTTCTATTCCTCAAAGCAGCGAAGATATGCACGAAAATACTATACCAATACAAAGACTAATTCCTATCGATGGTATAAAACTAAAAGTCAAATTTGATTTTGTAATAACATTTACTATAACTGTAATTAATAGTGAAGTGACGGCAGCACCAATCATACTCGCTTTTAGGGTTAACAGAAGTGAAGGCGCCCCTGTTTTTGCAATAACTACTTGTCCTTTCTGAGCGGGGAAGATTAACCTACCGATTATATAACCTATTGACTTTCATTTCGTATAATAATCACAAGCTAATATATTGCAATTAGTTGTAATCATCGACCGCTGTTGGTTCATTGGGAATAACAACCAAAACTACAACTAATCTGCAATTATCTAAAAAGTAAATCA
>Ga0315549_1003062_pt1 | contig 15248 bp, 19 predicted proteins | sample SalMarSW160200MG_FD_203101 | JGI IMG/M metagenome (GOLD analysis project Ga0315549, IMG submission 203101) | Salt marsh sediment microbial communities from the Plum Island Ecosystem LTER, Massachusetts, United States - Salt Marsh Sediment SW1601-200 ... | reverse complement strand
GGATTGTCTGTATTCACTAAGTTTTCTGCTATAGTACCATCAGCTATATCGGTCAACGTTGATTCAAGAGGCTGAAAAGCCGCCACTCCCCAATCGTAAATTTGTTCGTTAGTCGCCAGATGTTTAGCGTCATCTTCTACTACCGCCGCCGTATTCGCATCTATCGAATCGTCCGTTAATTTAAGTAAATCAACAACAGTCAGGTTAGTATCATCCGAGACATCAACTTCACCGTCCTTAATATCATCGGAAACAATTATCGAATTGTTGAGTTCACCTTCGGCAATACCAGCCGCTATCTCATCTGATAAGTCCTCCACATCAACCCACGAACCTGAGCCATCGAATACTTTTGTTGAATCGTTCGGTAGTTTTACCATCAAGCCGTGAGCGGAAGTTGAGACGTTAAGGTCGGTATTATCATCGGGAGAAGCCCAATCGTCCAGCTTCCATGTTGTCCACCAGCTTTCATCCACTAAGGAACCATCATCATCGGAATCTATCTGATGTAAGTAATCATAAACTGCATTCATCGATGGAGCATTAATATTGCCGTTCCAGCTCGTAGCATCGTATGCGGTGTCGTTACCATCGACATAGCCGTCCTCTGCGACGTCGTAAGTCGATTTGAGCATATCACCGGAACCGCCGGGCGTATCGAATGTCGGGGCGGAAGTTGCACCGTTGGATTTAAGATATTGACCGTCCGTTCCAAGAGCAAGCTGTTGAATAATGGAATCACCATCGCTATAGAATAATCGCCATGCGGTTGGAGCGGAAAGAGTTGTCAGATTGGCATCGGACAATTGATAACTATTGGCGTCAATATCCCATGTGCCTTCTCCTGTGTTACGCAAAAAGCCGGTCGAATCGTATGTTAATGCGGCTATAGCAGTTAAATTGGCGTCCGCCGGTTCGTAAGTTCCTGAATGGTCGTGATTGCTGAGTGAATAGCTGTTGGCGTCTATGTCCCATGCCCCTTCTCCTGTATTTCTCAAATTTCCCTTTGAACCATAAGTAATCGCCGCAATAGCAGTCAAATTCGCGTCCAAAACCTGAAATGCCGCTACTCCCCAGTCGTAAATGTCATCCGAAGTCGATAAGGCATCGTCCCTTCCGTTTGTAGGGGTCGCTATATTAACTTCAATAACCTGATTGGTAAGACTGAAGATTATTGCCATGTTCGTATCGTAGGTTACGGCGTCGTGAGTATTGGGGTCGGCGGTGATATAACCTAATCCAATCACGAAGTCGTAAATTTGTTCATTAGTAGCCAGATGCTTGGCGTCGTCTTCTACTATTGCCGCCGTATTCGCATCGATAGTATCGTCTGATAATGAAAGTAAATCGACAACAGCAAGGTTCGTATAATCGGAAATGTCGATTGCCGTTCCATTCCACGTTCCCGTGCCTATCGTACCAACCGTGGCTATATTTACGTCACCTGTCCAGCTTTTAATAAAATTATCTCTTGTTATTGCATAAGATGTAGGCGTCCCGCCGGGGTCATCGACTATCAACGTCAAATCGTCCGAAGAAGCATTGCTTTTGGTTGCCATTGCCGACCACTTGACTTCGGCGGCGTAAACGGACGCCACAAAAATAAGAATAATTATAATAACGATTATTTTCTTCTTCATACATCACCTAATCAAAAACCATTGTATTACCGTCCTCAAATACCATCGTGTTACTGTCCTCGTAAATCATCATATATCCTTCCACACCTGCCCAAGTCGCCCAGGCAATTCTTCGCCATGTATTGGTTTCAATACAGCCGTAAATATAGTTTTCATCCCATGCAAGGTCGCCTTTTGTCCCTGTATCTGATACGCCTGAAGGCGTCTTTTTCGTCGCCACATTGAAATGATTGCCCAAAATATTAACACTTGCAAAGTTAGGGTCGTGCGCTTCTCCTAATTCCAGAGTGTCTCTCGCCTCGGTGGCATTCGGGTCGTTCAATAGACCTCTTATATACTGAGTTATGTAAGGCAAAACAGGAATAGGCTGAGCTTGTACGTTTGCCGCAAAGAACAAGATTAAAATAAAAACTAATTTTTTCATTAATAGAGCCGCCCGTAAATTCCTATACTCGAAGCCTCTGCGCTGCCAGCAACGTCATAAGTCACAAAATCAATCCATTCCAAACCCGCCAAATCTAATACGAGAATACATACCTCGTTATCACCGGAGTTATAAACCTGTGCATTAGCACCGTCACCGCCCATATCCAGCGGCCATTTGGAAGTTTCGTCAAGACTAATAGTATCAGCCCAATAACCATTGGTTATAGTATCACCATTTGGTTCGGTATGGACATCCTGAGTTCCCAAAACTCCGTCTCCCTCGCAAATAATTTGAGCCATACCATTACCCTTAGCCCATCCTACAAGAGTAAACGAGAAAGTCTCATCAGCCGCATCTGTTCCATAAAAAGCAAACATCCACTTTGAACCGGCTGAAGATGTATAAGGCTGGTCAGCTATTCCTCTTGATACTATATGATATGCTCCCGATGGCTTGCTTGAAAAAATGCCTTCATTGGCGTCGAGCGCAAGCGAAGCTGCAAAAGTAGCTCCGTCCTCGGCGGCTGAATCCTTGATTCTTACCCATTCAGAATGATAAGTGTCAAGTGGCTCCGCAAAAGTAAGCTTGACCATAAATACAACCGATAAAATTACGGCAATAATTAATAGTATGGCAATAATAGATTTGCCTAAATTTTTCATTTTAATTCTCCTGTCTATCTATCTAAAATTATTCTTCCCATTCAATCTTAGAATAAAAACACTGTAAGCTGCGAGAATCAAAAACACTAATACCGCAGGAACAAAACAAATATATGACAATACTTTTTTCATTACTTAAAAAAGCGGAGGGCGGTTTTTGAAGGAAGTCCGCCCCGCCGCTTAAAATCTTTATCCGGCCTGGTCTGCAAAGGCAGGCGCAGTATCACTATTGACCGTTCCAGTTACGTACCAGTTCAAACCGTCACAGGAAACTTTGACTCTTGTACCATCTCTTGCATCACTTAACGTAAGCTTGGAATTGCTGTTTCCATCACTCGAAACAGCAGCTACAGAGCCGTCATCATTGTCATGGTGAATAACACCGCCTATAAAGTAGTTGGTATTATTCTCAGAGTCGATGGTATGGTCGTGAGCCTCTTCAGCACCGCCGCAGTACCAGAATTCATAGTACAACCCCGCAGCTTCGGCGGGAAGGTCTATACTGGTATTCTGACTCAAGTCTTTAATGATGTGGACTTTGCCGGAATTAGCGGCTGTAACGTCATATTCCGCTGCGTCAGTAACTACAACTACCGGATTCTCTATCCCGGAATCGGCGTCGAGAACAAGATTTGCGCCTACAAACTTCAAGTCCTCATCGCCTTCGTCCCACAAGACGTAATCACCAGTCGTATTGGCATTGAAATAAACGTCCACGCCTTCAGCGTCTTTGCCGAAGTACCACGTATCGGCGGATTGGTCCCATTGAACTTCCTGACTTGCAGTAGCGCCGTAGAAATTAACATCGACTCCGTGGTCGCTCGCACCGAAGAACCATGCTCCGTTTGCGGTATCTGCGGAAGCATCAAAATTGACAATCGCACTGGCATCTCCGGTCGAGAATATCTTAAAATCGGTAGCGTGAGTACCATCGCCTATCTGAACTGCGTCGTTTTCTACACTTGCAATGATAATCAAGTTGTCCGTACCGTCTTCGTCATATTCTATCATAAACTCGTTGGAATCACCGAACCATAAATCATCGTCGTCGTTGATTCTTAAAGCCACGGCGTCCAAATACATCAAGTCTTCAGAGGCGTCGATATTGATAGTCGATGAAGCAGTCATAGTGTACCAGACGAGGTCTGATGTATGGTCGGCGTCGCCGAAATGCACCGCTTGGTCGTCGGTAATTTCCGTAGGTAGGAATTCAAGAACTTCTGCACCATCGCATTCCACGGTCCAGTCCGTAGCACCGCCCGAATCCTCAAATCTCAAATCTGAGCCTTCATTAAGAACAAAATTGGCATCTTCAAAAAATACTTCACCTTCAGAAGAATCCCAGAATATTTTGTTCCCGGAAGTTGCAGCCCACATAACAACGTCAATACCATTTGCATCCTTGCCGAAATTCACAGTACCGGCTTCATCGGTATCGGCACTAATAATGTCAAGAGTATTGGCCGTATCGGAGTCAAGAACGAAATCATCGCCGGTTCCAAAAATTAAATCAGCAGAATCGTCAAGTTGAAGGTCAATATCGGTAAATAAGACTTCGCATAATTCTTCATCAAAAGTAACCGTATCTCCTGAAAGGTCGCCATACCACGTAATGTCAACGGCATCCGTATAGGCTGTACCGAACCTTATCTCGTTACCAGCGACTTTAGGGTCAAATTCGAGAACTGTTTCGGTATCGCTAAAAATGGTAAAGTCATCGTCGTCACCGAACATCAAAAGGTCGGCATCCTGTAATTGAATGTCGTATCCGTTGAATTCAGCCGTAGCCGTAGAAGCATTAAAAGCAACCTCACTGGCTGCGGTATTGGCGTGGAGTACGAGGTCGATAGCGTTGGTCGCCCCGACTTCTATCTCGCCCGTATCTTCAGCCGCCGACTCTATTAAAAGATTAGAGGTGTTCCACTTGAACTCGACGTCCGGCGCAGCGCCCGTATTACCGAAACCGAGAACTGCATTGTCCTTAAATACTAAAGTATCCTCTGAAGTATCCCACATAATATCGTAGGTATCATCGAAGGTGAAATCGGCGGCGCTTATCGTAACCGCCCCGGTAGTCGTAACTCCAACACAGGTCAAAGCTCCGGCCTGAGTAACAACCCAGTTATCGCCTTTAACGTCGTTGCCGTCCGTTACACTGTCAATTAGAAGGGCGTTACCGATAGCGCCCGTGCCCATAGTAATAGTCACAGCGTCGTTATCGTTCGTTGCCTCGTTCTGAACTATAGCGAGAACGACATTGTCGTCCCCATCCGAAGTAGTCAGGGTAACAGCATCTGTATCGACATCAATCGAAGAACCCTGATTATACGTCTCGTCCATAGTACCAGAAGTAGAAGTTGCAAGAGTAACCCACGCCGAGGCGTTGCGATATACAAGGTTGTCCGTTGCGGCGTTGTAATAAAGCTGGCCTTCCAATGGTGTGGAAGGCGCTGTCGTGGGATTGAAATACATGGCGTCAACGGAGTCCGTACCGGCAAGCAACGTATCCAGCTCGTTAAAAGCCAAATATATCGGATCAACAGAAGAGCCTGTACGAGCTTCGCTTATGTGGTCTTTATAATAAGAAGCACCGTATGTCATTGCCGCCTGAGCCGTTCCACACAGAAAGGCGAAAATCAATGTAAACAATATTATTTTTTTCATTTCATTCTCCTTTCGTTAAGAGGCAGCCGAGCATTTGTCGGGAATACCTACGTTGGAATCCACTACCTGTCTGTGGTCTTCGGTCGGAGGCTCGTGAGGACTCAAAGCGGCGTTAATCGAAATAGTACCGACGGCACTAATTGTGGTATAAAGTCCGGCGTAAATGAAGTCCGTATCCACAAGGCTTTGAGCATCTATGAGTGCCTGACATGCGCTTTTAAGGGATTTTCCAATATTCATACCGGCAATCGGCTTGCCCGCAGTTGCAAGTCTTCTGTCTGCATTACTGGTAATATCAACACAACAGACTTGCTTATGGGTAGTCAATGCAGTTGACGTTGCAACTCTAAGCTCGAATTTGAAAGTGTCCCCCGTATCCCCACCTGCGGCTGTTTCACAATCGACCGCCAACCACGCATCAGTGATTTGCGACCAGTCACGAGCGGACATTTTGATTTGGTTTTCACTGGCTGTCGAACCATTAGTCAAATCCTGTGCAGTTGACAGCACTCCTAATTTATCAAGTATCATCTAAGTATCTCCTAATAAAATGTTTCTTTGTTTTTAAGAAGCGGCGCTTATATAAGTTTCGCCGGAACCCAAATCATGATTCAAGGCATCCATTCTTGCGATGATTATGTCGTCACCTATCATGCGAAGTTTCGTCCTGTATATGTTTTCCTCTGATGTATAGACGAACAACTTGTCATTCTGGGATTTCACAAGTTTGGAATAAAGCCTTTCGGGACAGTAAAGAATCCAGGGACTTTGTAATTCCTCAACGACATTGCCTTCGGTGTCATAAGACATTAAGGTCCCGCCGGTCGGAGCGTTGATAATGCTCGCATCCGTAATCGCATCAATTAAAGATTGTCCCGGATTGTCCGTAGTACCACATTCCACGTTGCAGATTCTTTTCAAAGCCCTCTGGTCTTCGACTACGAAGCCCGATTGAAGCATGAACTCAATGAACAAGTCGTATCTGTGCTCGTCACTGCTCGTTCCAAGGCCGGTAATCAACTGCTCGCCTTTGTCATCCATTTCAACGCCCATAGACGGATGAAACTTGTTGTGAATATCGTAAACGGTATCCACACCCGGCTTGGCGAGCCAGCAACTTCTAAGGTCGGTATTCGTGTCCGCACCACCAGCGGAGAAGCAGAACTTACCATCATATGTCGCATAAGATTCCATCTCCATTAGTCCTCTTATGGAACTCTGATTCGGAGCAGTCGAGCCGTTTAACATTAAATTTCTTTTGCCCTGAATCAAAGCCATTACGTGAGAAGCCTTTTGGGCGCGCAATTGCACCGAAGCGACTTCCGGAGCCATGTTCTTGAAATAATCGGGATTGGAACGGTAAGTCGAACGTATCGTGAACATGCCCAGGACGTCAGGCTCGAACTCGGCCTTTGATTCCTTCCAGCTCCCACCGGCATCAACCAGGTAACCAGTAGGCAAGGAAATCTGTTTCAAAATCGTGTGACTGACTCCGCTATTGGCGGCAAGAGAAGGAGTGAATCGAGTCCAGGCATCACGTTCAGCCAAGGTAGCCGCAATTGATTGGATTGCTTTGTTGTTGGGCAACTTGAACTTTATCATATCAAGCATGTTGCCCATTGTGGTTATGTCGTTTGTTGCCATTTTATACTCCTGAAAAATAGTTATTAAATTGTTTTCACTACATTTCGGGAGGTGTCTCTTGCGAGGCTCGCCTTGCGGGTTTTCTAACCCGCCCAACTAACTGAACTTTCCCAGTAGTCAGAGGCCCAACTTTTCCCTAAAATGGCAAGTTTGAGGTGTCTCAATTTTTTATCTTATAAGCGGTATCTCCTAAAGAGGCGCTGTTTATTCCAATCCTATCGCTGCTGCGGTCTTCGTGAATCCTTCATCCGCGAGCTTTCGTTTGGTTTTTTCTTTCGCTGTATCACCTTTGGGAATCGTGTCGCCTTCCTTCGCTAAAGGCGCTATCTTGTCCATGAGAACTTTTGCAAGAGCAGGCTTCTGGAATATATATCCATCATCAGCCAAATCACCGGCAAGCTGCTCAACTTCCTCAGTCGATAGGTCGCAGTTATTTTGTATGGCTTTTCGTAGAAGCTCTGCATTTTCTTTGCGCTTCTCCGCACCGTAATAAAGGTCGAGGGCTTCGCCTGTTTTCTTGATGGCGTCTTTTGTGGCCTGTTCCAGCTCGGCACTGGCTGTCTTGCTTATTTCCTCACCAAAACTGTTGACAAACTCGATAAGATTCTGAAGCTTCGTCAGTCCTATCCCTTCCTTGACAGCGAACTCCGAAAGTTTCGTCTTTACCAGTTCGTTAGCTTCCTTGCCCTCGGCAAGACCTTTCTTGAAATTGACCTGCTTGATGGTATCGTTCGTAATAGGCGGCTCTACTTTAAGTAATTTCCTTGTTTCAGATAGAAACTCATTTCGCATTTCTTCGCTTGGCAAACTTTCAACACTTTTTGGCAATTTATAATTTTTGCCAGATATTTTTTTCGCGTTGTAACCGCCAATTAACGCATCTGGTAGCGTTTTGTAATCACCCATGGCACTCTTAAATTCATCTTGCTCGTTCGGTGATAACGTCGATAAATCTACGTCTTCCATCCAACTCATAATTATTTCCCCGTTTCAATTTCGTAATACCCTTCGATTTTTTTCGTTGCGTAATCGTAATTAACGACTTTTTTTATCGACTTAATGCCGGGTGAATTGTGTTTGATATTCACTATGCGGGCGATATACTCGATGTCATCGATTTCCTTCCTTTTGTCGTCAACTTTCATTGGAATTGTAATAGTTTTAGGAATTTTTACTTTTGTCCCAACAGGCTCGACCTCTCCTTTAGCCTGTTTTGACTGTCCTTCTTTTTGGCTTTTTTTCTTTCCGGGCATTTTTATCTCCTAATCTATAAATCAATCTTGATACTTCATATCTGAATTCAGTGTCGTTTTCTCCTATCAACGAGTATATCTTTGCTATCATGTCATTATGAAGATGTAGACTTCTATATTTGTCCTCGTCATAAGTCTTGACTGGGTTAAAGACTTTAGTCAATTCTCCAGCTAAAAATATTGGGTCGCCAAATTGTCTTTTCAAAATAGGATTAATCATTTTTTCTTTTTATATATTCCAGATTTTCTCATTTTCAAAGAACGACGCCTCGCCGCCGTAAGCCTATTATTTCTTGTTGCTCGACGGATTATTCTTAAATCTCCATTTTCGCCTTCAATAATCCTATATTCTTCATCATGTACCAATCCACAATCGCAACATTGAACTAACCTGCCATCAGTAACATCATGCCATTCGCCATCATACCTTTGTATGAACTTAGTCATTTAACCATCCTAATTCCAAATTTACGTCCCCTATAATAGCAAGTCTGCTCTGCCACTTCTGTTTTATCGCTTGTATGGCCGATTATCATATCGAGAGTTTTCTGAATCAAATCTATTTGTTTCTTGTCTTCGATGACACAATCCATGCCAGTTTTTTTCCCAATAACACGCCTTGCGTTTTCCTCAAAATTACCCACCAATTCCATTCCTTTCTCGTCTCTTGGTATAATCTTATTACACGCTGGACATTGATACGCCCAAAAGTGTCCTATGCCTTTCAATTCAAATAACTCTTCGTTGCTTGATTCTATTTTCGTCTTACATTTAGGACATTCCATTTTCATTCAGTCCCCGCCGGTAAAGCCTCTTGTCCTGTCGGCTTCAAACCTTTCGATGCTTTCATGGCCTCTATAGTATTTTCAATCTGTAATTGTTGTGCCCTGCCTTCCTGAATCTGGGCCATGTCTTCTTCGTATTCGTCTTTAGGCTTGAGGTTTTTCATCGGGAAGTCCACTGCTGACAGACCGTCGTCGAGAACATCGTAACCCCTGACGGCTACGTTCAAATCCTCGTCAATAGTCTCGCGGGCACGACTAATAACGTCCATGCCCAGCATTAAAGGCTTAAGCTTCTGTTCCATCTGCTGCTGACGTCTGAGCTTGCCTATGAACTCCGGTACAAGTTCACCGTTAAAGTCCACACCCGCTTTTCTGCAAGCCCAGCCTATCACGTCTGCGATGTACATCATATTGTCCGGCCTGAACGGGCCACGTCCCGCCCTGTACTCGATGTCCAATGTTCGTTCGTCCACCTGCCTCAGATAATCGTCGTTAGATTCTATCATGGGTGAAATCTGGGTAATCTTCTCATCCTGAATCTCAAGCGTCTGTGTGGCCGATATTGGCTGTTTGTTGGCTAAAGCAAGCTCGGTAAGAATGTTGAATAGCTTAGTGTGAAAGTGCATTCTGACGTTTTCACGGAACATTTTAAGCTGCTCGACTTCCCAATTGATTTTGCCGCCACGCTCGATAAATTTAGGTGCGTATTCCCAATGCTGACGGTCGAGATAAACAGAGTCGCCGGGTCCTAAATCGTATTCTCCCTTGTCCTCTTTGAGCTTTGCCATGGGCGGTCTCGCACCCATCTGAACGTCCGTAATGTAATTGAGCATTATATTATTCAAAGTAACATCGTCGTAAAGACTGTAAAATGCAGGTGTTCGGGATGCACTTTCGTCCGGGTTCTTCTCGTAGTCCCAGACGGCGAAGGGTTTAGTGAAGTAACCTTCTGTCATTAAAGGCACATCTTTGTCCTTCGGCGTATCCTCAAAATAGCAACCCCACCATTCGTACTGCGAACCGAAGTTCTTACTGTAAAATACCGGATTTCTTTTCCTGAATACAGCCCGCCATATAGTGATTTTTTTAGACCATTGACCCCCGTCTATATACTTCATAGTGGAATTGCTGAATATATCCTTGGCCTTGGCAAGTCTAACTTCCCTCGTATTCCCTTCACAGAATTTGTCGTAAATCTCTTTTATCGTCCATTGCTCTTTAGTTACGACTCCTTCCGTCCTATTGGCTATATCGTAAAAGAGCCTGAAAGTGGAATAGTGCAAAGGCTTGTGTATAATCTCGCTTGTCTTGACGTTTTCTTCAATGAAAACGCAAGGTGAACCTATCGTAATTGCGTTCTTGGCATATCCTAATTGAACATTGTAAAAATTGCCCTTCTGATAAGCCGAACTCTGATGGTCTTTCAAGTCGGAACAGAACTGGTCAAGCTCATCCACTTCCTTCAAAACATCCAGCCAAAACTTGTAATGAATCCAATCAACGTTCTTCGAGTATTGATGGGCGTAAAAACCAACCGCCATAGTGTGTACAGCCGAAACGCCCGTGCCGTCATAAATGTCATGGCCCAAGAGTCGCATATCGTAATTAGAACCTACATCCAAGTCTTTGTCAGGCCGGAAACGCTCGATGATGGTCTCTCTCGCACTATTTAACCGTGAATATACGCTCTCACGAGAAGACCACATGAATTTGATTCTTTCCAATAGTTTGTTATCAAGCCATTCCTTCATGATCGCTTCCCCTTCGGCTTACGTCCGGTCTTGAGAGCTTGGCCGGTCGAACTCTGGCATATCCGGGCAGAACTGCCTTTGCTCTTGCCCTGTCTCCTCAACCTTACATAACATTTGTGTACGCGACTGCCTACAGGCATCCTTTTATCTCCACCAAAAGAAACGGGGGCCATCAAGGTCTTTGCCTCAACAGCCCCCGGAACAGGCTTCGTGGTTTCCGGCACTAAAACGGTAGCTACTCCGTCCTATGCCTGTCGGTTTCTTTCGGTTAAATTATTTGGTATTCATATACTTCAATTTTTACGTTTCTGTTCAAAATCGTCCCGTTAAAGTCATTGTTGCGGTTAGCAAATATGGCAATAAATATCTCAAGACAGAGGCAGATGGGGAAGAACCAAACAATCTTCTGAGTCTGCCGGAGTGTCCATAGTACCTATTTTTCCATTTAATACAGTATCTACAGGCATTGCATAAGACATCGGGTCTAACGCCCATTCTAAAGCCTGTAAGACAGAATATAAGAAAGAATATCTTTCCCCAGACGTTTTGCGCATTTCTGATTTACAGTGTTTAATTTCATTTTTGATATGTTCCATAAATTCTTTTTCCCTTAAAATCAAATTAGGACAGCACCTTGCAGTCTGAATTCAGCGCCTTCTGGACGGATTAAATTCCAAACATAATCAGGAACAATAGCTTCAATCCAACCATCGATACCATATTCTAAACCGCAATCATAACATCCTATTTTTTCCATAATTCATCTTCTTGGTGAGTTAAGTGATTTATTACCAATTATTTTTATAGGACCTCCTTATCGTCTATTTCGGCCAACATTCCTTGTAGTCTTGCAACCACCACGACCTCGATTAGCCCTCACACCTCGGCCTGAACCATCTCTTCTCGGTACGCCTTTCTTTGCCATAATTTCCTTTGTTTAGTACTTTTTTCAAAATATATCCCGTTAGAAAACCAATAATATAAATAAAACTGAATGCAATCATCAATTCAATCATTATTGCGCCTTCTCACTCATTATAGACCATAATATCAAGTCGGCATATTCACAATTTCACGGGTTTTTAGCCAATCAGGATTTACTGCCTGAGTCCATGTGTCAACCAGCATTTCATCACATCTTGCACAATATATCCTTCCCATATATTTATATACTTTTTTGCTGTGTTTATCCAATAAACCACATATTATTTTTCCCTTATTCATAAAGAGTCTGTGCCTTTTTCTTTTATCCCCGAAAGCGATTCAATCATCATTGCGCCTCCACCGATCCTGAATCCTTGTAAATCATATTATTAAAATCGATAACTTCGACACCCTCCAACGCTCTCAACCTTTTCTCAAGCTTCGCGTTCTGCTGTTTGAGCCTCGCTATTGCAACACGGGCATCACTCAAGTTGTAAAAGATAATTGTCCGCTCGTTCTCACCAGCCAACTTAATCCATTCTTCTTTCGGCTTGAGCATGAACTTGTAAATGGGCTGGTTTGGATCGAGAGTATCTATGTAAACCTCATTTGGTGATTGAGTTGGTTTATAATGATTTATAATATCTTCAATTGCTACAAGCCTTGTGTGAAATTCATAAGCCTTAGATAAATCTTTGTCAGTTTCTAAAGAAGTTAATCTGCGCAAAATACTATTATATTGATTTTCGGTAAAATTAGGCTCACTTAGTTGCTTTTGCACTTCACGATTTATATACCAAGAAAGATTTTTTTCGCTTGGTATTTCTTGCAAAGATTTATCCTTGCACCCAGACAAACCCATTATCAGTATGCCCATGACAAGCGTGAACGCCAATATAGCCAAAACGAATACGACTTTACTTAGAATCTTCATAATTTGAATCCTCGGCAAACTTAACGTTAATAGGCTCGTTCCAGTCTTTCGGAACTCTGAGCATAGAACCAGGCATCATAGAAATACCGAAATACAAGAGTTTGAACGTATCATCCGCAGCTCTGTCCGAACTCAAAGTGTTAGTGTTCGGATCGTAATTTATTTCCACTTCATCGCCATCTATGTTTATAACCAAATCACTGTAGTACTCCGGCACAGAGATTGTAAATTCGTAATTTGGCTCTAAATACATAACATCAGGGTCGTTTGGCTCTAAACTTATTGATTCCTCAGAATCATCCAACTTTTCTATATTCATCTTTGCTTGCTGTTTATAAGTAGAAGCATACATCAAGCCAAGAACAACCATTATTATAATGAATATCATCCAATGATAACTCTTCATGCTATGCCCCTTCGCTTCTCACTCTTAAAACCGGATAAGGCTACATGACGGTGCTGTTTATTCCTATATGAATGATAATCTTGTGTCTGAGGCTTCGCATCTCCTATGTTTTGACCTCTTATTAATTTAGCCTTGTACCATATTGCCATGTGACCGAAACTATCTGCTATATGAATGTCAATTGTATCCCTTACAGGCTCATCAAAGAAAACCGGCCTCTCTGTTGTAGATAGTTGTGTATTCTTTCGCCGACGAAAATTCTTTAATCCTAAAATGCCGCTTTTGCATTCATTTTCATCAAAATATGTGCGGGCAATCATTTCATTAGTTGCCCTTATTCTATCATCAAAGGAATGTGCCTCAACTATTTCAAATTTTATACCCAACCTTAAGGCTTCATCAATCGTGGTCTCACCAGTATGAAAACTCTTCCTGTTACTACCATGCTCCGGGTCTATGTCAGGACCGGCAAAATGGCCACCGTAAACATAATGTTTCTCTTGCAATACCGTTGCATAATGTGGCAAACCTTGCCCTAAATCATCGAAATAATGATTAATGGCATTAATCCTCTCGCCTTTGAACTGGAAAAACCATATCGAAGTGTAAATATTACCTGTGTCCCAAAATGTAAAGACTTTAGCAGATGGGTCGTAAGGAACAAAGGTTATCCGTGCTTTTTCTGTGGCTAATGCCATGGCTATGCCGTGGTATGTTCCTTCGGATGCAGCCTCAAACGCCTCAGAAAGAGTCGAAGGGTGTTCTTTGTATATATCTGCACCATATATCTTCTTTTGGCCAATATACCACGCCTTTTGACCATCCGTGAGTCTTTTGTTAAACACCTGTTCTATCCGCCCGTAATATTCCTCCATCTTCCTTGAAATCTCTGTGCCCATGGGGTCTATACTATTAGCTGGATTGTCATGCCAGGCGAAAAAATGTATTCTAAAATCAAGTCTCGACAATGGCTTACCGCTTAAACGATGTTTCTCTGCCTCTTCACAGATAGCATGAAAATCGTTGCCAATGCCCTCGGAAGTGCTTTCTATGAATATTATTCCACCCTCATGTATGGTTGGCAAAGAACCTCTTTTGATCTCTGATGCTTTATCAGGCGCATGTACACAAGTATAACCGTATTCCGATATGTGAAGATACTGAAGTGTGCCAGATCGCATAGAGGTCGAAACATAAATATATGAACCGTTAGAAAACATTAAATCCGTCTTGGTCTCATTCTCAAGACTTATTCTGTCTCTTAGCTCTATTGGTAAATTATCATAAGCAAATTTTACTTTATCCTGAAATATGCGCTCAGCATCATCTAATCTGTGCGCTATAATGCCCGCCCTCACATTTAAGTTAAACAAGCACGCATCAAGAAAGAATAAACATATAAAAGTCGTGATTCCATGCTGCCGGCTTTTTGGTATGACATTGAGCCACCACATAGCTTGATATAGAATTTGCTGAACTCGATTCATTCTAAATCGTATCTTGTTTCCTTTCTCATCTAATATCCAATACAAAGAATTCAGCCTTTTCGTTCGGCTACCTAATTTGTCAAAAAATTCCTTTTCCTGCTTATCACTCATTACAAGGTAAAACACCCATGGTTGATGGTATCTTGGCAAGTAAATCGGCTAATTTATCACTTACATCGTGTACTTGCTCATGTTTATCACGCCATTCATTGGGCTTTCTATTTTTAAGCCAGAATATCTGAGCCGTTACATCAGGCGGATAATGCTTTATTATCGGTGTTATTGTAATATTTCCTTGATAATTCGATATGTGCACGTCTGGATGAGAATATCCAGTAGCCCGATTATAAAGGCTTCTTTCAACCTTTTCGTCTGCAACTGCCTTGCCTTTTTTTAAGGACTCAAAGAAATTTGGATAGCTTTTCTTCCAATTATTTACTGTTTGTTCCGTTACTCCTAAGAAATCAGCTATCTCTTTGTCAGTAAATCCTTTCTCTCCAAAGATTAAAGCTTGTTTCTCATATTCTGGTTTGTATTTACTTTTTACTCCACGTTTAGCCATTTTGTATTTTTCATTGCCCCGATCATAACCTTTTACGCCCGTTCTTCTCCGTGCATCTCAGTAAGTAACTATGAATCACTTGCCAGGCTTTCTTAAAGAACTCTTCAGG
>Ga0315549_1003055_pt1 | contig 15281 bp, 13 predicted proteins | sample SalMarSW160200MG_FD_203101 | JGI IMG/M metagenome (GOLD analysis project Ga0315549, IMG submission 203101) | Salt marsh sediment microbial communities from the Plum Island Ecosystem LTER, Massachusetts, United States - Salt Marsh Sediment SW1601-200 ... | reverse complement strand
AAATCTACGGGCAGGTATTCCGTTATAAGAGGTGCTAAGTCTTCAGCCTTTTTTGTTTCCTCTTCCTGTCTTCTTCGCTTTGCTTCCAACTCCTGCCTGCGCCTCTCGGCTTCGGCCGCTTCCTCGGCCAGGATCCTGTTCATTTTATCCTTGGTAGTGATCCATATAATGTTATCGCCCCGGTATCGTTTAGCCAGGTCATTGTTGTCCAGAATAAGATCGAGGGCGTGATCCCAGGGGACGTCTTTTAATATCATGGAAACGGTCCGGCCCTTTATCTCGGGATCCCATATTATATTCTCGTTGCTCATTTCGTTAATCAGCCTGAGGATATGCGTGACATCCGCATTCACAAAATCCAGATACATCGGTTTGCCTGTATATTGCTTCTGCTGCGCCTGGGCAGCCTTCCCTGCATCCGGCACTGTTCCGGAAGAAGGCTGCTGAGCTGCCGCGAGGGTCCTGGTCTGGGTTTCTGCCAGGTTAAGGGGTACAATCTTCTTGTCGGGAGGACTGACGGAAGTCTGGCCGAAATCCATGGTAAGGCTGTTTTCTGTGTGTTTTATGTGAAAAGGCACCATCTCCCTGAGAGATATGAGGATCTCAGATTCTTTATCTGTAGTGGAATATGCCGGTTTCACCTTGTCCAACGCCGTCTCAAAATGGGTGGTGTCGATCTCTCTTAAAAGCAGATCTGGAACTGTCGTGTTATGAAGTTTGAGGAGGAGGGCTTTATCTCCTTCTCTCTCCAGATCATACTCGACCTTCTTGTCGGTTGTTAATGTCAATCTGGACTTTCCCTGTTCCAGCATCATAAAATCGATACCCAGTATTTGGGTAAGGTCAGACTGCCGAGGTTGGATAAAAACCCTAGGATCCGAAATTGTAACCTCCGCTTCTTCCGTTGCCCACTGGGCATTTTCAGTGATTTCTGCGGCTAATTGGATTTCCTGCGATGCAGCGGTCCCGTTTTGTTGAGCATATGTAGTCTCTTCTAGCGAGGGCACTATGGTATTATCAGCCACGATCGCATCCCTAGACGAAGAAGAAGCGCAACCGCTTAAGAGCAATAGGCCAATTGCCGGATATATTAGAAAAGAGAATAATCCCTTTTTCCGAATCTTGATGTCTTTACCCATGGAATATCTCCTTAATTCTGACAAGAATGATTCACTTCAAGAAAACCTTACCTCGATTTCCTTTAGACAGTCTAGGAGGAAGAAGATGTTTCTTTGATTATCTCGCGGTACTGCGTTTGCCCCCTGAAATCCCTGTATTCTTCCCTGATAATGACCTCTTCTTTTTTGATCTTATAAACGACGCCGCCGTTTGTGCCTATTAGGGTGCCCTCTTTGATCACGTGACCGACGTCTTTTGAATCTTTAACCATCGCCCATTTCTCCTTGGGGCCGATAGCGATAAGGACAAGATCTAACTGGGAAAGTTCCAGTGTCTCAAGATATGTCTTCGGCCTTTCTTCTTCTTCTTCCTTTTCCTCCCTGGCCGCTATAAAGGATTGAAAGGGATCGATCCTTTTTGTAGGGTCATAGACAAAACCTTCGTCTTTATCCTTCACGGCGACAATCTCTTCATTATTTTCCGCAACCTCTTGTACGGCAGGCCCCCTTTCTTTGTTTGCCGATGCTTGCTCTGCCGCCGATACTATTCCTGATATCATCATTATCATGGCAAAGAGTAAAAAAAGGCTGACGCAGCTTATTGTTTGGAGCCTTAGCATTTTCAATTTCCTTTAAATCTGTATGTTGTAGCATTACATGTAGTAATCAGGGTCGTTGCACGATCATGTACCGGTTTCATGGACACATTCTGGATATTCATAATCCGTTCCATACGCCCGACTTTGTCAAAAAAAACAGCCACATTATGATATGTTCCCCTGACTTCAATGGAAACAGGGATTTCTACATAAAAATCTCTGGCAACTTCCCTTTGGGGTCTAAAAACACGAAAATCAAGCTGTGATTCATTGCCCAATTCTGTTATCTTTCTTAACAGGGCCGGTATTTCTTTTGTATTGGGCAACAACCTGAGGGCCTCCTCGAACTGGGCATCCACCTCGGCTTTTTCAGCTCTTCGTTCCGGTAACTTCTGGTTTTGGATCTTCGCCCGGTTTATCTGTTGTGTAATATTCTTAATTTTTTCTTGGGTTTTGACTATCTCCTCTTTTTGAGGGATATAAACGAACCATATGAAGAGCCCGGCAAGTAGGACCACGGTTCCCACAAAAATCAGGATCCTTATGGGCATCTTTATCGCTTCGATCTTATTGAAAAAGGCTTCGGCTTCCATTATCTGTTCGGTTTCCTCTAAGGTTTATCAATTTACCTATCTGCGGTTTTTTTCTCTTTGTGAGCATAGGTCTCGCATATTAATACAAAATCCGAAACTTTTAGATTGTATTCTTGGAGATCCCTTAATGTCGCACTCTGAAGGTCGACGGAGTTAATCCGTTCAGTATTCTCCAAATTGTTCATAAACAGAGCCACAGTCTCATTATCCATGGCCGTCCCGGTAAGAGTTAAAGAGCCTCCGCTTTCCGCATAGGAGTTAAGCCACAACTTATTCTCGGGAACTGAATCAGCAATATCAGCAAGCAGAAGCACCGGGCCGGTCTTGCCTTTTTCAAGCTCCTTTATTACATCAAGCTTTGTCTTTATTTCTTTTATCCTTTTTTCCAGCCCATCTATCTCATCAAGTACCTTTTTGTAAGAGGCGAGTTCCGTATTTGCTTGTTCTTCCTTGGCCTTTAAGTTTGACACCGTGCCCTTTAAATGTATGGTATAATATCCAAATACCAATAGAAGAAATACTACAACCAGCGCATAGATGCTAATCTGTCTTCTTATGTTCTCTCTTTTTCGGGCGGCCCTAAAGGGCAATAGATTAATTCTAATCATTTATTTGTCTCCGACACTCCTTAAAGCCAGGCCTACTGCTACCCCGGCCTGGGGAGCAATATAGCTCAGGTATCTGGGATCAAATATCTTTTCGTTTATTTGAAGGTCTTTAAAAGGGTTTAGTTCCTCGATAGGGAGCTCGGTTTCCATTTCCAGATATTTCAAAAAACCAGGGATCCTATACGCCCCCCCGCTGACCAGGATTTTCTCAATAGTTTCATCAGGATAGGTAGTTGATAAAAAATCAAGGGCACGTTTTATTTCCTGGACCCATCCGGAAACCATGGTTGTAAAGATCTCTTCTACTTCCCCTTTCATCCTGTCATCGATTTTTGTGCCGCCAAGTTTAATCTTTTCGGCTTCCTCAAAAGAGAGGTTTAATTTTGTCATAATAGCTTCGGTTATCTGAGAACCGCCATAGGAAGAGTCCCGCGTAAACATGGATATACCGTCTTTAACCGCGTTTATTCCCAATTCAGTAGCGCCTACATTGATTATGGCATAGGAACCCGAAGTATCTTCTGAACTCACTTCAAATGCGTTTTGTAGGGCGAACGCGTCCACGTCCATTACCAGCGGAGTAAGGCCTGCAAGGTGTACAAGACTTTCATAGTCTTCTATGATGTCCTTCTTTGCTGCGACCAGCATGACATCCATAAATTTTGGCTCCTTTTCGGCTTCACTCTCCTCTTCCTCTTCCTCTTCCCCAGCCTCTTTCTTCGGGCTTGCCAAAATATCATAATCAAGATTTACATCGCTTATATCAAAAGGAATATATTGTTCCGCCTCTTCATGTATGCTGGCTTCGAGTTCTGACTCATCTCTCTTCGAGATAGTTATCTTTTTTACTATAACCGAGAAACCTGATATGGATATCGCCACATTTTTATTCTTAACGTTGAGATGTTTGAAGAGGGTCCTAATAGCTGATGCCGCTATCTCCATCTCTTTGATATTCCCTTCCACGATGGCATCATTCGGTAAGCTGATAATCCCGAAATTCTTTAGGATCATTCCCTTTTTGCTGTCATCTATCTCAACTAGTTTAATGGAATGGGATCCGATATCCAATCCTACTAACTGATTCTTTTTGGTTACAGGCATACAATAATCCCTTTTTAACGCTCAAGAAAAACCTTGTTTTTTTCAGATAGGTCATAACCAAGAGCAAGAATTATTTTCCTCTTTGTTTCCATTCGGCAGCTTTTGCCCTTCTCAATCCTATCTATTGTTAAGGAAGAAACCCCGGCCTTTCTTGCCAGTTCCGCCTTGCTCATTAAAAGTTCCTCTCGGATCTTTTTCACTATATTGCGACGCAATTTTTCCTCCGGTTTTGTGATTACCACAAGTTCTCATTTGAGTTTGCCTAATATCATATATATGTGGTATTATTTGTCAAGCATTTTTTTATAAATTAATCAAAATTTATTTAATTTTTGCATATATAGTGCATATTAATATAAATTAATACTACATATTGTATGCTACTTTTTTAATAACACATAATTTTGTCATTCCTGATTTATCAAATTTGTTACAAAACCAGTCCATGCAGTCCATGCTGGGGACTCGATGTCATAAACCTTGTCCGTTTCTGTCATACCTCGGTCATGGAAAAATATTGCTAAACCTCTGAGTAATTACAAGAAGGTGTATTGTTCCCCAAAAATTATATAAGAGTTAACCAAAAAACCTCTTTACAGTTTACGCATATTCGGGTACAAAATTAAATTTTGTTAAGCATAAGTGATCAAGGGATAGTATATTCTTGGAAGATTATAATAACAATCTTGATATTAAAAGGAAGAGTACTTTTAGGGAATATGCCGAAGCTCTGGCTATCGCTATTCTACTCGCCCTTTTTATAAGAACCTTTGTCATTCAGGCATTTAAGATACCGTCCGGGTCAATGACTCCCACCCTGATTATCGGGGACCATCTGCTTGTTAATAAATTCATTTATGGAATAAGAATCCCGTTAATAGACCATTTTATCATACAGTATAATAAGCCGGAGAGTGGCGATATAGTAGTTTTTAAATGGCCCAATGATGAAAGCAAGGATTTCATAAAGAGAGTTATAGGAATTGAGGGGGATACCATCGAGATAAAAAACGATGTTCTGTATCTTAACGGTGAAAAGATAGAGACTACATATGTTGGCAAATATAGTGATGAAAATATTACCGGGGCGGAGATATACAAGGAATTCCTTGGAGAGAATGAGCATTATATACTTGATCAATATGTTAGATATGAAGATGTGGGACCCATAACAGTGCCCGAAGATTCCATTTTCGTTATGGGCGATAATCGTGACAATAGCCAGGACAGCAGATATTGGGGTTTTGTTTCTTTGAATAAGGTTAAAGGAAAGGCCCTGATTATTTACTGGTCCTGGCCTTACTGGAAAAGATCCTTTAATATTATAATATAGATGTTGTTTTAAGCCGGCATTAACCCTTGGCTTCGGAATTTATCCCAGATCGCTGAGGCTTTATTCTCTATTCTGTTTATTCTGACACTTTTTGAGAATCATTAGACAGCATTTCTTGTCGTAGGTGTCTATAATAATATAGGACATGCTCGCCTTTTGAAGGCAATCAGCAGAATCAAGGCTATAAGTAGAGGGCTTCAGGGTATTATGGATTATATCCAATATATTATAGGAAATAGAAAGTTAGATGCCGGCCGAATCAGTGAAATCCTGAACGAGAGTAGCTATGAAAGGGACCTTTTCTGTCAAAAAAGCAGCGAACGGCTTTACAACATGGGACTTGATCGCGAATCGATTCTTATGCTGCTGGCCTTTCATAAATCAAGCTCCAAGTATGGGTATGATCTATCATTTGACTCTGTCTCACATTTGTTTAAACTTGCTAAAGAGACGGATGGCCAGTACCCTCTTCTCAGACTTTTGGAATCCCCTTTTCTTATTGTAAAGACATGCTGGCTGTTTGAGCATGCTCCGTACTTCCATTTTTTCGATAAAGACAACCTTGAGGAGATCGATAAGTTTATTCTCGAATTCTCCGTGCGATATGAATCCCTGTTTCTGAAACAGAGTATAGAAACAGACACCTGGAAGGAATCCGAAGCCCCGAAGCGCCTGAAATCTGTTACCTTTTGGGAAAACCGGGTCTTTGATCCTGTTTCCATGATACAAAAGGCGCGCAATGCTAATCTGAAAGGCCTTGAACTCAGCATCGATTTTCACCCTTTTAATTATACCAAACTGCTACCTGAAGAATTGACGCCCGAGAAACGGGAGGAGATCCGGCAGGCCTGCAGAAAAAGCGGAATAAAGATAGATATACATTCCCCTATTGTTGGTCCCTATTCGCCTTTCCCTCATCCCAGGAAAGGCAAACAGCTTTTCTACGACCCTGTACAATGCAAAGAGGTAATTATTGAGACTATTGACCTTGCCAAAGAAATCGGGGCTGGCTCCGTGGTCATACACCTTATTGATGACTCCAGCCCCGACAAGATTGCCGATCTGATAAAGAGGGGCGGGGACAGTGAGGTTAGAGTCACAATTGAGAACTATTGTCACACAAGTAAGAATCAGAATTCTGACTTTTTTATTGCAGCTGCCGAAGAAATATTGAAATTTCTTCCTCTTGAAATAAGAGAAAAAAACTTCGGAATTACCCTTGATGTGGGTCATTTTAATATCGAGGGAGAAGATCCCCTGGTTGCCGCGGAAAAGGTCGGAACCTGGTGCCGGAGCAACCGGATTTTTCTGCGTGTTCATGCCACGGATAATTATGGGAAACTCCTTTTCAGTCCTCCGGCCTATAGTGCCGATATACACGGCAACGTCTCGGGACGGGGCATTAACAACGCGGCTGTTATCATGCTTTTGCGCAGTCTTGGGCTCGAGTTTGATGTTGTCGCGGAGCAGATCAGGCCATTGATACCCGAAGACATTGATACAATACACAAGGCACAAACCGCTCCCATAACGGAATCCTACGAAGCGACGGTTTCGAAAGGGATAGATCAGTTGTCAAAGACGGAAAAGGACGGCCTTATAAATCCCGATATTGCCGGTGAGAAGGCCTATCAGTTCCTGGCAGGAGCGAAAGGTCTTCCCAATCTGAGAGAACACCTCGTTTATAGAAAGATCCAGGATAAGAAATATCTTTCCGTTGATGATGCAAGAAAGATCTCACGGGAATTTATGAAGATGCCACCGCAACATAAAAAAGATATTGTGGATTATATTGATGACCTGCTATTGCCCGTTCAAAGCGAAAACGGCACCCTACAGAAAAACGAGCTTGATTTGATTTGTCATAACATAAGCGGGGCCTTATTTGGAACCCTCAACACCGAGCATCTAGATCAGATCTTCTCTCAAACCAGAACATATAACAAAGGAGATATTATCTGTGAGGAGGACACTGCCGGCAGGGAGATGTATTTTATCAGAGAAGGATATGTGGATGTCTTTGTTAATGGTGCTTATCTTGCCCAACTGGGTCCCGGAGAAATATTCGGGGAAATAAGCCTCTTTTACAATGTGAAGAGGACAGCGAATATCAAGGCTGCAAAGGATAAGGTAGTAATCGGCATATTAACGCGTGAGGGTTTTAAGACACTGCTGAAAAGGAGTGAGCCATATACTTATGATCTTATCTACAGGCTTTACAATATATTGCCTGAGAGGCTGAGGAATCTTAACGATAAGTATAAGACTGCAATGGAGGCCCTTAAGCTTATTATGGACAGGGACAAGCAGGGATCTCTGATCTCCGGGGATAACATTGAGGGAGCACCGGAATCCGCTTTTATTTACGGGCTGACAGAAGAAGAAAGCAGGGAGGTATTTAAGGAGAGCAAAGATTGTAAAATCGGAGAGTTGATTTTCGCCGAGGGAGATGTTGCTGACGGCGCCTACTATATTGTTGAAGGGAGGGTAAAAGCTATAACCTTTTCCTCTGATTATCAAGAGATCGAGTTGGGGGAACTTGAAAAGGGCGAAGTTTTTGGAGAAATGGCCCTTATCGACAGCAAGCCTAGATCCGCCAGCGTTTTAACCATCACCCCATGCAAAATTGCTTATATTAACAATAAGGACTTTAACGAATTTATGGAATCCGGGTCTGATCTTGCTTTCAGGTTAATGGGTTTTATCTGTCTATCTCTCTTCCGGCGTATCATCAGATTGGACAAAATCTATGCAGATATCAAAAAGGCCTTCAAATAGGTCTATATCATGCAGGCTTCTGAAGAACCTTTTTTTACAACCCCTCACAACCTGCAAGTGTAGTCTTCCAGGAATTACCACTAATTCCATATCACTCTCATGTAAAAACCAATTTACAAAATCGGCAAGATAATATTTTCTTGAACCAGCGTATTTCCCCCCTTCAATACCATTACATTTTAGATCTTGACTTTTAAATGTGAATATATTTTAAAAATAGTCTTTAAGGTTTTCTCCCAATTTGGTCTGATCATCGATCAACCCGTCCTCCGTAGCACTGCCCAGGGCAGACTAATTTGGAGATAATTCGTTTTTGATAATATCAAAGGTTATTAATGAAAAGGGAGACATATATGGACAAGATAATAAAGACAATAGAAGGCAATGAGGCTGCTGCCTATGTTGCCTATGCCATGAGTGATATTGCGGCCATATATCCCATTACTCCTTCAAGTTCAATGGGTGAATACTGTGATGAATGGGCTGAATATGGCAGAAAAAACATCTTCGGACAGGTATTAAAGGTGGAAGAGCTGCAGTCGGAAGCCGGTGCTGCGGGCGCAGTTCATGGAGCGCTTTCAGCCGGGGCATTGGCTACAACATTTACCGCGTCCCAAGGACTACTTCTTATGATTCCAAACATGTATAAGATCTCAGGCGAAGTTATGCCTGGTGTCTTTCATGTTTCGGCCCGAGCGGTAGCCACCCATGCCCTCTCCATTTTCGGGGATCATTCTGATATTAATGCCGTCAAGCAGACCGGTTTCTCCCTGCTGGCTTCCGCATCCGTACAGGAAGTCATGGACTTGGGCCTGGTAGCTCACCTTGCTAGTATCAGGTCAAGCATGCCGTTCTTACATTTCTTTGACGGTTTCAGGACATCCATGGAGATACAGAAGATCGAACTTATCGATTATGACGACATGGCCAGGCTCGCCGACTGGGACGCTATTGAGGATTTCAGAAGCCGCTGCATGAATCCGGAGTATCCCCAGCTAAGGGGCACCAACCAGAATCCAGACATATTTTTTCAGAACCGTGAGGCGTCAAGCCCTTTTTATGCAAAGATTCCTGGAATTGTACAGGAAGAAATGCGAAAAGTAAGCGATCTCACCGGTCGACAATACAATCTTTTCGATTATGTGGGAGATCCTGAAGCGGAAAGGGTGATAGTCTCAATGACCACCAGTTGCGATGTGGTTGAAGAAACCGTTAACTACCTGAACGGCCTGGGCGAGAGAGTCGGGCTGGTCAAGGTCCGCCTTTACCATCCATTTTCAAGGGAACACTTCTTAAGGGCCTTGCCCGCAACAGCCAGGAGAATCGCGGTTCTTGACAGGCTTAAGGTAGGTGGAAGCGTCGGTGAACCCCTGTATCAGGATGTATGCACAGTGTTTCAGGAAAGGGCTGACCACCCTGTCATCGTGGGAGGCAGATACGGACTTGGAAGCAAGGATTTTACACCGACTATGGCCAAGGCTGTTTTCGATAATCTCGGTTCGGCAGTACCCAAGAACCATTTTACGGTAGGCATAGATGATGATGTTTCCCACAGCTCTCTTGAAGTGGGTAAAGAGATCGATACCTCACTTGAAGGGACAGTAAGGTGCAAGTTTTGGGGGCTGGGAGCGGACGGCACAGTGGGAGCCAACAAGAATGCCATAAAGATAATCGGTGAGAATACGGACATGTACGCCCAGGCCTATTTTGCCTATGACGCTAAAAAATCTGGTGGGAGCACGGTATCCCATCTCAGGTTCTCACCATACCCTATTCAGTCCGCCTACCAGTTGACAAAGTCTGAATTTATCGCGTGTCATAATCCCGCGTATGTGGACCAGTTTGATCTCTTGGCCGGGATAAAGGAAGGGGGATCGTTTCTCCTTAATTCCCCCTGGGATGTAAAAAAGATGGAAGAAAAGCTTCCCGCCCATATGAAAAGAACAATCGCTCAGAAAAAGCTGAATTTTTATAATATTGACGCTGTCAAGATAGCCTCTGAAATAGGCCTTGGCGGACGCATCAACATGATCATGCAGGCCGCCTTCTTTAAGATAGCCGATGTTATCCCTCCTGAAGAGGCCTTTAATTACATGAAAGATGCCATAAAAAAGACATACGGGAAAAAGGGTGACAAAATAGTAAAGATGAATACCGACGCTGTGGATAAGGCAGTAGACGCTATTGAAAAAATTGAAGTTCCGGAGTCTTGGTCTACAGCCGGTCAGGAGGAATACATCGATAAGGAGGAATCTGATTTCGTCAGTGAAGTCATGAGGCCCATGCTTGCCATGCAGGGAGACAAATTGCCTGTCAGTGCTTTCAGTCCTGACGGGATCTTTCCTACCGGTACTACCCGATATGAAAAGAGGGGAATTGCCATCAATGTGCCCGAATGGATCCCGGAAAACTGCATTCAATGTAATCAATGCTCTTTTGTTTGCCCCCATGCAGTGATAAGGCCAGTTCTGGCGGATAGTGAGGACCTGAAGGACGCACCAAAGGACTTTATTACCATCGAGGCCAAAGGGAAGGAGCTTAAGGGTCTCCGTTATCGTATACAGATAAGTCCTCTCGATTGCACGGGTTGCGGCAACTGCGCTCAGGTGTGTCCTGCCAAGGAAAAGGCGCTTGTTATGAAGCCTCTGGCCTCACAGAGGGAAATACAGGTTGCCAACCACCTATTTTCCACCGAACTCCCAATCCGGGATGACCTTATGCCTGTGACTTCCGTGAAAGGAAGTCAATTTAGGAAGCCCTTGTTTGAATTCTCAGGCGCCTGTCCGGGATGTGGGGAAACCCCCTATATAAAGGTTATCACGCAGCTCTACGGTGACCGTATGATGGTTGCCAATGCTACAGGATGTTCGTCAATATATGGCGGAACGGCACCAAGCTGTCCATACACGGTTAATGAAGCCGGGCATGGTCCGGCCTGGGCAAACTCCTTGTTCGAAGACAACGCGGAATACGGCTTCGGCATGGAGATTGGTGTTACCCAAAGGAGGGAAAAACTGGCAGACCTGGTGCGTGAAAGCCTGGAATCAGGCATATCGGACGCCCTAAAAGGGGCATTACAGGGTTGGCTGGATAATATGAATGACGGTGAAAAGTCAAAGGAATATGGCGAGCGGGTTATGGAACAGATAGAGATAGAGATAAGTGACCCGGAGCATGAATTCAATCCGCTTCTCCTGGATATTATGGATAGAAGCGACTATCTCACCAAGAAATCCATATGGGTGATCGGAGGAGATGGTTGGGCCTATGATATCGGGTTTGGAGGCCTTGACCATGTTATCGCTACGGGTCATGACATCAACATGCTTATTCTGGATACAGAGGTCTATTCCAACACGGGCGGCCAGGCATCAAAATCCACTCCCACCGGCGCTGTGGCCAAATTTGCCGCTGGAGGAAAAGCTACCGTCAAGAAAGACCTGGGAAGAATGGCAATGATTTACGGCTACGTGTACGTGGCCTCGGTGGCCATGGGCGCCGACAAAAACCAGCTTATGAAGGCCCTGGTGGAGGCCGAATCCTATCGAGGTCCTTCAATTATCATAGCTTATTGCCCCTGTATCGGTCACGGAATCAACATGAGTTTAAGCCAGGAAGAGGCCAAAAAGGCCGTTGAGAGAGGATACTGGACTCTCTACCGATATAACCCCATGCTCAAGGAAGAGGGAAAAAATCCCTTTATCCTGGATTCCAAAGAACCTGAGGGTGATTTTAAGGAATTCTTAATGGGCGAGGTACGTTATTCCAGCCTGACAAGGACATTCCCGGAAAACGCGGATAGGCTCTTTCAGAAGGCGGAGAAAGAAATGAAAGAGAGATATGAAGCGTACAAGCTGATGGCTGCAGGTGTTGACAACCCATAGGATTCCTGATAAACGTCTATAATCTATCAATTGCGCCCGTAGCTCAGATGGATAGAGCGCCGGGCTTCGAACCCGTAGGTCGCAGGTTCGAGTCCTGCCGGGCGCGCTTTTGATGGGCCTGTAGCTCAGCTGGTAGAGCAGTTGACTCTTAATCAATTGGTCGGGAGTTCGAGCCCCCCCAGGCCCACCAGAATAACCAAGGGCTTAGCCGAATCAAGGTTAAGTCCTTTTTTATCTCTAAGAACCGCCGGGCCCGAGGGCTAACCGCTCAACAAGACCTGGAAACATTATCGACATCTGCTATAGAATAGCTTTACATAAGCGAAATAATAAAATAGAAGTAAATATTACTCGCGATTGATACACGGGAGGGTATGTCATTCGGGAGTCCTTGCTTCCGATTGAAAGTAATTCTCGAATGAGGATTACTTAGGGGACTACTATGAAATCTCTCTCGTTTTTTATTCTCCTGTTTGCCTTCTCACTATCCGATAGCACCTGCGCTGATCAGCCCCTCACCACTATCTCTTCCTCAATCACTAATAGTACCCCAATCAAAAGAACCGAAACATCCGATATCTTGAGTGACATTTCGTATCGCATACGTTCCAAAACCAAAAACAAAATAACCCCATTCCCTCGAGGAAATTAAAAGGGATGGTGATTATATCAAAATGGATTAGGGAGTTAATGATGAATAAAACATACAAAATTTTGCCATTGTTTTTTTTATTGATTCCCCTCCTATTTATCTCTTGTGCGACTAAAAAAGAAGAGAAAAGACATATATCCATGAAGGTAATATCCTCGCCTATTATCACCGTTGACGGGTATGAAGAAACAGATGAAGAGCCCTCTGGAGTCGACTATTCAACAGAAGAGGAAATAGATGAAGAATTCTTCCTTGAAGAGCTTACTGTCACCGGTTCAAGACGTGAATCAAAAACAGGTGAAGCACCCTCTGGAGTCGACTCCCCAACAGAAGAGGAGACAGATGAATTCATCCCTAGAGATGTTACCGTCACCGCTGAAGAGCGTGAAGCAATAATAGTTGAAGCACCGTCTAGAGTCGACTATCCAGAGGAGACAACAGAAGAGGAAATAGATGAATTCATCCTTGGAGACGTTACCGTCACGGCTGAAGAGCATAAGCGAGCAGATTTATATAAAGTCGAGTTAGGAGCGGATGAGATCATAGAAATGCCCGGTATACCAGGCGAGCTTAGGGTGTGGATTGGCTTACCAGATTATGGCCCCAATTTTCGTGATAATATGGTCACAGTGGAAGATACTCTACCCACAGTTGGTGTGACAGCTCTTATTACTCCATTTGCACCGGCATTTGAAGTCGAGCCGAAAGAAAGCATATGCATGAAAATCCACCCTTCTGGCTCAGAAGTAAGGTTTACATTAAAACCAACGCAAAAAGGAGTTTTCAATGTTGGTGCGAAGGTGTATTTATATGAATCTGATGATTGTACCGGATCGCCTATACCAAAAGCCACGAGAGATCTACGGGTCGAAGTTAAAGTAGATCACGTTAGTGTGATTATGCTGCATATTAAAAAATTATGGGAAGTGTTCTGGGAGAAGCTATTGAATTTCTGGGCGGCAATCATTGCACTCTTTTTTGGCTTGTTGTTGTTTTTTATACGGGGTCAGCTAAAAAAACGGTTTGGTTATAGGTCGGTGGGCCGCCAACAAAACAAAGAAGATAATAACTAAGTAAAAGAGACCTCAATGCCTTATCAGAGCGCCAGGAAACGCTTCGGTCACATCGCCATAAACAAAGGCTTCATTACTGAAAATCAACTAATTGCAGCAATGACAGTCCAAATATCAATTGAGCAAAAAGAAGGTGGCACGCCTCTAGTAGGTGAAATATTGATACAAGAGGGCTTGATGACCGATGAAGACGTGAAGGAGGTACTCAGAGATACCCCCGAATTCGAAAGGTTTAAATGCCCTGTTTGTGGTATGCTATTGCGTGAGTGCCCGAACTGCGGCACAGAGTTAACAAACTTCGGAATGTAAAAAAGTTCGGATGCACTTAGGTTACATATCTTAAAAAAGGAGGGAAAGATGTCAAGGTCAAAAAGAAGTCAATCAAAGCATGATGCCGAAGTCCGAAGGATTGCAAGAGAATTAGTAAACAAGGGATATAATGTTGAAGCAGATATTAGAGATTTTACCCAGCCTAAAACTATTGGTGGACATAGGCCTGATGTTATAGCCAAAAAGGGAAGTGAAAGAAAAATTGTGGAAGTGGAAACTCCTGATTCAAAGGACTCTGCGCGTGATCAGAAACAAAAACAAGCTTTTCGTCAAGCCGCCAAGAGGAGTAAAAATACAACTTTTCGAAGAATTATTACAGACTCATGAATGAGGTACTTACACTATAAAATATAGCATCATGATATTAATATTAGTGGAATAGGCAAAATATGGATTGTGTTACTTGGGAATTCATAAACTCATTCTCACCTTGGCTTTCTGCCTTTGGAACAATAGCCGCGGTAATCGTAGCGCTTTATTTTGCCCGCATAGACAAACGAGTTCGGCTTGAAGTGACAGCTGGAATCAGGCTTATGGTGACTCCTGGTGTGCCTGGCCCTCCTCCTGAATATTTGGCTATTCACATCGTTAATACGGGTCACCGTGAGGCACAGGTTACGAATATTGGATGGAAAGTAGGCTTCTTTAAAAAGAAATTAGCTGTTCAAATGACTATAAAAGATGGGTTATCATCTGATCTTCCAGTCCGCTTGAAAGACGGTCAAGAAGCAAATTACTATATTCCGCTGAGCGAGAATACAAACTGGCTGAAGGAGTTTGTCCATGATTTTTTACCCAATAAATTTGGATTACGTTCACGATTTATTAAGGTCACTGTGCATACCTCAATAGGAAAAAGCTTTGAAGCGCAGATTGAGAAAGGGCTTCGGGATAGGCTTATAAATGTAGCTACTAAAAATGAAGCCACTAACATTGCTCTTTCAGCTGACATCTAATCGCTGCGGCTGAAGAGCCCATTATATAAAATATTTGGAAACAAGCATATATGCAAGTTCCAGTCTGGATAACGATCATTGCCTCCCTGTTTTCAGGGCTTGTAACGTATGCCATTTCGACATACTTTGATCTGGTCAAGTAAAAACGGACACCCAGTTAAGCGACTTTTGCCAAAGAGAAATTATTCTCAAAAGCATGTGGGTTTTTGTATCCTAAAAACGAGTGGAGACGATGACTATTATAAAACATTTC
>Ga0315549_1003051_pt1 | contig 15300 bp, 15 predicted proteins | sample SalMarSW160200MG_FD_203101 | JGI IMG/M metagenome (GOLD analysis project Ga0315549, IMG submission 203101) | Salt marsh sediment microbial communities from the Plum Island Ecosystem LTER, Massachusetts, United States - Salt Marsh Sediment SW1601-200 ... | reverse complement strand
TAGCGATTTCATTTTCTAATCAACTAAAAGATAAATATCCATTAATGATAAACGAAAAATTTAACTTTTCCTGTAGAATTTCTTTTTTAATTAATAATTCATGAAGCCAATAAGCAAATATCAGTTGTTTATTTAATTGTAACTTATTGCCCATTTCATCAAAGTAATTACTTGGATAGTTTATTGCCATTTTGCTTAAATCATTTTTAAATACCCGCGATAATAAATGGAAAAAATCAAAACCAGCAATATCTATAAAACCGAATCTTTCGCAATCAAAAATATGAATGCCCGAATTATCTATAAAAATGTTATCTAAAGTAAGATCACCATGTTGAGGTATCTTAGGCACTTTTATACATTGGTCGGTTTTTATATTAACCCGGTAATACTTCCGGAGCTTATTTTCTTCACTCTGAACAATATTTAATTTCTTAATTATATTTTCTACATACTGGTCTAAGTCGTTTATATAAGAAAAACTTTTTTTAAATAAAAAAGCTTGTTGTTTTTCGTATAAGGATAAAATCTTTTCTAATTGATTTGCTTTTGGTCTAACGCCCCGGCAAGCGGTTTCAACACTGAAAGCGATACCATTATCATCTTTGGAAACCATCAGTGGCTCTGGAAACATTTCCTCGAAAGGGCTGTCTTTAACTAACTTGTGCGATAAACTCAATTTATTAAAACCGTTGTAAATGGTCTCGCTATCGTCAATCTTCCTAACTGTTTTCACGCAGAGGAACGGTGAATCGTCCTTATTTTTAAAAACCAGGAAAACTACCTTATTGTAAAGCCTTTTGCCCGAATTGGGGGTACTTAACTTTAACATGGAAATAGTGCTATCCGGTAAATTATATCTGTCAGCAAACTTTTCCTTAATAAGTTTTAATATATAATGCTTCATTTCTTTATAATAATATTAAAACTAAAAAATAGCAGGCGGTATAATCTGATAAATACATTAAATTTCGCCAATGCTTTTACAAGAGTCGTTTTAAGATCCTTTGAGGCCATCAAATTGACAACCAGGTACTTCAATAGATTAAAGTGTTCATAGGGAACAATTATTCTGGGAATATTGTAACCGGGGTAAGGTAAATAAAAATTAATATTTGATTTTCTGAAACCAGATTCTTCTATTAATTTAATATAACCGGATTTAGAATATGTCAGAGTATCATACTTATTTCCTTTGCCACGAATCCGACAATAAATACTTGCCAGCCAGCGCGGCATATAGCTAGTATATCTTAAGCCGCTGTGGTCAAGACCGCGTAAATAAGACAAAGCCCATCTATTTTCAATGCCCACATACAAATAACCATTTCTTTTGAGTAATTTCCTGCATATTTTTAAACTGGCTATCTGCGCCTGGCGGGGATTTCCAAAAAATTTATTTTTACCCATCCATTCCAATACCCCGTTCATAACTATAAGGTCAAAGCTCTCTTTCTTAAAAGGCAATTCAAAAATATCCGCCACGCAGAGATCAACATTTTTTATACCTTCTTTGACCAGTCTTCTTTGCAAAAAACTCATTCTGGAAAAAGAATGGTCGAAAGCGACCATCCGTTTCACCACTCTAGCTAAAGGGATAGTAACCCTGCCCATGCCAGCCCCGGCATCTAAAACCACAAAATCTTTAGTAATTGGTATATTAAAACGCCAATCCGCCCTACTTTCGTCATCAGTAAAGTCTAACTTACCGCAAAATCGTTTATTGAACTCTTCCCAACCCTTCTTTTCTATAATCCTGAGTCCTCTTTTCAATACCGACTCAGGTGATTTACCCCAATATCTATCTTCAGAAAAAATAGGAATATTCTCTCTGACTTCCATCGGTTTTACAATATATAATGATTTATTCACAAATTTCAATCATCAAGCATAGCTAAACAAATTAAATTAGGATTTTGTATCCTAAGTATAAAGGGCAAATACCTGACAAATATATTATGACTGCCAGCTTGGTATGAATTATAGAATCTACAACGGAAACCCAAACGCTCTAAATTATATTCTAAACTCTCCTTATCCCACAAAAAATAATATTTCCCATGTTCTGGTAAATACATCTTGGCCTCGTTTCTAAAACCTTTTCAGTTAGGTGCTCCAATTAGTATCTTTCCGTGTTCGTTTAAAATACTCTTCACTTTTTTAATGGTCCCCAAGGGATCCTTTAAATGCTCAAAAACTTGTTTCATAATAACTAAGTCAAAATTGTCATCTATTTTTAAATCTTCAATACCTTGTTGTATAAACTCGATTTTGCTATCGAGATTTTCGGGTTTACGATATAAATCAATAGCCACGACTCTGCCTAAATTTGGCTTTAGTCGAACTAATTTATTAATAAATTTACCTGTCCCGCAATCAATCTCCAATACTTTGCTATTTTCTCTTAAATTATTGCTGGCAACTTTTAATAGTGGATTCATAAAGAATAATATAATTTATTAATATTTTATTATTATCTTTTCTAACGGCGGTTTATAATCTAGACGAAAATAAGCAGAATCTTTCTGTATTATATACTCTTAAAAATTCTTGCTAGATTCCTAGCCATTACTTCAGTTGTAAAACACCTTTCGACTTTTTCTCTAGCATTGTTTGCAAGAAATAACCTTTTGTCTCTGTTATTTAATAAAAATTCAATTTTATCTACTAGGTCAGCCGCGTCATAAAAATTTACCTTTAAAACTTCTTGGCCGTTTTTCGCATAGTCATCTAAATATTTTTTATCACTAACAATAACAGGCAATCTTGAAGACATGGCGTCTAATAGAACAGTTTGGCCAGAGCAATCTGATCCACCCGAGTATTTATCACTATGAGTGATAATTAATAATATCTTAGCAGATTCATATATTTTCTTCAAAGATTTGATTTTTAAATTTAGTAATACTTTGACGTTATCAGGAATCCGCAAATTTTTAATATTCCTTTCAGCGCAGACCACTCTAAATTCTTCATGGGGAAGCTTTTTAGCAGCCTCGAATAAGGTCTTGTAATCTCTTCCATTGTCCCTACCAACTGATAAAATATATTTATTTTCCAAAAAATCAACACGGGACCAAAACTTGTTATCAACGCCCAAGGGAATAAAGTAAAGCTTATTTTTTGGAATATGATGATTATTGATTAAATCATCCATTTGAAAATGAGACAAACAAATGATAGTATTCAGTTGCTTAATCAAATATTTTATAAATTTATATTTAAAAATATTTTTTTTATTCCTATATAATGTATTGTTCAAACTGATATTTAATAACACAAATTTTGTTTTTAATCTGAATATTTTCTTAAATACAATGTTATAAAGCAAGGAAGAGCCAACTACGATATCATAATCTCTAATAAACTTTGTCAATAATATATGTTTCCAGACAAAAGGCAATCTCTTTATTACTCTGTTTGATTTTAATATATCGCGAATATCTTTATACTCCGCATCAATGCCGAATTTTTTTAAATGATTCATACCGTAAAAAGGAGTATCGGGATAATCTTCATTAATCTTCCCTTTGTATATATCAGTTCTAATGCCGGAAAATAAGTATAGGACTTTTATATTATTCTTTTTCATAATCCTACAAAAAATTTAAAATTTCCAGTGAATGGCTGTTTTCGATAATTAAATGGATTTTTTTCTAATCTTTTCTAATAAATAGAACAATCCAATACTGAATGACAATATATATAAAGGATAAATAGGAATAGCAAAACGCGGAAGACTATGAATAGCGCTATACAAAATATTAAAGTAAACTAAAATCAGTAAAATCCAAATTATTTTTTTCCAGTTATTATGGAAAGCTTTTATTAGTCCGTAAACGCTTATGGCCAAAAAAAGATACCAAATACCCCTGAAACCTAAGAGAATAAATATTTTAACAACTCCGGGAATTTCAGGATGTCTGCCGTCAGCAAACATGTCTAATATCCGTGTATTGCTAGGTGGATCTCCATATGGTTTAAGCGGACTATTTAAAACTATAAAATTAAGCACAGTGATTAAGAAATACTTATGAGGTTTTTCCAAAATTTTCTCCATACCTTCTTCTTTTAAAATTTTATTTATTTCCAGATAACTCTTGCCTTGTTTTTTAAATTCTTCTATTTTATCCCGGAAGTAGTTAAAGTCACGATAAATTTTTGTATCTAAATCAGGATACATTTTCTGAGAAAAATAGTAACCAAATGCGTGACCAATGAAATGCCCCACATAATTTTTTTCTACCATTGTTTCGATTTGTCCAGCCTTCCAATATAATAATTCGCCTCCACGAGGAGCTATATAAGAAAAGCCCGTCAGCATTTTATTATGGATTTGCCAAGAGCCCACTAATAAAAAGTAGGGGGTTAAAAAAAATAAAATCAACAAACTCATCTTTTTTAAAGTTAATTTTTGCCTGAAAAAAAAGAAAAATAATATTGTTATAGGAATAAACAATAATTGAGTTATTCCGTTAGTTAATGTTAGAAACCCCAAGATAAGACCCACTAAGAAAAAATATCTAATTTTCGTTTTTAGATAAGTCTGGTATAGAAAATATGTCAGTAGAACAAGAAGGAACATCATCAATATTTCGCGATCAAATTTGTTCGCTGAAAAAGGAAAAACATAAAAAATAGACATTATAAAACTGGAGAAAAGGGCTATTTTTTTATTAAATAACTGATAGCCTATTTTATAGATTAAACAAATTGAAAGGGCAAAGAGGATTATCTGAATGATCCTTACAGCTAAGTAATTATCTATTCCAAAAAATGAATAGACGTACGCAATAAAAAGAGGATAACCAGGGACAATCTTCGCTCTTTCTCCTTGATAAATAAAACCCTTTCCTTCTATTAAATTATTAGCTATTTCGTTGTAATAGGCACCATCACTTTGGGGAGCACGATTAAGAACATCCCATGACAAAAAGAGGGAGATTAGAATACTTAAGATAATTATTATTGTTAGAAATTTATCTATTTTCATTTTTCTAAGATATAAAAATGGTGATATTGATTTTCAAAAGGAATAAATTCTTTTTTAACCTTAAAATATTTTGAGATTATTTTTTTGATTTTTCGTGGATAGTAACCCTTTTTACCAATTTCCCAATAATGTTCTCCATGAAATTGATGTTTGGGATGGTAAGGAATTTTCCAAGCTAATTTGACTTGTTTTAAAAAAGGTATCTTAAAAGATAATTTCAAAGGCGGGCCAAAATGAGGCAAACTCAAAACTAGATATCTCTTAGTGACTCTTTTTAATTCTAAAAGAGCCTCCTCAAAATCCCTAAAAGGTAAATGTTCTAAAACCTCCGAGCATAAAACAACATCGAAAGAATTATCAGCCAAAGGCATATCCGTTACACTAGCTACAAAATCAGAATTTAAATCCTTGTTATTATCCAAGGTTTTTGTCTCTACGCCCTCTTTCTTTAAATAATCGGTAATCATTTTATTGCCAATACCAATCTCTAAAACTGACTTTGGTTTCAATTTTAAAACTTCGTCTATTTGATGCCAATAGCTTATCCAACGTTCTTGATAGTCGTACTGATGAAATTTATAATCTTTAGCCATAATTATTCTTCATTTTTCCGAACAAACGATTTTTTCTCAGTTTCTGAGTTAACCAATAAAGATTCATAAATAGAGGATATTCAAAAGGTAGACCAAAAAATTTTAATTTCCATCTTAACTTTTCAAGTAAATAAAAAGGTATTATCAAAGGTGATAAATAAATTGGATATCTTTTGAGGTAATCCTTTATTTTTTTGCGACTGCTCACAATAATTGAACAGACTCTTTGTAGTCTGATTTGATTAGGAGATTTAATCCAAGGAAAATTCTCTAAATTACTGGAACTACTGTCTAAGGACTTAGCTACTACAGCTGGCCAATCCTCCAATCTATCAGGAAATTTATAGCCCATTTTTTCGATTTGGCGAGCTAATTCATCGCCTGGATAAGGACGATAGGGCTGAGGGCTAACAATCTCGATTGCCGGGCCGATATTTAATAATCGGTCGATCAACTTTAAGGTTTTAACCCTTTCTGTTTTAGTCTCCGTAGGCAAGGCAGTCATAAACGAATAATTGGCTCTAATATTGTATTTCTGACACATTTCAGCTGATTTAATGATTTGGGCAATGGTAATATCTTTCTTCAAAAAATCCAACATTCTTTGTGAACCAGATTCAGCTCCAAACATTAGTTTATAACAACCGCTTTCCTTGAGTTTTTCTAAAAATTGATTATTGATATAGTCATCTCTAAAATAATCAACTCGACAACTGGTCAACCATCTAAATTCTAAATTTTTCTGCTTTATACCTTTAATAATTTCTAAACTTCTTTCTTTATTAACAAAAAAATTGTCTTCTTGAAATTTTATTTTCTTATAGCCAAGCTGATTAATAATGTAATCTAATTCGGCCAAAACTTTTTCTGACTTCTGAAACCGCCAGCGGCGATTATCTAAAGCCGTATTAACGCAAAAAGCGCAGCGATAAGGACAGCCCCGACTGGTGTTTAAAATAATCGAATCAAACTTTATGGTCTTTGGCGAAAGTAAAGAGTAATTTAGAATAGGTAAGTTATTGAGGTCAATTAATTCTCTCCCCTGATTCTGGAAAATCTTATTATTTTTTTTGTAAAATAAACCGGCTATATCTCTTAAATTGCCTCTGCCTTGGAAAAATTTTAGTAACTTAAGAAAAGTAAGTTCTCCTTCGCTCCTAATTAAAAAATCAATCAGTGGATTAACAATGGTTTGTTCGGAAAAAAGGGTCGGATGGATACCGCCCCAAACTACCGGAATATTCTCATTAAAATCTTTAATGAGCTGACTAATTTCCAAGGCCTGAGGAATTTGAGGAGTCATTACCGAAAGACCAGCACATAAAACATTGTCATCTAATTCCCCTTCTAATATCTCCAAGGGCTTGTCCTCAACTAAGAAATCAATCAACTTTATTTGGTAACCTTGTTTTTCTAAAAGAGTGCCCATGACTAAGAGACCAAGCGGATAACTTTTGGCATCAAAATCAACCATATGAAATTGAGGATAAATCAATAGGATCTTATTTTTCATTAAAGTTAGCCAAAATCTTTTTGACTAATTTATCTAAATTATGGTTATCAACTACCTTTTTTCTTAATCGCCGGCCAATTTCCTTTCTATCCTCTTTAGACAAATTCATTAAATTAATAATCTTTTCAGACAAATCTTGAGGATTTTTCGGCTTAAATAACAATCTTTCATCCTTTAGAATATCCTTAAATGCTTCGTTGGAAGTCAAGACCAAACGCTGGCAAGCCATTGCTTCCAAGACCGCTTTATCAACACTGCCGGTTTGGCTCGAGTTAATAAATAAATCGCAATTTTGATAATAAGGCAATATTTGACTATGAGGGACTGAGCCTAAAAATCTAATATTTCCTGCCAATTGTTTTAAATTCTGAAAATACTCTTTGTCTTTCTTCAGAACCGGCCCGCCAATAATCTCAACCTCAATATTCTTTATCTTAGCCACTGCCTCTATTAATATTTCGTAGCCCTTAGCCGGCGAAATCCGACCGATAGAAACAATCTTAAATTTTTCTAAGGATTCCCGACTATTGTTCGGAATAGCCGGTTTAAAATAAGACGTATCAATTCCATGCCCGGTTACTTCAATCTTCTTTCTATTTTTCAAGCGACAACTCTTTTCTGAGGCAGTTAAAATTTTATCGGTCAGTAAGTTAACTAAATATAATTTCCAATTAACCGCTTTATGGGTATACCAGCTGACTATCTTTTTCCTGAAAATTTTTGCTAAAGGAGCGGCTAAGATAGTGTATTCCGGATTCTGGTGACAGAAAATTCCATCAACTTTGGATAAAATCGTTAGTAACTTGAATTGAAGAACAATGATCTTTAGAAGTCTATTTCTTGGTAAAGATTCTACTTTAATATCTTCAGGTAAATTCCCTCTATTACTCTTTTGCCAGGTAATAACATAGAGCTTATCTAATTTCTGACCTATTTTTTTGACCCAAGTATAAGTAAAGCCAGCTGGCGAGGCGTCTTCTTCATCAACTTTCCTAGTAATCATTAAGAGGTGCATAAATCCTGCCAAAAACTAATTATTTCTTTTATAATTTTTTCCCAGTCAAATCTTTCTCTGACCATCTGTCTTCCGTTCTCACCCATTTCCTTGGCCTTTCCCGGATTATTGAGCAAATATAAAACTTTCCGAGCCAAGGCTTGACTATCACCAATCGGCACTAAAAAACCGTTAAGGCCATCCTGGATAATCTCTTTAGAGCCAGTCGTCTCTGTAGCCACTATTGGCAATCCGGCGGCCATTGCCTCAATTAAAACCTTACCAAAACTTTCATGTTTTGAAGAAGAGATATAGACATCAGCTGTCTGATAATAGTCAACTAACTCCTTTTGACTAATTTTACCCATTAAAACCAAATCTAACTTTTCGTCCTCCTTCATGTGGATATCGGCCCCTATCTGATAAAAAACTAAATTTCGGTAATCTTGATGAATCAATTCAACTACCTTGTTCAGGGTCTTAAAATCTTTAGCCGGGTCTCTTCGGCCGACATTAATTAAAATCTTCTTGCCGGCGTGCTTCTCCCTTAGATCTTTAATCTTTTCTTGATTAAAATTCTCAAATTTTTCTAGATTAACCGGTGTCGGGATAACCCTAATTTTTTTTCTATCAACGCCTCCTTCAGTTAATTTATTTCTAATTCCGGAACTAACCACTCTGATGCCATCAGCTCCGCTAACTAAAAACTTGCTTAGAATAAGAAAAAACCAATTAAACCACCAACGGCCTCCCTCTAAAAGCCAGTACTTGTTTTGCCAAAAATCACCATGAAAATCAATTAGTAAAGGTATCTTAAATCTTTTTTTGATTAGCCAGCCGGCTAAACCAGCCAGGAAGGGGTCTTGACTGACAATTAAATCAAATTTATCCGGCCAATAAATATCTTTGGCCATATTATAAGCATCAAAAATATAATTTAATTTAGTTGAGGAATTAGTCGGATAAAAAGTCAGCTGAGGACTGATTTCCTTTTTTTTGAACCCTTTCTTAGAAAAAACAATGATATCTAACTGACCTGCCTGTCTGGCATATTCTTGATGGCGTTCTAAAACATCACCGCTGTAATCGGTTCCTAATAAGGTTCTATCTAAACTAACCATTAAAACTCTCATAAAATTAAGTCCGAGTGACAAATCGACGGGCTATTTTAAATTCTATGGGCCATTTGAAGAATTTGAGCTTCCATCTTAGCTGACAGAGTAAGACAAAAGGCAATTTGAGTATTTTGTTAGCCCGAACCGTTGAACCAAGAGCGCTTTTAATCGTATGGGCGCCGAAGCGAACATAGGCCTCCAAGGATTCAATTAAATCAAGATTCTTTTGAGCCCAGGGAAATTGAGCCGGCGACAGGAAATTTAACTCGTCTTTAACCGCTTGCCCCCAATCAGTTAGCGATCGGGGAGCTGACCAACCGCTGGCTAAACACTCTTGATAAAGTTTGGAACCGGGATAGGGTCGGAAGGCCTGCGGCCCTAAAATTTGAATTTGCGGACTTAATTTAGTTAGTCGGTCGATGAGCTGAATAGTTTTATCAATATCGGCTCGCTCTTCGCCGGGCAGACCGACCATAAAAGAATACTGCGGAATAATGTCATATTTTAAAGTTTGTTTGGCTGAATAAATTATTTGAGCCGGCTTAATTCCCTTATTAATTTTTTCCAGGACCGCTTCCGAACCGGACTCGCCGCCGTAAGACAAAAGATAACAGCCGGATTCTTTCATCATGGCTAAAAAATCATCATCAATCATTCGGTTGTTAATATAATCTACCCGAACGGTTGTTTCCCAGGGAATATCTATTTTTCGGTCAATCATTCCCTGAATAATTGCTTTAGCTCTCTGAACATTAGCGAAAAAATTCTCATCCCAGAAACGCATTGGCTTATCTTGAAAATAGCCAAGCTGCTTAATTTTTTCCAGTCCGGCTAAAACCTTGTCTGGTGAATAAGCCCGCCAGAAATTATTAGTCACCGAATTAATGCAAAAAGCGCATTGATGAGGACAACCGCGACTGGTATGGGTCGGGATTAAAGAAATATTTTCCAAAATCTCTTCGGACAACAAAGCCCAGTTGGCTAAAGGCAATTCATCCATCTTTAAAAAAGGTCTCGTCTGATTAATAACAACATTTCCTTTTTCTTTGAAAGCAATACCAGCGATATTCTTTAAAACAGCCTCGCCGCCTACAGCTCGGACGATTTCCAGTAAACTATCTTCTCCTTCGCCAAAAACAGCTATATCAACTAACGGGTGAGTAGCAACCTGTTTTGGCAGCAGGGTTGGCTGAACACCACCCCAGACAATTGGTATTTGAGGATTGAAATCTTTAACTATTTTGGAAATCTTTAAAGCCGAACTAACTTGCATAGTCATCACTGACAAACCAACTAAATCAACTTTAGGCAATTCGGCCTGAATCAATTCTAAATAATTCTTCTGGCGGATAGCGTCAATTATTTTTACCTCAATGCCCTGTTGGTCTAAATAGGAAGCCAAAGCTAACAGACCAACCGAGATACTGGTCTGATAATTGGCTTTGGAGATATTAAATGGCGGGTTGATTAATAAAACTCTGGGCATTTTTTACGGGGCGTTTTACGGGGCGTCCCTTTTTTATACGCCCTTTTGTAAAAGGGCGTATAAAAAAGGGACGCCCCGCTGATATCATCTACACCCTTTAAAAACTTTTATTGTTTCCTGAACTAATTTGGGCCAGCTAAATCTTTTCAAATCTTCCTTGGCCTGATTAACTAATCTTTGAGCCAAGTCGGGATTATCTAAAATTGAACTAATCGCTTCCAGCCATTCTTCTTTATTATTATAACCAACCAATAAACCGGTTTGGCCATTCTTGATCGTTTCCGGATTACCGCCAGCCGGAGTGGTAACAATTGGACAACCTATTTTCATCGCCTCTAGAAGACAATGGGACATCCCTTCGTAACTGGTATTGAGAACAAATAAGTCAGCCGCTCCCAAGTAGTCAACCACTTTTTGCCGACTTACTTTGCCGACAAAAAAGACATTGCTTTCTAGGTTAAGCTCTTTAGTCAGTCGTTTTAAATTGGATAATTCTGGGCCTTGGCCAATGACGATTAAATTAATTCGACTGTATCCCTCAACCAATCGAGGCATAATTTTAATCAGCATATCAACACCCTTCCAAGGCGTTAAACGAGCGTTGGCTAAAAGCACCTTTCCGCTCAAATCAAATTTTTGCTTTAATTCTTCCTTGCTTGGCAAGCTCGGTCTCTCCTTTAAAAAATCTATGGAATTATAAATGACCTTGATCTTTTCTGCTGGCAAGCCAATTTTTTGAGCCAAATCTTTTAAAAAATAACTGACCGCAATAATTTTATCGGAATCGGTCAATATTTTTTTTCTTATTCTCTTACGCAGCTCGATTTGCCAATTATATTTTTTTTTCTGAAAAGAAATGATGTCGTCCTTAGTCCAGCCCCGACTGATTGCTGTTTCCCAAGCCGACTCGCCGACAAACCGAGTAACCAAGGGTTTTCCTAAAATTTTCTTAATAATTAAACTAGCTAAACCAGCTGTATACAAATCTTGGTTGTATAAAACATCTGCTCTTAAGGCAGAAAATAATCCTTTTATCAAAAAAACAAAACCTTTTAGAAAATAAGGCCAATAATGAGAAACACTTTCAATCGGATAAGGATACTGGCTTTTATCTCTTTGGCCAAAGGTTAAAACCTTAACTCGATAACCATTTTTAATAAGCTCTCTGATTAAAGGGTCAAGTTGTGTTCCGGGACCACCAATTTCTCCTTCAAAAATCCCAGTTAAAATTAAAATTCTGCTTTTTCTCATTAACTCCCTTAAATAATAGCTTAAAATAACGAAAAAGTCCAGTTAAAAATTTCTATCTTATTTTTAAAAAATCCTTGAATCTGTCCAAGGATTATGCCATACTGGCAATATGAAAATCGTTATCGCCACCCCCCTCTATCCGCCGGAAATAGCTAAATCGGCCCTCTACATCAAAGAGCTTACCAAGCGATTGGCTAAAAGAAATCAAGTTAATCTTGTTCTCTATGGGCACCTGCCCGAAAAAGTGCCAGGGGTCTCATTTACCTGTGTAGAAAAACTTCTCCCATTACCCCTCCGGGTTTTATATTTCACTATCGTTCTTTGGAAAGCAGCTCTCAAAACTGACATAATTTATATTGAAAACGGTGCCTCAGTTGAACTACCGGCCGGATTAGTGGCTCTATTCACCGGTCGACCGCTCATCATTCATATTGGAGACACAATCGCCGACCAGAAAGCTAAAAAAAACCTGTTATTCAAATATATCAAATATTTCGCTACCATAAAAGCGCGAAAAATAATAGACGATAGCCCGTTACCCCGGCCGGAAATTATGCCCTTAGAACCAAAACCCCAAGCGGAACTTGACAAATACGAGAAATCTTGGGAGAGACATCTCAAAACCTTAAAAGATATATTTATCCATGCCGCAGATTAGTAACAAACAAATGTGGGAAAAATATTGCCAGAGCGAACTGACAGCACTTTTGCCTATACTTAAACAGTTAGGTTTTAGGATTAAAAAAAAACAACCGCATCTCATCGGCGAAAGGTATCTGATGCAAGCTGTCACAACCACCAGCGGTAAAAAACTTATCTTATTAGGTCGGCGAATAAAGGATAATAAAAAAGTTATCATTAAGGCGACATCGGACAAAGAAGGATCTAAAGAAATCAAGTATGAACGGACTCTCCGTCAGGCGCTTCAAAAAATCAATTTTGCCTATCAGGTTTTCTTTTCTCCTCAAGAAATTTTATTTGTTGAACAAAATGGCTTTACCATCCTTATCCAAGCTTTTCTTGAAAACGAACGTTCTTTCTTAGAGCGTCCGCTTAAAGAACAATTCTTCTTGGCCCTTAAGGCATTTAAAGCGCAAGAAAGCGCTCAGGCCACGGCCTACCGACATAGACGTTTTACTAAAAAAATATTTGGCAATAAAGAAGCAAAGGATTATCTAAAGATATTTGAATTATTCCGAAAAGAAATCGAAAAAAGTTTACCAAACCCAAAAAAGCTCCAGGCACTGCTTAGAAAAGCGCAATCTTTTCTGCAAAAAAACGCTGAAACTATAGACCAATACTCCGGCTTTCTGACCCATACAGATTTTGTCCCTCACAATTTCCGCATTAGCGATAATAAAATTTACCTCTTGGACCATTCTTCTATACGATTCGGCAACAAGCACGAGGGATGGGCCCGATTTCTTAATTTTATGGCCTTACACAACCCTAAACTTGAGCAGGCGCTCGTTGAATATGTCAAAATCAATAAAACCGAGGAAGAATCGTTATCATTGCAACTAATGCGTATTTATCGACTCGGAGAAATCATCTACTACTATACCAATACCCTGCCAAAAAGCTCTGGGGATCTCCTTAAACTCAACCAGGCCCGCATAGATTTTTGGAGCCAGATACTGGAAGCGGTACTAAAGAACAAAATACTTCTTAGAAAGACAATTCAAGAATATATTCGAACCCGCGATTCCTTGCGTGACCAAGAAGAAAAAGAACGACAAAAAGTATTGTATTGAACTGCTTATCTCAATCAATTACTGAGAATACCTTTGCCCGCATATCTCTAGCAATTATCTCCCAATTATACTTTTCGAGGACCATCTTGCGGGCCGTCTCCGTTATTTTTTTAACTTTATCGGGATTGGCCAGAATATCTTTAACTGCCTCGGCAATCTGGTTGGGTGAATCTTTATCAACAACCCAAGCGGTGGTCTGTTTGTCAGGGTTGCGCTTGGCATCAAAGACAAATTCGGCCAGCCCGCCTTCTTGAGTAGCGATTACCGGCAAACGAGCGGCCATAGCCGAAAGAAAAGAATTACCCAATCCCTCTGAACGGCTGGGACAGACAAATATATCTGCGATAGTACGGTTACGATACTTGGGAACATCATCACGCCCAAGCTGGCCTATAAATTTAACTCTCTCAGCTACTCCCTTTTCAGCTGCCAATTTTCTTAACATCCCCTCGTCAGGACCGGCGCCAATCAAGATAAGATAGACATTTGGCGGTAAAAGCGCCAATGCTTTAATAATGTCGTCATTCGCCTTTTGATACACCAGACGCGCAGCATTAAGAAGATATACTTCTCCCTCCTTTTTGCCAAGTTCATGTTTTATCCTATCTACATCTGCCCGCGAGTAGGTTGGATTCAAATTCTTCGGATTAGCCCCATTATGAATCAGTTTAATCCTATTTTTCTTAACTCCTCTTCGTCTGGCCCAGTCAGCCAGATATTTTGATATTGGCTGGACAACATCGGCCTTAGTAAAAGCACGGCTGAATAAAGGCCATAACAGACGCATCACTCTTTCAATATATCCTGTCGGGTCTCCTTCCTGAAGGGTCAAGACATATTTCATCTTTGGATGGGTCATTTTAAAGATAACGGCCGGCACGCCGGCTGAATGGGCCATCATTGACCAAATAGCGTCATATCTATATCTGCGATTAAGAAAAATCGCCTTTAGAGGCGCCAAAAACTGATAGAGCGGCTTATTTAAATCCAAGGGCAGCTTACCCAAATCTTCAAAAGTTGGATTTTTGGTCGTCAAGCCAATCCGATGAATCAAGATATTTCCTATTTTTTCAACCTTAGGTAAGGCAGAATTATATCTTAGGGTAACCATATGAAATTCAATATCACTCGGGTCAATCCGATCAGTAATTTCTTTAACGGCCGCTTCGGCCCCGCTGACATTATTAGGATAATAAGCAAGCGAGAAAATAAGTATTCTTTTCATAATTTTCACTTCTTTGTCTCTTGCTTGATGGATTCAATATAATTTTTAAGTGTCTTAGTCTGCTTCCAGCCTAATGCTTTTATTTTTGCTGAATCCACTGCTTCAGATGACCGGCTGGTCTTAGTGGCTGGCAACATTTTTATTTTACACTCAAACAGGTGGGCCACCTCAAGCAGAGAATAAACATCTTGACTACAAATACCATAATCATCTCCTTCTCCTTTCTCTCCGACAAGAATAAGACCAGAAACTGCATCATCAACATGGGTAAAAGCACGCCTTTGAGTGCCTGGTTTGCGCACTGGACAGGGTTTACTATTCAGATAACATTGTTTAAATGTTTCAATCACTGTTCCATAGGCCTTGTTAAATTGAC
>Ga0315549_1003050_pt1 | contig 15302 bp, 10 predicted proteins | sample SalMarSW160200MG_FD_203101 | JGI IMG/M metagenome (GOLD analysis project Ga0315549, IMG submission 203101) | Salt marsh sediment microbial communities from the Plum Island Ecosystem LTER, Massachusetts, United States - Salt Marsh Sediment SW1601-200 ... | reverse complement strand
ATTAACACCAGTAGAGAAAAAGTAGAGAAAGCAGGGCTGTTGAAAAAGGGAAAACGGACAAGTGACGGGCCCTATTTAACGATAACAGAAACGGTATCAATAGATCGAGGGGAAAAGTATGTCTTTTTGTGCTATTTGCGGCTGCCATCACGATCCTGATGTGGCTTGCGGAAGTGGTACAGAGCAAATACGGCGGAATGCAGGAATCGACAAATCGCAGAAGATATCTAAAGAAAAGTCTCAAAGAGAAGCTCGATATGCTGACAAAGTCATCAAGATGCTCTTTCTGATTGCATTTGCCCTTATAATTGTATATCTGCTTTATATCATGTTACGATCGGGCAATTAAAGAAAGTTTTCCGGGATTTGCAATCTGGGGGATTTGAAGTACAATGCCATGCATGGAATCATCAGGGTCGAATCTTTTTTTATAACAATCACGGCCGGGATGTCTCTATTGACACTTTTTAAGGAGCAGACCAATGAATACGGTATTTATGACGATGTTGCTTTTTAATATGATAATAACTGGACCGCTTCTTTTCGGTCAACAGTTTCCTAATGTCCCGGAGACCCAGCGGATCGAAATGTTAAAGCCTCCGACGAACAGGCCAATTCGCATGGTCCTTGACACAGATACCTACAATGAAATCGACGACCAGTTTGCTCTGGTTTACGCATTGATTTCGCCTGAGCTTAACGTGGAGGCCGTTTATGCCGCTCCTTTCTCGAATAACAGGTCGGCCGGGCCGAAAGATGGTATGGAAAAGAGTTATGAGGAAATTCTGAGAATCCTGCAGAAGCTCGGCAGGAGCCCCGAGAATTTTGCTTTCAAAGGCAGTTCCAGATACATAGTCGATCCACAAAATCCGGAAAGGAGTCCCGCGGTACTAGATTTGATTGAAAAAGCCGGGAAAAGCAGTCCTTCGAATCCTCTTTATGTGGTGGCTGTGGGGGCAATTACCAACGTCAGTAACGCGATTCTGATTGATCCGTCCATTATTCAGAATATCGTTGTCGTATGGTTGGGCGGCAATGGCAGAAATTGGCCGGACCAGAAAGAATTTAACTTAAAGCAGGACCTGAATGCTTCCAGGCTTATCTTTGATTGCGGCGTGCCGGTCGTCCAATTGCCCTGTACTCCTGTGGTGACACATTTTGCCACGACGGTACCGGAAATGGAGCGATACGTGGCAGGCCGGGGTGACATTGGCGATTACCTGCTCGAAATTTTCAAGGGATACAGTCAAGACCATTTCGGATGGTCCAAGGTGCTATGGGATATGACGGCGGTGGCCTGGGTGGTTAATGACAAATGGCTGCCCTCCGATCTTAATCACAGCCCGATCCTTACCGCGAACTATACTTATAGTTTTGACCGATCCAGACATCTGATGCGAATCGTGAAGTTCGTTCACAGGGACCCGATATTCCGGGATTTCTTCACTAAGCTGAGTCAACGGTCGGAAAAATAGCCAGATTATTCACAAGCATACCATCTTGTCGAACTTAAAACAAAACACAGACCGTCATTTACAGGAACGAACAATGCCGGATTATTCGGTAATCTTATATACGTGGTCGCCGGCACGGCAGCGATCGGTGACTTTTATGCCGATCGAATCGCCCGCTTTGGCCTGCGTGACATTTGCATTGTCTATCTGCATTGAGCCAACCACCATCTCAAGGTCCGTGGTGTGACCTTTGATCCGGATTTTATCGCCGACATTCAATGTGCCTGTCAGCTTGATACCTGCGACAACCGGGTGTGCAAAAAAATCCTCAACCGTTCCAATAATATCTTCCGCCATTTTACGACTCCTTTCAACTCGTTAAGACAAACTGACCATTTTTGTTGTCATGTTCCACAGTACGGACTTGCGCGGGAATGACACGCTACATTATTCTATCGCGACTAATTTATTATGCAAGAGGCAGTTGAAAACTAAAATTGTAAAGTTAAAAGTGTAAAGTTTATCCTTCGGCTTAGCCTCCGGATGACATGAAAAACAATACAGTTTGAATTAGTTGAGTGCATTTCTCGGTAGGAAGAATATGCCAGGGCCTACATCTTCGGGATACGGCGTACCGCCGTCGGCGGTAATAGAGACCTGCATAGGTACAACTTCGGCGGCCGAATATTTCTCGACATGGCCGTCGGTATAACCTGCAAGAAGCTCGATATCAGGAACATCATACGTTTCGCTCTTGCGAGACCAGTAAGCGGAAAGCAGGTATGTTTCCTGAGTAATATTCGCCTGATCGAACGGCTCACAGCTACCGTAGCAACCGGGACTTCGCCAATGATTATAACCGAAATAGTCACTCATAATCAGCTTGCTGTATCTTCCGCCGCTCGCCGGACTGCGCGGCCCCCTGAAAATCCTGCGTCCTTCCAGATAGCCCTTGTAGTTCCAATAGTAACAGTATGTCCCTCCGACCGGGTCTGCGGCAAACGCCGTATCGGGATTGTCCCAATTGTCACCGGCGTCCCATGCCTGCTGTAAATACCCGTATTTTCGCGGTGCGTTCGGGCAATACATAACGCTCGCATCATCGACATAGCTCCGCAGGTATTCGCTCATGGCCCGGTGCAACTGCGGGCTGCGACGCCTGTTGCCCGTTAACCTCGTGGGGTCCGTCCAGTTCCAGTTATTATCGAATCCTATCGTAGCCACCGATTCGGGGTACCTCTCATTATTGCCCGAAGCGAAAAGATTGGCAGCGGCAGACACCTGTCTCTGGTTGCTCATACTCACTACCGCTTTAGCCTGACGTTTTGCGCCGCTCAGCGCAGGCAGAACGATAGCCATCAGCAAAGATATGATGGAAATAACTACAATGAGTTCGACAAGGGTGAACCCCCTCTTATATCCATCCCCTACCTGCATATGTTTATGCCGGATGCAGATCTTTCTATCCTCCTACCGAGTTGAAAATGCACATTATGCGCAAATCCAGAGCCTCGAACAAATTTTCCTTATTATACACTGCTGTTAATTTTATGTCAACACGGAAAAATGTTTATTATTGGACTTCGTCAACGGGTAATTTCACACTATTAGTATTATATACGTAACAAAGCCGTCCTTAGAGCCTTATTATTGCCGTGTTTTTGGCCTGGATTTTTAGGCCGTCACGCCCTTTGCCAAGATAAGCCCTGTATTCAAAAAGGCTTACGAACGCCGGCAATAATAAATAAAAAAAATACTATATTCTCCCGTATTGGCACTACAGTAATTATTGAGTCTAAAAGGTATCGGATTAAATCTGAAAATATCTACTACCAAGCTCAATCCTTCCATTTGGTAATAAAAATCTTTAAGATTCTGTTTGAGTCGTTTATTCCCGGTTGCCTTGTTCGAAGGTTTGCACAGTTTGTATCTCAAGCGACTGATTATCATCCTCGGTATCAGATAATAACGTCGAACCGCTCAAACTTGCATAGGGTGTCCCGCCGTAAGCACCCATATTTACCCTGCCTCCGTCGGCTTCACGTCCGCGGTGCATACCGGGGTCACCTTTATTTATACATGGACTTGTCTGTGAGTCTATGACCCAGCCCTGCCCGGGCAAATACCTGCCGTATCTCGACTGCAAATGATAATCGCCATTGGCGGAATTTGCAAACAGGGGATCCTCACTGATATTGCCACGGTCTGTGTCACCGGATTCCAATATCCCGAGGCAACTATAGTAAGCACGCGGCTGGAACATGTCACCGAAAAGGTCGCCATCTGTATTGTTCCAGAGAATACAATTAGTGATAATCGGGCTTGCTCCTTCATAGGCGGCTATACCAAACTTGTTGTCGGCTATGGTCAAATTAATCAGTTCGGGTGAAGCGCTGCTGCACAGGACGGCGGCTTCGCCGCAATTAGTAATGACAAAGTTGCGCAGGACACTATTCGAGCTTTCAGCACCATAGAAAGAGAACGCGATACCATTGCCCGGAGCTTCGACCACGGCGGCATCGTCCGCGCTCTGGAGGGTTATTCTTCTGCTCTCGAAGACCACCTCTTCCCGATAGACACCCGGCCAGACCATGACAATATCATCATTAATAGCCCAGCTAACCGCCCTCTGGATGGTTCTAAAAGCATCTTCTCTGCTCAGGCCCGAATTATTGTCACTTCCATTAGAGCCATCAACATGGAAAATAAGCGGGCCGCTGCTTTTGCTCGCCTCTGCTGAGCCGCCATAAGCACCCATATTAATACGCTTATTATTCGGGAACGGCTCCGAACCCACCGAATCCTGGGGATCGCCTGTATCGATACAAGGACTGTGGCTCGAATCTTCGACCCAATCTCCTCTGTTTGTATTATAGCGGCCCAGAACCGAACGAAGATGATAATCTCCTGAACTTGCCGATGCGAATAAAGGATTTTCATTTAGATTATCCTGCCCGGAATAACCTCCCTCGACATTTGAATAAAGAACCGAAACACTCGAAGCCGAATCGCGCCATACGGCCGAGCCATCGTTATACCAGATAATACTATTACTTATTACGACATTGCTGTCTTCCGAATGAACGCCCCCGCCAATCGACGTCGATGCCGATGACAGATCATTGTTAGCAATCGTGCAGTTCGTGACACTCAGGTCGGCCGAACCGGCATAAATGCCGCCGCCCGTTCTCGCCTCATTGTGCGAGATGATGCATCGCTCCAATATGACCTCCGCAGAAGAGCCTCCGCAGTAAAGACCTCCTCCGTCAATATTACCCTGAGAATTATTGTATGAAATATTACAATTAATTAACGAGGCCGAACTCTTCCAACAATACAGGCCCGCGCCACGACTGTTGTAATAGCCGGTGTTTTCCCTGATTGAAGTATTATTAATAATCGTGGCGTCCGAACTTCTTATCAGTGCCAAGCCTGCGCCGTATCCTCCGGATTCGGCATCTCCCAGGCCTCCGGCGCTGCATTCTTCGATAACGCAATCTATAATAACAGGTGCTCCCCCAACAGAGCCGACCCCCCCACCCAGCTCTGTTGAACAATCTTTTATAATACAATCGATAATGCTCGGACTGCTGAATTCACAATATATGCCCCCGCCGATCGGGTGCGCTGAACTTGAATTCCAGCTCGCATTATCGGCGGGAATATCCGAGCCCGGCAAAACGGCTCCCCGGATTGTGAAACCACGTAAGATTGAGTTCGGCCCTTCGCCCTGATGGAAATAGAAACCTCTATGGCCCTGCGTAGAACAATCGATAATAGTTGACTGCGGTCCCGCTTCACTGCGTAAAGTAATCGCCTTGCCCTGAAAATCGATATCCCAGTTATCTTGACCGCTGTAAATGCCCGGCGCAACCTCTATGATGGCACCATTTTTTGCAGCATTAATCGCTTCCTGGATGGTGCTGAAATTTCCCGGTACTTCGATATAGGCGGGATATGCCTCTAAATGCACGTCTAAATTATCAATCAAGACCTTTGTTCCCCAGAATCTGACATAACATGTACCACGTATCGATTCGATCGAGATAGTGTTTCTTCCAGATTGTAATTCCACCGGATCAGACCAGTCGTTGATACTTTCATCAAATAGCTCGTATTGCAAATAGCCTTCGGCGACTCCGTAAGGAAACCGGACATCAATTTGCAATTCCCCGTGAACAGCCCCCATAAGCTTTTGCGAACCGAGTGGGAAGCAATAGCCTAAAAGAGCCGGTTCACCGTTATAATCTCCGAAGCCTAATTCCCGCTGCCCCGAATTATCATAATAATATAAATATGCTTCTTCCGAAGGAGGAAACGCCCCCTGCGGCCAGAAAATGGAATGCACAAAACTATCGGTTACGGCTGCTTCGGTATCGAATTCATCCTGATATTGGTATGTATATACCCACGAAGCCTCAGCCCGACCTGGAACCAGGTACATTATTACAGACGCCATAAAAGCGGCGGTAATTACAAAAAAACTTGTTCCCGGCTGTTTCATCTAAGCTGACCCTTCTGAGTTCGTTAATGCTCACTCATTCAAAAAAACCTTGTCTGAATTATGAGCAATCATACTAATCACCTTATCTCCATTTACACGATCCTCCATGCTCCTGGAATAAATCTTGTGTTCACAACTTCGCTGGTTTAATTGAGTGAACCCTCCAACAGTTGCACAAGCCACAAGAGATTCGAGCTATCCTTCGAAGAGGCCTGACGCCTCGGTTTTCTCGGAGCTACGAACTCTTCTCCAATATCATCGATAGACTGAAGATATGAGAACTTAAGACTCCCCCTGCTACCCTGGTCGGTAGAGAAAGTGACCTCCTCAATTACATCGTTATACAAATCAATATTATAAACGATTCTTATATCATCTCGAATCAATTCTACTTTTGCATACCGGCTGCCCTGTGTATGCTCCGTCTTGAACAGAATTCTCTGCTCGGCGGCGTCACGGCGTACCGTATCAATGGTATGCATTCCCATCCAGGGTCTTCCCAATCCTTTGAAGAAGGAGCCACCTTTATATATCCCAAGCGGGGTATTCGGTGAACGATATGTATAAGCTTCTTTAAAATTATCGACTATTGTCAGTGAGCCGACCTGCAGTTTAAGCCACGGACTATTTTGCAGGCTTGCGAAATAAACAAACGGTATCCTGCCGGAGCCGGTTACATTTTCACCGTTGATTTGACCGGTAACCTTAAAGTAAGTCCATCCGCGTTCATGCATCTTATCGCGATTATCTATAACTTTGGTTGTAGCCGGCCAGTCGGCCTGGAAATAGTCCTCGTCCAGAACATTGTAATGGCGGATGCCCCATGGTTTATTACCATTGGTCACATCGCTGCGGGCGGCAATAACAAGAAGCCCTTGGCCGTTACAGGTTCAACTATTCCTGTACTTCCTTCAACCTGGCATATAAAATCAGTTAACTGAGGATCGTCAGTGGGCAGCCTTAGTACACTCAGATCGCCGGCCCACATACGATAGTTGTTAATATAGACTTTATTGTTGTGGTAGTAGTAATTGTTACGGGGATTCTGTAGAATCTGCCAGTACGAATCGTCCCCTATGTTACCCGACTTCGCCCTGAGCATTAACGGTTCCGTCGGACCGAGCGGGAAATAGTACCTGTATTCCTGCCCGGCACCGCTGCTGAGCCCGATATCCTCAGTAACGGCCATCGAGGGATGAGGCCCTTCAATACCCTTCGAGGGAATTGATTTAACGGCTATCGTGCCGACAGTCAGCGCTCCGGCGGTCGTTAAGACTAAAGCGGTTTTAGTAGTCGCCAGAGTTACGAGTCCAGCCATTAAACCGGCGTTAACCGTGGAAGCTGTGATAGAGATTTGTGCCGCCGCTGCTTTGCTTGGAGCGGTTAACTTCCCAAACAAAACCAGAGCAGCCAAAAGAGAACCCTTGCCAAAGCCATTGCGCGAAAGCTCCTTCTGCAACGCCTTTTTGGCACGCATAAACAACATACGCGTACTAAATTCGCTACAGCCCATCGTTTCGGCAATCTCCGAATAAGGCATTTCATCGTAGCAGCGCATAATCAAAACCGCTTTATGCCGTGTTCTAAGTTTTTTCATCGCCCCTGAAACAATCTGTTTCAACTCATCGCCAACCAGATTCTCAAATCCATCCTGACGGTCTTTCAGTGTCAGTTTCCCCTGGACGCTGGATCGAGCCACCCTGCGTTGTGTCCGCTCGGTTCTGTAATAACGTCGCAGCTTATTGGTGGCTATACCATAAAGCCAAGGCCAGAATCGGTCGGCGTTTCTTAGCTTGCCTATTACCTTAAACATTTCTAACAAGCTCTCCTGTACAATTTCCTGTGTTAGGTCTTCCTGCTGAGTAAGTCGAAAGACATACGTCCGAAGACGTTCCCGTGCCTGCTGGGCCAATTGATCGAGGCATTCTTTATTGCCTCGTTGAGCCCCCCTGACTAATTCGATCTGATGCAACTGCAGATCCATACAGGGCCCCTATCGTTATCACGCATATTCAAACTAATATTAAGTGCCACTATTAACACAAAATATAACGGTTTTTTTATTATTTTATCAGCAAATTGCTACCGATAATTGCCTGTAAATACTATATTTATAGGTTCAACCACTTTATTTTCCAGCATGAGTTGAAAAAAAACCGTGTTTTTGGCCTTATTTCAATTTTTTTCCCACAAAATCCAGAAAAAAATGGTTAATTCAATAAATAAAATATCCTGTCTCTCGTCATTAATTATTGTACCATGCAGGCAATATCAATACTACAATAAATCTTATAAGAGTATAAGCAGATTTGGTATTGCCCCCATTAACTTATCCTGTTATGCGAAAATAAGCATAATATCCAACAAATATCCATAATATTTCCAACAAAGAGGATGTAATTTATCTTGTTGAAGCCGAAAAAGAATATTCTCGCCCGGCCACGGTTTTCTTAATTTATTGGCATGATTTTATGAATATGTCACCAAGCTTAGTTTCGTTTAAGATATTGTCAGGATGAAAGTTTTGTTTGAAGGAACGGACGAAGAAATTGCATCATTTCGATGACAGCTTTAAGTGGATATATAACGATAATATCTTTTGTATCGATTAAAATCAGAAATCCTGCAAGTCCGTTCAATCGATGAATCGCTGATTCTGATAAGCTCAAAATCTTTTCCACCATCTTAAAAAAATCCGGAACGGCAAAAAAACTCCAGCCCGATATATCAATTCGGCTGTTAGAAGTCTTTTGCCGTTCCAGATAGATGTCGAAAAAATCAATAGCGGAAAAACCGCCGATTAATCATACCTGTAAAGGTAAAGCTAAATCTTCACTTACCATCCGTCGTCTTCTTTTCCTGCGATTGATAGTCCTTTGTTCACGGTATGGAACAGGATTATCTTCCGAAGCAATCTGCAGAGCTTCAATGGCTGTCTGTGCATATAAATCGGCTTCCATTTCCTGCCAGAGACCTTCAGCCCTATTGAAAAGTCCGCCTGATACCATTATTCGCATGTCCGGCCAAGCGTTCACGGATTTGATGGTATCAATCAACCGCCGTACATCAGGCGCCTGCCTTGGAGCAGTGCCATAGATTAAAAGTATATCGGGGGAACATTCGTTTATATAGGCAAGGATATCATCATTGCTCAGTCCACCGCCCAGAAATTTCACATCCCAGCCATCGCTCTCAAACAAATCCGTCATCATTTGAGCGCCAAGCTCCTGTAATTCGTCCGGCGCGCAACAAACAATAATCCTTTTGTTCTTGTTTGGTCTGCGAGGAAGTTTGTTCTGTAGCTGATCCACGATAGTTCGATTAACCCTTGTCGCCAAATGTTCCTGCACAGGTGTGATTTTCTCTTCACGCAGTAGTTTCTCAATTTCTGCCATAATCGGCCAAACCATATGAATATAAACTGAATTAGCAGGTATGCCTTTTTGCAGAGCTTCCTCAACTACTGAACGACAGCCTTTTCTGTCTCCTCGTAATAGTGGTTCCAAATAACGGGCTAATACATTTTGATCTACCATAATCTTATCTCCAAACAGCTCTTTCTTCCAGCCATCTATCTAATCTGTTATTTAGATGGCTTTGATTTCTCCCAAAATGTTAATTTGGGTAATTCAACCAACGAGTTATATAGCTATCGGAGTACAGAATAAAAAAACTTTAGTTAAAATAGATAAAATAGAAAATATAGAAAAGCAAAAAGATAGTCCTATACAATACGATTAATTAACAGGATTAATGGTATGCAATGATTTAGCTATAATTAGCAAAAAATGGATGATTTATTCGGACTTAAATATCAGATAAGCATTTAATCCGGATTTAAACAGATCGGTGATAAAATACATTACCGCAAAGAAAACCTGTGCCCTGCAACAGTTAAAACGAAGATTGATGTGCTAAAAACTACAGTGTGTCTTTCTGAAGTTTGTATTCCACGGAATCGACAAGAGCCTGCCAGGAGGCTTCGATAATATTTTCTGAAACACCAACCGTGCCCCAGATGGAATGTTTGTCCCTGGACTCAATGATTACACGAACGCGAGCGGCGGTCCCTGCACCGGCATTAACCACACGTACCTTGTAATCAATTAAGTGGAACTCCCTAAGACTCGGATAGAAATTATCCAGTGACTTCCGCAAGGCGGCATCCAGTGCATTTACAGGACCATCGCCTTCACCAACAACGTGTTCGATTTTATCTCCCACCTTAAGTTTGACCGTTGCCTCGGTGACAATCTGACCTGTTGCGCGTTTTTCCACAGTAATATGATATTTAATGAGATCGAAAAACGGCCTGTAAGAACCCATTATTTTTTTTACCAACAAATCAAAACTTGCATCGGCGGCTTCGAATTGATAGCCCTGATTTTCAAGCTCCTGGACGCGGTTAAGTATTTTTCCGGCCAATTCTTTGTCTTCGGTAATCTGCGCCTTTTCGAGTTTGCCCAACACGGTCGATCTGCCGCTCAATTCTGAAATAAGGAAACGCCTTTCGTTACCGACAAGCTCCGGCGAAATATGTTCGTACGTCCGCTTGCTTTTCCGAAGGGCATCCACATGCAGGCCGCCCTTGTGTGCAAAGGCGCTTTCACCAACATAGGGCATATTCATTACGGGGGTCATATTACCCATCTCGAAAATAAAGCGTGATACTTCACTCAGAGTGGAGATTTGCTCGGCGTTGAAAACCTCAAAACCCATTTTAAATGCGAGGTTGGGAATAAGTACACATAAATTTGCATTGCCGCAACGCTCGCCGAGTCCGTTAATTGTACCCTGGACGTGTCGCGCTCCGGCGCGAACAGCGGCAAGAGTATTTGCAGTCGCACAATCGGTATCGTTGTGAGTGTGAATTCCAACAGTTATCGTCCCGAACTGTTTGCACACGGCTTTTGTAATCTCATACACTTCATGGGGCAGGCAACCGCCGTTGGTTTCACAAAGCACGAGAATATCTGCTCCGGCCTCCGCGGCCGCAACCAGTACTTTCATCGCGTATTCAGGATTTTCCTTATATCCATCGAAAAAATGCTCAGCATCGAAGATAGTCTCCAGACCGTTTTTTTTCAGATAACCGACAGATTCGGCGCATATAGTAAGATTATCTTCGAGCGAACAACCTAATACTTCTCTTACATGCATGTCCCACGCCTTGCCGACCAAAGTCGCTGCCTGGGTCCTGCATGAAATGATTGAGTTTAGTGAGAGATCGTCTGAAACGGCCGATCTCGCTCTGCGAGTGTTGCCGAATGCAACAATTTTCGAGTTCTTCAATCCAAGCTTTTTAACTTCGTTAAAAAACTGCACCTCTTTGGGATTGGATGCAGCATAACCACCCTCGATATAATCAAGGCCAAGCTTGTCAAGGCACTGAGCTATGGCGAGTTTGTCTTCGAGCGAAAAACTGACGCCTTCAGCCTGCATGCCGTCACGAAGAGTAGTATCGTAAAGCTCTATTTTTCCCATGTATCAAACCTGTAGTTTGAAGTTTTATAAACTCAACAAAAACAAGAGTGATGATTTTATCTTAACAATACAGCGGTGTAAAGCCTAAAATCGGCTTTCTTAAAACAGCATTAAAATAGATAAGAAGATATATTATGTTATGTGATGATTAGAATGATTCTGCTGGTATCACAAGCCAATCAAACAGGACCTCGTATTCAGGCCCCGGTTGGAATAAGCGGAGTGATGATGAATGAGAAATTCAAAACCAAACTCGAAAAAGCAAACTCTGCGGACAACGTTTACCTGTTTTTCAGCGAACAAGGAAGTCGATAAAGCTCTATGCTTTCGTTTCCCACAGAATCAGACCCATTTCATACGGATTAACCAGGTCGGAATGCATCGGAAGGACCCTTATCGCCACACCATGCTGGCCGGTTTCACTGCAAGGCATCGAGCCGACAAACCAATGTTCACCTTCCTGTTCCGCGGGTCTTTCATACTGCATTCGCACGGACGAGCCGTTCTTTATATTCTCCCAGTTATCTACCGGGCCATGATATATCTCAACAGAAACATCATTCGGTTTAATACTGCCGAGTTTAACCAATGCCTTAATAGACAACTGCGAGCCGACCTTGAGTTGAGGTTGCTTGGAATTTAGCTGTTCCATGCCGTCACCATTTTGAACTTCCAAAGTTACATCCGAGACGGCAAGCTCGGACCAGGAATTTTTAATTTCGGTTTTCCAGTTTGAGAAAGCTTTTGCTTTAGAACATTCCTCTGAAGTCAAAGAGTACCATTTTGCAGCGGATGGATTATAAAACCTCTGTGTGTACTCGGCAACCATTCTGTGCGTGTTAAATCTCGGAGCTATCCATTTGATGGAATTTTTAACTCTGCGTATCCATGCCCGCGGCAGGTTGTCCGCCGAACGGGTATAAAAAAGAGGAATAACTTCATTTTCCAGCATATCATAAATGGCCTGAGATTCTACTATATCCTGATAGTCAATATCGTCACAGTTCTCACCTGCTCCAATGACCCAGCCTCCATCCGGTGTATAACCCTCACACCACCAACCGTCGGCAGTACTCATATTCAATACGCCGTTAACCGCCGCTTTCATGCCGCTTGTGCCGCTGGCCTCCATCGGCCTGCGAGGATTATTTAGCCAGACATCAACACCACGGACTAAAAACCTTGCTATATCGATATCATAGTTTTCAAGAAAAACTATTCGACGACGGACATTAGTCTGATTTGCAAAGTGTACTATCTGACGAATAATGTCTTTGCCCTCCGTATCCTTCGGGTGGGACTTGCCTGCAAATATAATCTGCAGCGGTTTATCACAATCATTCAGCAGTTTCATAAGCCGGTCGGGATTTTTAAGTAAAAGATTGCCTCTTTTGTAGCCGGCAAACCTTCTGGCAAAACCGATCGTCAGTGTCTCGGGGTCAAGGACCTCCTCGGCGTGGTTCAACTCGGTATGGTATGTGCCTCTGCGCTGCATTTGAGCCTTGAGCCGATTGCGGACGAATACAATTAATTGCTCCTTGCATCGTTTGTGTATCTGCCACAGCTCCTCATCGGGAATCTGGTGGATTGTCTCCCAAAGCTTTTCATTCATGGCTTCTTCCGCCCAGTTCGGTCCGAGATATCTTTCATACAGGGAACCGAGTTCATCCGATATCCAGTTTTTTATATGTATGCCGTTGGTAACCGAAGTAATAGGTACTTCGTTGATTGGCGTTCCGGGCCAAAGACTGCCCCATATTCCACGTGAAACCTGCCCGTGTAATTTACTCACACCGTTTGCGTGACTGCTTAACCGTAATGCGAGAACCGGCATCTTAAACGGTTCGCCGTCATCATCCGACAGTATTCTGCCTAATGCTAAAAACCTTTTCCTGTTGATGCCGAGCTTCGTGAAATATCCACCGAAATATTTGTCCATAAGTTCCACACGAAACTCGTCAAGGCCGGCTTTGACCGGTGTATGAATTGTAAAAACATTTCCCGCTCTCGTGGCTTCAACAGCCTCATCGAAAGAAAGATTGCTGGTACTCCTTAACCCACGTATTCTCTCCAGCGCCATAAAAGCGGCATGTCCCTCGTTCATATGACAAACCGTCGGATTAATGCCCATGACAGAGAGCGCTTTTAAGCCGCCGATGCCCAACATAATCTCCTGCCGAATTCTCAGCTCACGGTCTCCGCCATAAAGACTGCTGGTTATCATTCTATCTATAGGGGCATTATCAGGTAAATTAGTATCAAGAAGATACAATTTCACTCTGCCTATCGAGACAGACCATATTCGAGCCAAGACACACCTGCCGGGATATTCGACACTAATCGTCAAAGGTCTGCCGCTGCCTTTGCGAACAAGCTCTATCGGCATGTTGTAGAAATCATTCTCGACATATACCTCCTGCTGCCAGCCGTCGATATTGAGGTATTGACGGAAATAACCTTTCTGATACAACAGACCGACACCCACCAAAGGCACTCCGAGATCGGAAGCGCTTTTCAAGTGATCCCCAGCCAGAATTCCCAAACCGCCGGCGTATATAGGCAGACATTCGTGTATGCCGAATTCCGCACTGAAATAAGCGACAAGAGGTTTATCTGTTCCCGGACAAATCCTGTCATACCAGGTTGAGTCATTAAGATATGTTTTAAGTTTATCGGCGACCCGATGTAACTGATTTATAAAAGCCTGATTTTCAGCCAGAGAATCCAGTTTTTCCTGTGAAATACTGCCGAGAAGCCTGATGGGATTATGACCGCTGATGATCCATAAATTACTGTCAATACGCCTGAACAATTCCACAAATTCAGGATCCCATGACCAATACATATTCTTGGCGATAGTCTCAAGATCAGCTAATGGATCCTGTAATGCCGGCACAACAGTGAAGCTGCGCACAGTTGCCATATTTTTAGTCTCCTCATAGTAAGTCTGTTAGTTAGTCTTGTAGTTTTAATCGACAAAAATATTCACCGGCTTAAGCCCAAAAGCGTGGTTAAAGAGAGGTTTTCAATGTCCGATATTGTGGTTACCCGTGAAAAGACATGAAAAAAGGCCCGTTAACACAGGCCTTTTTATCTTTTGCGTGGCCCTCCTCCGCGAATGTCGTAAGAAAGCGTTTGAAAAGGACCCTTTACTTCCAAGTGGGCAATCGTTGCTTATGTCCGAAAGTCCTATCAAGTAGGCTTGTCCGAGCCATCAAGGTCTGATTTCCCTGAGTACGGGTATCGGTTCTTTCAAACATATGCTATCTATACGAACACCGCAGGGGTTAGCCCGCAATTCTTATATACCAAATTTATATACAAAAGTCAATAAAATACCTAAAGTTCCAGGCAAATAAATACTGCCTTGAATCTTCATCTTTATTGGTTTTTTCGGCATTCAGACCATGTTTTCTAAAGCCAAATTCCAGGCCGACAAAATAAATTTGACTTTATGCAATACACATTCAGCAATTTCGCTTTATATAATCATTTTCCGTTCAAAAAAGAAAACTTTTCAGAGGGGTATATACTTTCTTACTTATCTTTTAATAATACCTCCATTTTTCAGTCGGTTTGATAGAAAACAAAGAACATATAAAGCAACCGGCTCGAGCCGGTATTTAAAAATGATGTTTGCATAAATTGCAGTGAAAGGCTTGATGTTCGATACTATGAATCGCGAAGGACGGCCCCGACGGACTTAGTCAGCTCTTCTACGATAGCACTCTGAAAAGTGTCAACGGTCTCGTGGGTCAGCGTGCCCTCATCGTCCCTGAACTGAAGCGAAAGAGTGACACTTTTTCTGCCCGCGGGTATTCCCTTGCCGCGATATATACCGACAAAATTAATGTCCTCAA
>Ga0315549_1003048_pt1 | contig 15319 bp, 14 predicted proteins | sample SalMarSW160200MG_FD_203101 | JGI IMG/M metagenome (GOLD analysis project Ga0315549, IMG submission 203101) | Salt marsh sediment microbial communities from the Plum Island Ecosystem LTER, Massachusetts, United States - Salt Marsh Sediment SW1601-200 ... | reverse complement strand
TTATCGCTCCGAATAAAAAACCAAAAATACTTCCAGCATTCCATGAAAATTGATACATAAATATTAATTTTTTATGATTATGATAGACATTATCTGATATACATGATTGAATATTCGTCCAATATAATCCTATAAAAAAACCCTCTATTAATCGAGAAATTAGAAATGGGATTGGATTTAATGTAAAAAAAAAAATCATTTGAGCAATTAAGGTACCACCCATAGCTATCAGAATACTGTTTTTTCTTGATAATCTTTCAGATAATTTATTCAGTAATAGGGGGGAAAAAATATATGTAATAGTCGTTCCAGCACTTAATAACGCATTTAATTGTGAAGATATTCCTATCTCTAAAAAATATATGGGGATAATTAGTCCAAGGATATTGATATTAACGGGATAATTAAAAGCTAAAATCATTATTGGCAAAAATTGCCATGTTTCTGATTTTTGGGATTTAATCATAAAAATAATTATCTAATTAATTTTAAAAGAACTCTATTATGTGAAATATTAGATTAAAATAAAATCTTATGAATTATTAACAGAGAATGTTTGATATAAGAAAAATATCTTTAATTAATCTCTAAAAGCAATAGTTTATTGAGTCATATACAGAACATTATATATAATTTAGTTAAACACTCAATTATGGTAAATTTCAATATGATTTAGTGATATCAAATCTAATAAATAGATAATAAATAAGAATTCCATATTTTTTTTCCTCTTTTTATCTATTTATATTAAATTATTTTACGTATTTTTAAATATCATTGACATTTTTATATATTTAATTTATTATTTAATAAAATTTATTAATTTTGTTAGTATGGATAATTTCTTTTAAAAGAGATAATTATAAGGTTTTTATATATTATTAAACTATAATAAATACAATTAACTCAATTCATTTTATTTGTGAAAAATTACTAAAAAGGTTGAATTTTAAAATGGTAGATGAAGCATTAATAAATGAACTAAAGGAGAAATTAGACGCTGGTGCGGTATCCGCCGAACCAGAAGATGCATTAAAATGCTTCGAGTTATATAATCAAATTGCCAATGAAATGGAAGATTTGAAAGAAGAACTTGAAGATATGGACATTTCTGTGCAAATAATTCTAACCGACGTTGATAAGAAATATTGGATTAAAGCTCAAGAAGGAAAACTTTCATATGGTGATGGTGATGTAGATAATCCTTCCTTTACATTTTCAGCTACTAAAGAAATTGGTATTGGAATGTTATTTGGAGAAGTTGATGCTACAAGCGCCTATATGGCAGGAGATATCACAGTTGAAGGTAATCTTCAAGACGCAAATCTCTTTTGGTCTTTTGGCCAAGGAGAGCGGATTGGCATTCCAGGAAATTATTGAGCTAGCCATGGAAGGCTTCGAAGATATCCTTGATGAGATGTAAATTTAACTCTTAAATTCTTTTGGATAATAATATAGTTTTTTTTTACTCTTTATTTCTTGTATTTTGTTAACTTCTTTATAAAAAAATATAGGTAAATAATACTATCTAAATTTTCTCCAATTTGTGGAGTAGACAATTTTGGAGTCTCTTTCTGAACGTCGGTCAAAAATATCAAGATCCTTAAATAAAACAACCTGACGTTCATCTATAGACAGAAATTTGAAATTCTCTAATTTAACTTTTATAATATATAAATTCCTAAAATCACTGGATTGCAAGAAACATAAGTAATTTTGCACAAAGAATCTGAATATCTATCTCGAAATTGACATAAATATCCAATTCTGGTTCAACATAATTGTTTACAATCATTACAACAGTATACCAGGTATCATTTTCTGCCTGTACAGCATGAGCAAGAGAGAAGACTCCTGCGTCCGATCCTCCTTTAAAAGCGACTGTTTTCCATTGATTAGATAATGCTACACCAGGATTTTGTCTAGTTGCGTTTAAATCTTTCACAGCATTGATTGCTTGAGCAATTTGATCTGCGGTGAAAAACCATTCCAGTTCTTTATCGAGAGCAATATTTTCCCATAGATCTAAACTTACCAGTGAATATATTTCATTAATATCTATCTCATAAACCACTTCATCAAGATAAGTTCTTTTTGCAGTGGAATTCATTGCTAAATATAATGTCAAATTCTCATTACTTACTAAATAGCGTAATTTAAACATATCTGCTGTTTTTAAAAAAGGAACAGAATAATTCAAAGGAAGAAAACTTTCTATGACACTTCTATTTAAAAAATGAATCAGATGGTCAGTGGCAGTATTATCGCTAATCTTTATCATGTATTCAGCAAATGTCTCCAATGAAACCATCGTACCATTATCCCAAGTATGCATTATTCCTGAAGGAAGTGATTTGAGATTGTCTATTATAGGTATTTCTGTATTCCAATTTACTAGGGGGTCACTAGCTATTTTTTCTTGTAGTGTTTTAAGCACGTAGAGCTTAAAGGTGGAAGCTACTGCTTGTTTTTCAATGGTTGTATGATTAAATAATACTGTTTCATCTCGAGTTAATAATAATGATTTCACGCCTCCATCTGGGAAATTAACAAATTCTTCAGCAATATCTTCCAAGGAAGAATTTGTCAAATAGCTTTCAAAGAACTGCCCAAAAGTAAGGAAGAAAGTATTGATCAAATTATATATTGTTACACCTATGGTCCCAGTGATGTTTCCATGTTCCATTACAGCGTGATAATTGTAGAGAGAATTATCCAAGTCAAAAGCATGGACATCTTGTACATCACCATAATGAAACTTGAATCGCTCAATAACATATAAAAGATACTCCATAGACACTTGTAGTTTGAATGAAAAATGAAAATATGATCCTAATTCCTGAGTATTATCTGCTTGAAAAACATTTTCGACTAGCTCTTCGATTTTTTTGAGTTGTTCTTCTTTATCCTCTTTTGGATAAAAATTTACAACTAAAACGATAGTTGTTGCACCTAATAAGATTGATGCTATTATAGCTGTTATAACGATCTTTTTTCTTTCCATCCGAATGTCCTCCGTCTTATTATTGTAATCGAAATGAATTAGAATACAAGAGATGATATTTTAACATTTTTTTCCCATTGTATCTCTACTTTTTTAATTATAAAGTCTATATATATTTTATTATTTTACCAATTGATTAAAAAAAATATATAATTTGATATAATATTGTTTTAATAGTTCGTTGAAATTCTATAAAAACTTGTCATTTCTTATAAAAATCAACAAATCATCTCTCTATTCTGGTTTAAATAGGTTTTATCTCCTTATTATTATAGAAAATTTATAAGAAAAAGAGGGGAGAGTGATTAAAAAAAATAAAACCATAAAAAAGGAAAGCATTGCAATGGCATCTCAGAATGATAATGAATTCTATTGACACGATATTCTATAAATCATCTTATATCCTTCCTATAGAATATAATTCACGATCACATAACTTACTACTTCAATTAGATTGAAATAGGTGTGTGTGTGCTTAAATAAATGGTGCTTCTATGGTGTGTTCTCCTTCCATCTTTAAGTGGTTATTCTTACAAGTCGAGGATATTAAGCCTTGTTTGAAACAGGATAGTCCCTCCTTAGAGTGGTATTAGAAGTGTCGTGGATTTAAGTACTGCAGGATAACTTCCTTTAAAAATTCGGAGATATAAATAATATTCATATTTATGATGTATGTTTTGAACTCAGTGATGAGCGAGGAGCCTGATAACCTTAGGGCTGGTCTTTTTAAACAAAAAAGATTGATGACTAGAATAGAAATTAGTGATTTTTCTAAGAATTGCTCGATTTTTATAAATAGTAAAAAGGTTGAAAAGAAATATAAGAATTACATTAATTTCGTGAAATTATAGATATTATCTATCTTTTCATCAAGTTTGAATAATCCAGAATCCACTATTAAAGATTTTATTTTATCCTCTTTCATGTGATGACAATCAAATGAGAAGATAGAATCAGGTTTTAGGACTCTATGAAATTCTTTTAATAGTTTTTGTTGATCATTTACCATATGGAACATATCAAAACATAAAAGAACATCAATAGAACTCTCTTTCAAGTCAGTACAGCAATTTGTAATAATAGTTTCTATATTGCTCAATCCTTCTCTAAATGCCTTTTTTTTTATTTTTTCCCCAGATAATGGTTGAATATCAGCAGCATATACTTTACCTTTATTTCCAACTACTTTTGCAGCTGCAATCGAAAATGTTCCTGGTCCTGATCCATAATCAAGAACATAATCTCCAGAGGATATTTTTGCATTTCTTATCTTATTCATAGGATCTGAGAATTTATCTCTTATAGTGAAAAACATTGACATTACTTTAAAAGATATGTTTTTCATAGCTTTGTCAGATTTACTCATTATAAATTATAACCTCAATTTATTGAATAATTATTTTATTATATAAGTTGTTACTTATATAAGTAATTGCTTATATTTAAATTATACTAATTTATCAATTAAATTATATATTTAGTGAAGAAATTTAGAAATTAAATAATGAAATAGAGAGAGGTTATTTTTTATTTGCTTGATTTTTAGGACATTCACTACATTTTCCTTTAAATGTACATCGCATAAATGGCATTTCTAAGGCTTTACTTAGAAAATTCCTATAAGATTCAAATACTTTAGTATTGATAAAATAATATTTGTTATTTTGCTCTCTTTTAGATTTGACAAGGTCTAATTCTTTTAAAATATTAATATGTTGTGTTATTGCAGGTTGCGAAATTCCAATTTTATCTGCCAAATCAATAACTTTTAATTTATCTTCATTGTTGAACATTAGTAGACTGATTAGTTTCAATCTTGTAGGATCGCCGAGAGCTTTAAATAATTCAGATAAATCTTCGAGAGATTCATTCATTTGTATTTGAAGAAGTTTTAATTATATAAGTAATTGCTTATATTTGTATTTATTTGTTTTAAATATAAAGTGCATTTATTCTTTATACCAAAATAGCTTTAAAAATTATAAAAGATATTTAATTTGGTATTAATCTATATAAAAAGGTATTTATAGCGGGAAGAAAAAGAATCATAAGAATCTCTATAATTATAGTAGCGACTCCAATAACAACTCCCACTATCGCAAATCCAGCTGAATCGTCTTTTATAATACCTATTATCCCAAAAATGATTGCAATGATAGCTATTAAAAAACCAATTATTACAAAAGGTATTGAGAGATCAGGAAATCCCTCTTGATTAAAAGGTTCCATGTTTGCACTTATAATTCCCGCAACCACACAATTAAGTATACCAAATATACTGATAATCAACGCAATTATTCCAAATTTTTTACTCATGTTATTCACTGATGAATTTATTAATTGATAGTATCTAACTATAATACAATATATACACAGTATATTTCAATTTTCATTATATCTCTTAAAAAAATAAAATTAAAGAGAGTTAAGGTGAGCTAGTTATTTATCAGGAATTTGATTAAATACTGCAATTATCAAGATTAATAAAAAGAAAAAATAGAATAAAAAAAATTTATATTTTTAAGGTAAGCCAGAAATAGAAAAACACTATTCCTATTATAAAGCAAATTACCGGGTAGATATAAGTGAAATGTTTTGTATAATTTCTGAATCTTCTTCCCGATGATGTTTCTATAGTATCAACTTGTATATAAGGATTAGGTCCTCTTCTGTACCAACCTTTTATCTTAACACGTTGTCCAACTAATCTTCCAGCTCTAGCAATAGCCCAAAAGAAATCTACAATACTTATCCCAAAACGATAATCTACATATAATAGTCCTGTTTTATCTTGAAAATATAAATCGTCGCTAAGATAATATCCTGGTACGCCTTTTCCTATGATTTTTCCTTCAATAATTGCAGGGATAGATCGAATTGGTGATACCTTTACATTAGTCACTAATTCTAATACTGTTTTTGGTTCAAATCCCCCTGAATATTTAAATTTGGTTTTTGCGATAAATCCAAATCCTATAATATAAAATCCAATTCCCCATAATAAGAGAAGTTGATTGAGAGAGATTGCTCCAAAGAATGGAAGAGTAAGTACAGCAAAAGAGTTAATTAACCAAAAGACCGTAAAAGTTAAGAACATAATAAAAACGATGAATGGTAAAAGTTTAAAGAATACATCTGTAAGAAATTCTCCCATCATTGATTTTCCTGCTTGAGCCTTTTTTATTTCTCTAGCTTTAGATAAGTCAATTTCTGGTTCGATTCCATATTTTGGACATTGTTGATTTAGTCGTTTTATTCTCTTTGCTGGTAGTGGATGAGTACTACGTATCTGGTAATACCTTGCCCATGGATTAAATAAATCCCAAGCAGCAGCAGCAGCAATTGTTTCATTTGAATAACTGCCTGTAGGACTTAATCCTTCAGAGGCAAAATAACGAGCCGTATTAGGATCGAAAATACCTAATCCTCTAAGAGCCCTTGTTTTTGAACGATTTCTTTGTTTTATAGTAATTCCTTGATCAGCTACCAATCCATAAGCAATTTTAACTAATCCTGTTGAAAGTGCATTAGGATTTTCTAAAACTTCAGCAGCATGTTGATCAGCATAATATTCCCTAACCCTACTTATAAATAGAGATGTTATATATCCAATATAATAAGCTATATATGATAAAACAAGAATCGCAATAAATATAATAGTACGTTGTGCAGCATCATCCCTATCACCACTACTTCTTGAGAATAGGACACTATAATAAGCCCATCGTGCTACACTTAAAAAAACTAATGGTATTGCTAATATAAGTGTCATTAAAATAAAATCAGAATGGACAACATGACCTAATTCATGAGCCAAAACACCTTGTTGTTCTTTTTTATTTAAATATTCTAATATTCCTGTTGTGATTACAATACGTGCACTATTTTTTGTATGGCCAAAAGTAAACGCATTAGGATTACCATCATGAATTATACCAAGTTTTGGCATTTTTATATGATTATAAGAAACAACTTTATTGACTATTTCAGCTAAATAAGGAAATCTTGTTTGATATTCTTCATATGATATCCATTCAATATTATAAATCCATTGAATGATATATGGTGAAATTGCATATTGAACTAATAAGATAACAAGATCAATTATTATCATTAAAAATAGACCCCATATAGTACCACTCATAAACCATATACCAATAAAGAAGGTAAATGAGAAAAAAATTCCAATAAGTGTTACTATAGCTAAAGTGGAAGCAATTTTCAGCCCCATTAAATTCACATCACATTTTATGTTTTTTTTTTATTTAAATTATTATTTAATTAAAAGATCTCTTAGGTTAATAATTAGTTTTAAAATTTTAAATCTTATTATTTAAATCTAAAACTTTTGATTTATCTTAATTAATTTCTTATTGATTAATCCTTTTTGTATCTCAGAATTATAGAGATGGTTATTTAAAATTTTAATATTACAATTTCATAATTTGTTTAAAACCAATGGATTGAATGAGATTGTAATAAGTGAATTTCAAAAGATAATTTATGATTATTATAAACAATATGGACGTAAATTTCCATTTAGAATGAAAATCTCTCCCTATTATGTATTAATTTCTGAAATTATGCTTCAGCAGACCCAAACAAGTAGAGTATCTAAGAGATTTTTGGATTTTATCAAAGCATTTCCTGACTTTCAATCTTTAGCAAATGCATCTATTAATGATGTTTTAAAGAAATGGCAAGGTTTAGGATATAACAGAAGAGCATTAGCTTTAAAAGAAATCGCGAAAAGGATCGTAAATGATTTTCAAGGAGTTTTACCTGAGACTGTGGATATATTAAAGACTTTTCCTCAAATAGGACTTAATACAGCATCATCAATCATTACCTTCGCATTTAATAAGCCATCATATTTTATTGAGACGAATATTCGAAGAGTATATATTTATTTCTTTTTCTTCGGAAAAGATAATATAGATGATAGAGATATTTTAAAAATCCTAAAAAAAACAATAGATTTACATAATCCTCGAAAATGGTATTATGCTCTTATGGATTATGGTGTAATGCTAAAAAAAAACCATCCTGAACTCCATAAAAAATCCAAACATTATAAAAAACAATCTTCTTTTAAAGGATCTAATAGACAATTAAGGGGACTACTTATTAAATTATTATTGGAAAAAAAATCCATAACACAAGAAGAACTTATTAAAGAGCTTAATATCCCTAAGAATAAATTAATAAATATAATTAACCAACTTGAAAAGGAAGGTTTTTTAAAGAAGGAAGAAAAAGAAATTTCTATAATTAAATAAAGATTATTGTTATCTTTTCAATATGTAGATTCCTTACTTATTTTTAATGAAAAATTAAATTGTTTTTTCCAGCTACCAAAAATTTTACCTCGGAAATTAAAGTCTCTTAAAAAATCTTCAGTTTTTTTATCAATTCTTTTAACTTTTGCTCGAGAAAAGGGAGTTTGTGGAAGAGGTATAAAATAGTGAGCATGTATTTTTGCTCCAATTTCTATCAACTCTTTCATCACTTGAAGGGTTTCTTTTCTATCCTCGTTAGTTTCTTTTGGTAATCCAAAGATAAAATCGACATTTGCTGTAAATCCTATTTTTTTCGTTAATCTTACTGCTTGAAAAATATCATTGACATTATGTCCACGGTTACAAAGATCCAAGACTCTTTGACTCCCCGATTGAGCACCAATTACAATATTATCATTATTTGTATATTTTTTTAATAAATTTAATGTTTCCTTATTAACGTGTTCAGGTCTTACTTCCGAAGGAAATGTACCGAAGAAAATCCTCCCCTTCGGACCAATTATTGCTCTAGCTTTTGATAATAACTCTTCTAATCTTATCATATTAATACTTTTACCATCATCAGAACCATAAGAAAAAGCATTTGGAGTGATAAATCGAATATCGGTCAAATTTTCTTTCTTGAGAATCTTTATATACTTACAAATTGATTCTATTGACCTATATCTAGCTTTATTTCCCATCATAAATGATGTTTGACAAAAATAACACATATAAGGGCATCCACGAGTAATTTCAATAGAACCATATTTTGTATTTATTAGAGGAAAAGGAGGATATTCATTTAAATCGATAGTATAATTCTTTTTATTTTTATAGAATTTCATATCCTCATCCAGATATGCTATTCCCTCGATATTTTTAAATGAATCTTTTTTTTGGATTGATTTCATATATTCTACAATAGACCTCTCACTTTCACCAATAAATACAACGTCAAAACCCATCCCAAGAGTACCTTTTGGGTCTCCTGATGGATGTGGTCCACCTGCTATGAGTAATAATCTATTTCTGTATTTTTTTCTTAACTTTTGTACTATATCAGATATATCCCAAATTTGTACTGTAAATATTGAAAATCCAATAATGACAATTTCATACTCATCTAAGATTTCTGGTAATTTATCAAATAATTTTTGATGATCTCTTATGTAATAAATTTTAATATCTTTTATTATTTCATTAATTTCTATGGCAGCAATTATTGCATTAAAACTAAATATGTTATCTTTATTATAGTATGTTACAAATGCAATTTTCTTAACCAAAAATTATTACCTATATATAGAGATAGTCTCAATACATCTATTAAATAAATTTAATTTAATTATTATCTTGGAAATTAAGAATTTAATAATTTTTTAACGAAAATCTAATCATTTAATGACTTAATATTCTTAAAGGTTAATTATAAATATATGATTAAATATTATTAATATAACTGTTAATTAACGTTAGAGGTTGTAAAAATTAAACAAATAAGTGAACTTCTCGAGAGCGGTATTTACGAAACATTTAGCCCTGAAAAATCTATGACAGTGGCAGACCTTCTTAAAGAACTGAATTTAGAAGATAAGTATTTTGGAATTTTGGTAAATGGGAAAAAGGCCAACCCAGATACTGAAATAAAGCCTAGTGATGAGGTTGTTGTGTTACCTCACATAGCAGGTGGATTTTAAGGGACTAATTTTTTTTTCTTTCTTTTTTTTAATATTTTTATATATGTTCCAGTCATCTTATCATATGAGAAATATATACGAAGAATAACTTAATTATTAATTAATAAAAAAAAAGATATTAAGCTCCCATAGTGTAGCTTAAATTTAGATAATCTTTTATTTAATTTCCAGATGATTTACAAAAATTGTTGTTTTTCTCATCTCTTTATCAATAATAACTGTTTCCTCTTTTTCCTCTTTCTTACTTGAATTCATAGTTAGATACTTTTTTTGACTTAATGAAATTTATTTGTTTTTTTTATTTAATGATGAAATTAAATTGATCTTTAGCATTTCACTTTCTTACCATATAAATTTATAAGATATTTTTTTTTTTATTTTTTTAGAAAAAATAATCTCGGGATATATTTTATTCTCCTTATCTTAGAGGATATTTTAAACAAAATATAATATTTCACTCTCAATTCATTTTATTTAACCTTGTTTCAGATTTTTTCTTTCTTTTTTTTTATATTTTAATAGCTTCAACTTGATATTTCGATTTTAAAAAAGTAATTATTATATTTTTTCCAAATGGAGATATTTATAGCTAATTATCTTGGTGTTGAAATTTTTTTGACTTTTTCTATGCCTTTTTAACTATTATTATAAATATATTAATATCTTACTTAGAAAAAAAAGGATTTAAAATTGAATAAAACAATATCTAAAAGGAAATTATTCTCATTCTTATTTATCCTAACCTTTTCTTCCATTTTGGGGTATATCACTCCCATTAGCTTAGGTAAAAGTAAGATTTCTGAAATAGATGTTCAATCAGGAACCTTTTGCAATAGAGCAGAATGGAGAGAAACAAATGGGCAATATTATTTAGAAATATTTGCTACAGACCATTATAATTTAGGGAAATTAAAAGGTGAATATCTTGCTGACCAAATCATAACACTTGATCAAATTATCAATGAATTACTATTTTATTATGAGATACCAATGGATCTTTTTATTTTTCTTTCTTATATATATAATCTTTACATTCCCCATATATATAGAACAGAGATATATGGGATCTCAAAAGCTATTCCATCCCTCTCCTACACAGATATCCTGCTTCAGATTGTATTTCTTGACTTATTTTATGGTATACTGAATCCTATAATGACTTCAATGGGAAAGTTAGCAGGCTGCACTGCCATTGTGATTAATGATGAAAATAATGTTATTGGACAAAATATGGATTTTGGTCTTATATTTTTTCCTACTTTATCATGGGTCAAAGCTAGTATTTCAGGAATATCGATCTTCTCACTCTATATTGGAGCAGCAATGCTTCCCATTGGCAAGAGTGAATATGTGAGTTCTTTAGTTACTCTCGTCCAAACAAATAAAATTCACCAAATCTTTAGTACTCCAACAATGATCAAGACACAGATTGCATTTGAGAATGCTAAAAATGCAAACGAGTTTATGACATATCTTACGGATGGATATACTTGCTCATGGAATTTTATTATTGCAGATGAAAATAACGTAATTGCTAGTGAAACGATTAACCCAATTTGTGTAGAAGAAGAGGTTGGAGAAAATAGCTTTGCCGTAAGAACAAATACATATATTACAGAAGAATTAGAGCAATATCTAATAGATCCACTTTATTGTAAGGAGAGACAGTTTATGGCTGAATATCTTGCTTCTTGTAAACTATCTACAAGTACTTCGATAACTGTTATAGACCTTATGGAGATTCTTAGTTATTATGACACTACTAATAATTCGATTTGTCGATTACCAAATCCTAGTGATCCCCTCTCAACATGTACTCTTAGTTTCTTTACTTATGATTTAAATAATAAAACAGGTTATTTTGGATTAGGTAATACTATTTTATCGAGTTGGGGAATAATTCCTGAATAAAAACTCTTTAACTAAGAGACTTATATTTTCTTTTTTTTTTATTTTTCTTGTTAAATCTGATTCAAAAAGAAAAAATCTTTAATTTTTTATATTAGAAATAACCATATATTTTATCTAGATTTTATGCTTTTGAATTTTAAAGATTTAAAAATTTATATAATAAAAACTTTACTGAAAAATGACAATATTTTTTCTTTTTTATACTTAAAATTAGTAAAAAAGATTGATTTTAATTATTCGTTTAAATAGTCATTTTTACTTAATAAAAGAAAAATGAGGAATGATAAAAAAAAATTATTTGATTTTTTTCTTGGTAATGTAAACTATCACCACTATGCTAACAAATATCATTACTATTAAACTATTTCCTAATGGAATGGAGTTATTATTTTCTACACCATTAACTAGAATCATTTCTCCAACAAGTGTTCCATTCAAAAAATGAGTTATAGATTTTGTTAATATTCCATTTGAATTGTATGTCTGTTGGTTTATCATAGTTCCACCAATTAAAGTTAAAGTTTTACCTGAAGTGTTATAACTACTATAACTATATATATTTTTTAAAAATTCACCGATTAAAGTTAAATTTAAGGGTAAGATTGTCATGAATATATAGGGTATATCAATTATTTGATATCGAAGGTAATTTTCACTATGATTAGATGCCATATAAAAACTATTATTTATTTCAGTAAATCGCGTATCAGTTAAAGTATCTATTTGAATCAGAGTACAGTTTACAATCATAGCATCAAATGGACCATCTTTACCTTTGTATATCGACTCAATTGTGAGATTAATCATAAATCCTAAAGCAATTGGGAAGTAAGCTTTTGTTGTATTCCATAAATAAGTATCCTTTTCTTTAGGAAAAAAAGTAGTATCATCAATCGTAATAGCTAAAGAAGAATTGAACATTATAATTGGACATATTAGAGATACGATACTAATTATTGAAATTATTTTATATTCAGATTTATTGATTTTCTACCTTTCATCTCATTTTTATTGATTTTGATAATCTAACTTATTATTAATAATGAATCATTAAAATAAATTAAATGATTATTAAAATATATTATTATAAAAATTCCGTAATTATATATTCTGATTTATTTCATAATTTATTTAACTTTTAATCTCATTAGATCTTCAGCTAAGATTGTATTTGGAAAAATTTCTTTCGCTTCTTCTAAAAGCTTTTGGGCATTATCGTTATATCGAGAAGATATATGAGTTAAAACTAGTTGCTTAGCATTCATTTTCTTTGCATCGAGTGCTGCATCTATGGAGGTGGAATGTTTTTTCTCTTCTGCAATTTCAGATAGATCTTTAGCAAAAGTCGACTCATGAACAATAATATCTGAATCTTTACCTAATTTAATTAATGAATCACACGGTACAGTATCACCTGAGTAAGTTACTTTTCGTCCAGGTTTTTTTAAATCAACAATTCCTTCTTCATAAGGATCGATGGTTTTTCCATTAATTATAATTTTTTTTCCAGATTGGAGTTTCTTCCAAAGTCCACTTTCAGGAATTCCCAATTCTCGTGCTTTTTCAGGATGAAATTTACCATATCGTAGATTTTCTATGAAAGCATAAGCATATGTCTCTACAGAATGATTTACTTCAGCATATTTGATAGAATATCTTTCTTTTTCAAAGATAATATTATCATTAATATCATATTGATTTTTTGGGATTTCAGATGATAAATTCTCATATTCTATAAGTTGTTTATCTTCATGATTGATTTCATACACAAATAATGGATAATTAGCTTTTAAACCTAGAATTTTACTATGAACATAGAGATATAAAAATAAGTTTCTGGGCCCAAATATTTTAACAGGAGCAGTTCGGTCAATTAAATTGAATCTAAATAATAACCCAGGTAGACCAATAATATGATCTCCATGAAAATGAGAGATAAGAATAATCAATGGTTTGTTAAATTTCAATTTAGCGTCATTAAAGCGCCGTTGAAGATCCTCACCACAATCAAATAAAATAATATTAGAATGATAAGTTAATGCAATAGAGGATAAATTCCGATTATTTACTGGTATTGCAGCTGAAGACCCTAATATAATTAACTCCATTGAGGATCATTTTATGATTTTCTTAATTGAGTGATTTCTAATCTTTGTTCTGCATTTTTCTTTTCTAATTCTTTTACCAAAATCTTAAGTTCTGATATCCTTAATTTCACGTTAGGAGTGATTTCTTGAGGTACTTCTATCTTTAAATTTGAGTGCCCTTTTATTGCATCAATATACTTCTTTAATTTTGTAATTTCTTCATTACTTTTAGTTGCTTCTTTTTTAATGATAATAAGATTTTCTTCTTTTTCTTTGAGTAAAACATCTTGAGATTTAACCTTTATTTTTAAAGCATCCAATTCTTCTTCCAATTTTGAACTATTTTCATATCTTTCAAGTTTTGTTTCTAAAGATCTGATATAATATTTAGCTTTATTCAATCTACGTTGAAGTTCATCAGTTAGAGAAGAAATAACTCCAGATCCAAGATCTCGGGCTATTTTTGATTGTGCTTCTTCTAAATCTAAAACCGTTTTCTTAAAGACTTTAATATCATCATCTTTATGTTTTAATTGATTTTGTAAACCTATTATTTGAGTTTTTAATTCAGCAAAATCACTTTCATCTTTTGATTTTGCTGCTTTAGCTTCAGTATTTTCATATTTAGCAAGTTTTTTTTCTAAAATTTCAACCTTTTTTCTGGTATTGTTTAATTTTTCTTGGAGCATCTCTGTTAAACTGCTGGATATAGTTTTTTTATTTTTTTTATTCTCTGCTGATTCTGATAATTTTAATTCAGCTTTTAGATTAGTTATTTCTGATTCTAAGTCTTTGATGAGTTTTTCTTTTTCACTTAACTTATTTTCAAAATCTAAACTTGAAGATTTATTACTAGATTTATTACTTTTTAACTCGCTTATCAAAGATTGTTGTTTATTAATTTTAGATTGTAATTCTTTAATTAAAGTATGAAGTGGTTCATTATCTTTATCTCTTTCCATAACTGAATAAGTATGACTTTCATCTCTATCTTTCTCATCCAATTCTTTTTGGAGAGCCATTTTTTCTTTTCTGAGAAAACCAAGGTTATTTTTTAAAGTTCTTATTTCCTTATCTTTTTCCTCTAATTGTATTTGTGCTTGTACATTTTGATACTTCGCAGTATCAATTTTCCCCGTTGATTGTCCTTCTTGAATAAGATCCTCTAATTGCATTATGTTATTTTCTAAATAGTCAATTCTATCTAAGTGTGTATTTATTTCTTCATTTTTTTGATCTAATTCTTTTTTCAAATCATCTATCTGGATTTTTAATGTGTCGTTTGACATTTTTAAGATAATCTATCCTTCTCAAAATCGTAATTGCTATATATAAAAA
>Ga0315549_1003045_pt1 | contig 15327 bp, 9 predicted proteins | sample SalMarSW160200MG_FD_203101 | JGI IMG/M metagenome (GOLD analysis project Ga0315549, IMG submission 203101) | Salt marsh sediment microbial communities from the Plum Island Ecosystem LTER, Massachusetts, United States - Salt Marsh Sediment SW1601-200 ... | reverse complement strand
AGGCACAATTTGTTCCTGAGCCCGCTGAAGTCACAATCCGTCAAAAAGCTTAGACAGGCTTGATGCACTAGTGTGATGGTATTCGGGGGACATGATACCTGATTTGTAGTAGGCCTGATTGGTATGGAGTCCCGGAATTCGCCAGAATGGCGAGTGCCCCGTTTGCCACGGTGTTGGTTATGTTGAAGGCTCATAGTGCGAGGCGTCTCCAACCCCCTGTGGTCGTTGACACCAGCGGCGGAAACTGAGGTTCCTGATTTCGGCGTGTTGAACAATCCGCTATTTTCGTCGAAATTATTGCACCCACGATAATGACTATGAAACTGGATATGGTAACTCGGGCTGCTGAGCAGAACGCCAAAAAGTGCAATCCGTGCGGGATTCCTAGTAGAAATACCCGCCTGAAATACCTGCATCAATAAGTGATTGACCTCTATCATTTGATGGCATATACTGAGCAACAAGGTGGGAGAATTAGGCTAGCATGTCTTATGAGCGTAGCCGTCAAATTGAGCAACGATTTGAACAAGCCGTTGAGCTAATCACCCAAAACTCACATAACGCACGGGAACTTGCAGAGGCGTTAGGTGTATCCCAGCCCACGGTGCAACGCATTGTTGCTGAACTGAGACGGCGTGGTCATATAATTAGGGTAGTCCGTGATGAACATGGATGGCGTTACGAACTCATAAGCAGTCCTCCATCGTCAGGCAACGGAGTTAACGTATGAGTCCCACAGTGAACCAGGTTCTAGAAATGTTGCTTGAAAAGGGTGGATTTATTCGGGACGGCCATCCAACACCTGGGTTAATAAGTGCCATAAATGCAAGAACTGCTCTGGATACCGATCTCCGTTACACTGGCCTTTTCAATAAAATGGAAGGGGGTAGTTCAACGTCTGATCTGATATACGAGGTTCCTAGCCACAGTAGCGAGCTTCCTGGAACGCCGTGTATCTATTTCAAAGGTATAGACGATCCTTCTGCTGATATTTTTGTTAGCCTTCGCAAGCGGTTATGGAACCATGGACGAATACCGACTCTTTGGATCGTTACCCCCGACAGCGTTCGCATCTATGATAGCTTCGCGCGTCCGCAACAAGACGATGAACACAGACCTGATAAGAATCTGTTGGGCGAGTTGCGTTGCATTGGAAACCACGTGCAGGGTTTAGAGGAATTTCACAAGAGTAGATTTGATACCGGCGACTTTTGGCAAACTGGACAGGGACGGGAAATCGATCCTAGCCAACGAGTTGACTCTGCGCTTCTACGTGATCTGTCAGAAACTGAGAAACACCTAGTTTCGAATGGGCTTAAGCCCAGCGTAGCCCACGCATTGCTAGGACGAGCGATCTTCGTAAAATATCTTGAGGATCGAAAGATACTCAGACCACCCGACCTCCAAAACTTCGCCAACTGTAGTGAATTCAAAGAGCTGCTCAACGATAAATTAAGCACTTACTCTTTCTTTGAGTGGTTGCGTTCGACATTTAATGGTGACTTGTTTCCGCTAGATCCTGACGAAAACCAAAGTGTCCAGCTGTCCCATCTACAGACCCTGTGGCATTTCCTCTCTGGCTACGATATGCGGAGCATGCAGGGACGACTTTGGCCATACTCTTTCGATATTATCCCAATTGAGTTGATCAGTAGCATCTATGAGATGTTCGCTCACGCGCTTGATACACAGTCAGCAGAAGCCATTAGTATTCATTACACACGTTTCAATTTGGTTGAACTGATGCTGAGCTTGGGTATGCAGGGTCTACATCACACAGCTCGTGTATTAGATCCTGCTTGTGGCTCAGGTGTTTTTCTTGTAGAAGCGTTCCGACGTCTCGTATGGCGTAGGGCACATAAATACGGTCGCCCACTGCGTAGGGATGAGCTTCATGAAATGTTACGGACGCAGATTTTTGGCATGGACATCGACAGAGACGCTGTATATGTTGCTGCTTTCAGCCTTTATTTGGCACTGCTGGAGCTTGACCCCGAACCATACCCACCGTCACTCGATGCTCTCAGGCTGCCATCCTTACTGAAAGCCAACGAAACGGATAGTCAGCCACAAAATCTATACGTTCAAGACTTTTTCAACACCAAACATGCTTTTAACCAAAAGCCACCTTTTTCAAACCAAGAGTTTAACCTGATAGTTAGTAATCCACCATGGACGGCACTCAAAAAAAGCACAGCTCCGAAAGACCCTGACAATCCAGATTCTGGACTCCAGTGGGGACTACAATATTGCTACCAAGAAAAAATCCCCGACAATAAAGCAGATCAAGCCTACATTTGGCGTGCCCGTGATTTCTCAAATCCAAAAACTCGTACAGCATTTGTAGTAGGCAGTCGATTATTCTACCAAACGTCAACGACCGCTGAGCGCTGGAGGAGGAAATTTTTGGAGAACAACACTGTTGATGATGTGGTCAATTTGTCGGATCTGGTCAATGAGAACCTGCTCTTCGGTCAGAGATCGTCTACCGAGAAATCATCTACCCGGCTACCAGCCTCGATAGTACTATATTCTCGTCAGCAACCGGGCGTTGACAATTTAGTACGATATATCGTACCTAAGTGGTACCCAGGTATACGCAGGCGTAATGAAATACTCATATCAGGCAAAGATATCCAGTTGCTTCCTCAAAAACTTCTTAGTGAGAATACATTTCTTTGGAAGACAGCGTTCCGGGGCACTCCTAGAGATTTCCAACTGCTCCGCAGCCTGCTAGATTTCTCAACTTTGGATCAAATATTATTGGACGCAAATATATCGGAACCGATACACCGTCTCAGCGGCATTACCTTTGGCACTAACCCTACAAAAGATGCCTCCAAGCTAGCGGGGCTACCATTTCTCGAGGCAGGCTCAATTCAGCGCTATCGTATTCGAGTTGTCGACTGCGCCACCTTCAACAGATCCTGCATAGCCGAGAAGAGCAATAGCAGGGTATTACAATTGCCTGCCTTAATTCTTTCCAGAACCTTACGGAATAACAAACTCTGTGTTGCTCTGGTGGACCCGTCGGGTAATCGGGACCGAATCGTGTTTGATCAAAGGTATTATGGCATCTCTTTCGCTCATACTCCTGCTTCTCTCGCCTACCGTCTAAATGCCATTCTGAACTCGAAGCTTTCACTTTACATGATATTTATGTTGAGCTCTTCGCTGGGCTGGAATTGGAGAACAATCGAACCGAAAGACTGGATGCAAATACGAGTGCCGCCCTCCATTAGTGATAGTGACGAAGCATGGGATCATATATTGAATAAAGAACAATGGCTGCGTAAGAACTGGCAACCAAATGCTACTGGTACCCTTGCCAAAGATATTGCTCAGGCAGAAGAAGCCATTGACAATGAAATCTATCGTCTCTACAAGCTATCAGACCAAAACATAGTTCTTATTGAAGACACATTAAAGTATACTATTCAGCCCTTTCTTGAGAGAAGCATCGGGGGAGCGATTGATACACTGAGAAAGCCAACTTCTGAACAGCTAGTGTCCTACGCAAAGCGGTTATGTTCTCAAATCAACGGGATTCTGCGTCAGCCTGACCTTGAACTCTCTGCCTCTGTATTAATATCTGAGAGCCAACTACTTGATGCCTGTCGCTTTACGCTACGGACCCGGAGTAACACTCCTCCAGTTGTCGAATCAAAATTAACGGGTATAGAAGAAGTTCTAAGGCAGATTTCGCCACGCCTACGAGCGAAAGTGGCAGATCACTTATATGTGCGTCGTGATCTCCGTGTCTACGACGGTCACACTTTCTGGATTATCAAGCCAGCCGAAATCCAACTGTGGAGCGAGGCAGCTGCCCTAAATGATGCAGATACTGTGGTATCTGAGCATATGGAGAGTTCCACATGACCAGCGTTAGTAACGGTGCTGTTGGTGAACCTGAACTCCCCATAAAACCTGGCATTGTTCGCACAGTATCGGATCTTATCGTTTCTGGAGCAAAAGAGTTGTGTGCTAAGAAAGTGGTAACACCTAATATGCATGAGGATCGTATTAGTGAACAACTCGATCAAGAAATGAGGGCTGTCTATCGTGGTACCGACAGTGACATAGTTAACTGGGCAATGCGTCCAGACATCCCAACCAGTCATAAGGCTACAATCAAAATTGGCGAAGCTGATTTCACCTTTTACTGGGATCAAATTCCTCGAGATGCAAATCGTTATTTAGTAGTTGAGGCTAAGAAGTTGCGAGGGAAATATGTATCGTTGGCGAGTGAATATGTGGACGAAGGGGTGTTACGTTTCGTTAACGGGAAATATGGACAGGGGCACGATCATGGCATCATGATGGGATACATCATAGTTGCTCCTCTGTCTAATGCGATATCTAGTGTTAAGACTGCTATGGATAAGCGGAAGGTCAAAACACGAGAGTGTTCGGAGTTTTCTCCCAATGGCTCCTTATGTACATATCCATACACACATCACAGTCGCCACCTTCAGGATAAGGCAACAGTTCCCATGACATTAATACATATTTTTCTAGATTTCTCGTAATATTAGGCAAGCAAGTTGGATATTGAAGTGAATCATTTGAAGAAGTTACTGAATAATTGTGCTAGAGCGGAGTAGCAGGAAATAGGTCGAATACAATGAAAAGGTACTAATCCGATGCCTAGAATATTTGACAATATAGAACAAGATTTATTACCGGCACTCAGAGAGACCCTGGCGGTCTCTGAACGTGCTGATTTTTGTGTTGGTTACTTTAATCTGCGAGGCTGGGGCAAAGTCGGCGAATTCATAGAAAAATGGGGTGGTGGCGACGCTAGCTGCTGTCGATTGTTGGTTGGAATGCAAAGGCTTCCCGAAGAGGAATTAAGAGAAGCTTTGAGCCTCTCTGGAGACGCTAAGGCTATCGATGTTCAGAGAGTAGCACAGCTCAAAAGGAAATTGGCCGAAGAATTTCGAAAGCAACTTATGGTTGGAGCGCCGACCAATGCAGATGAAGCCGCACTACAACGATTGGCCAGCCAAATCAAAGCCAAAAAAGTCATAGTCAAGCTATTCCTAAGGCACCATCTCCATGCCAAACTCTATCTTCTATACCGTCAAGATTACACCAATCCGATTTCAGGCTATCTCGGCAGTAGTAATCTAACCTTGGCAGGCTTGTCCGAGCAGGGTGAATTGAATGTTGATGTTCTAGAATATGATGCCTGCCAAAAGCTGGAGAAATGGTTCAATGACCGTTGGAACGACAAATGGTGCTTGGATATTTCTGAAGAGTTAGCAAATATCATTGAAGAGAGCTGGGCCCGAAAAGAAGCACTACCGCCTTACTACATCTATCTGAAGATGGCATATCATCTCGCCCAAGAGGCACGTGCAGGACTTACAGAATTCAAGCTGCCCAGTGACCTGCAGAATAGGCTGTGGGACTTCCAGGCAGCTGCGGTCAAAATCGCAGCGCATCATCTCAACAAACGTGACGGAGTTATTATCGGTGATGTTGTTGGCTTGGGTAAGACTTTGATGGCAACTGCGGTCGCCAGGATTTTTGAGGACGATTACGGCCTTGAAACATTGATACTGTGTCCAAAGAACTTGGTACCTATGTGGGAGCAGTACGTACATGACTATAGACTAAGGGGAAAAGTTCTATCCATGAGCCGCGTCTTAACTGAACTGCCAAAGCTAAGAAGATATCGGCTTCTAGTGATAGACGAAAGCCAGAACCTTAGAAATAGAGAAGGAAAAAGATACGGGGCAATTCAGGAATACATAGCGGAGAACGAAAGCCGGTGCATTCTCTTGTCGGCCACGCCATATAACAAAAGTTATCTCGATTTATCGTCTCAGCTTCGTTTATTCGTACCGGAACACCATGACCTGGGCATGAGACCAGAGCATCTAATTCGTGATCTTGGTGAAACGGAGTTTATCCGTAGACATCAAGCGCCTGTGCGCTCTCTTGCCGCATTTGAAAAAAGTGAACATCCGGATGACTGGCGGGAACTTATGCGGCTCTACTTGGTGAGACGCACCCGCAGTTTCATTCAAGAAAACTACGCCTTTTCAGATAATGGCCGTACATACCTTATTCTTGAGGATGGCACACGCTCTTACTTTCCTAACCGTATACCGCGAACACTGAAATTCGACCTCAATGAACAGAATCCGACTGACCAGTATGCGCGGCTATATTCTGACCGAGTAGTTGACATCATTAATGACCTCTCGCTTCCCCGCTATGGGTTGGGGAGGGGGGACTACATATCCAAGGATGCTGAGCAATCGGCCTTGCCGGAAGAGAAGAAGCAGTTGTATAACTTATCTCGAGCCGGCAAACGGCTGATGGGATTTTGCAGAACGAACCTGTTCAAGCGACTGGAAAGCAGCGGCCAAGCATTCTTGCAGTCTATGGACCGGCATATACTCCGAAATTACGTGTACGTCCACGCTATTGATAATAACCTTCCCATTCCGATTGGCACTCAGAGTGCAGAGCTTCTGGATGCCAGCGCTAACGATGAGGATGCCGACGCACCAGAGCTTATGCAGGCTGTTATGGACTATGACGATGAAAGCAACGAGGAGAATAATGACCAAGTTGGAACCGTCTCAATACATCCATACACCAAAGAATGGTACACAGAGCGCGCCAGGCAGCTGTACGAGGTTTACAACATGTCTCAAAAGAAACGCTTTAGGTGGCTACGTCCGGAGCTATTTACCGAGAATCTCCATAAGGACCTGATGGAGGATGCCGAAGCCTTGTTAGGATTACTAGATGAGTTCGGTGAATGGGATCGTCAGCACGATACGAAACTGGCAGCACTGGAAGAATTGCTTACCAAAAAGCACCCGGGTGAAAAGGTATTGGTCTTTACTCAATTTGCGGATACAGTGCGGTATCTAACCGACCAGCTAAAAGCCCGCAATATTGACAAGCTCGAGGGGGTTACAGGGCAATCTCCAGATCCAACAGCCATCGCCTGGCGATTCAGCCCTAAAAGTAACGAACGAACCATCGACCCCAGCAAGGAACTGCGAGTCCTAATTTCAACTGATGTTCTCAGTGAAGGCCAAAATCTTCAGGATTGTGCGCTTGCCGTGAACTATGACTTACCTTGGGCTCTCATTCGGCTGGTTCAGCGTGTTGGCCGAGTTGACAGGATAGGGCAGAAGGCAGAAAACATCACCTGCTACTCCTTCCTCCCGGCGGAGGGATTAGAGAACATAATTCGGCTGCGTTCTCGCGTCAAACAGCGTATTATGGAGAGCGGAGAGGTGCTCGGCTCTGATGAAAACTTCTTTGAAGACGACCTGAATGACCAAGTGCTTAGAGACCTGTATACCGAGAAATCTGGAATTCTAGATGGTGACTTGGACAGCGAGGTCGACCTTGCTTCGTATGCCTATCAAATATGGCATAATGCAACAAAAGACGACCCAACGCTGGCAAAGAAGATAGCTGATCTTCCTGATGTGGTCTTCTCGACCAGACAACATACTGGGACAGCAAAGGAGCCAGAGGGTGTTCTTGTATATATGAAGACTGCGGATGGGAACGATTCGTTGGTATGGATGAGTAAGGAGGGCAAAAGTGTAACCCAGTCCCAACTGGCTGTCCTGCGGGCAGCTGAATGCGCACCTGAAACACCGGCAATTCCCAGAAATCCACGCCACCACGAACTTGTAAAGCAAGGTATCGACCACATTATCCAGCAAGAGAAGGCAGTCGGTGGCCAGTTGGGTCGTCCATCGGGAGCAAGGTATCGGACATATGAACGCTTGAAGCGTTACTACGCTGAACTAAAAAAGCATGAACCATTATTTGCCGGTGACGACCTTACTAGAGCAATTGATGATATCTACAGATACCCTCTCCGCTCTTCAGCGACTGACACATTGAATCGCCAACTAAGGGCAGGCATTTCTGACGAAGACCTTGCCACGCTGGTTATCTCGCTTCGTGACGAAAACCGTCTCAGCATTATTCATGAGGAAGAAGAGCCCCAGGAGCCAAGAATAATTTGTTCCATCGGCTTGTTTAGGAAAGAGGGAGAAGAGCAGAAGCCATGAATATTGACATGAAGAGGGCTCGTGACTGCCTCAAACGCTTTGATTTCAGAACGCTCTTCATTGAGGAACTGAACTGGAACATATGTAACAATAGACCCGTTGGTGTCCAGGTTGATAAACAGACATTTCGTCTTACCCCATTTGGCGAACAAGGTGGCATGGTCATTTATCTAGGCGAATCGCTGGATGATAGTGATATCCCGCCGTCCAGTGTTCGCCGAATAATAGAAACTAAGATAACAAAACAAACGCATGAGCACATGATCATATTTGTTGACAAAGATAGAACGAAATCCGTCTGGCAATGGGTTCGGCGACAGCAAGGCAAGCAGACCGCATCTCGAGAACATACATATTTCAGGGGACAGCCGGGTGATTCGCTACTCCAAAGATTAGATGGAATAGCATTTCAGATTGAAGAGTTTGATGAGGAGGGAAACGTAGCCGTTATTAAAGTGCTTGAGCGAGTAATCAAGGCTTTCGATGTAGAAAAGGTCACCAGACGCTTCTATGATGAATTCAAGGCGGAGCACGGCACTTTTTCCAAGTTCCTCAAAGGATTGGAAGGACAGGATAATCTTGCATGGTATACGTCCGTTATGTTGGACCGCCTGATGTTCATCTATTTTATTCAAAAGAAGGGCTTTCTAGATGAGGACATGGACTACCTCGTTAACAAGTTCAAAGAATCGAAAACCAGAGGCGCCAATCAATTCTATCGCAAGTTTCTGGTGCCTCTGTTCTTTGAGGGTTTTGCCAAAGAAGAAAAGGACCGCTCGCCAGAGGTGAACCAGTTATTGGGTAAGGTGCCATATCTGAATGGCGGTTTATTCTTACCTCACCAGCTAGAGCTGGCCTACGGAGAAAGCATAAACATTAGTGATACTGCCTTCGAACGCCTTTTCGCCTTCTTTGACCGCTATAGTTGGCATCTGGATTATCGGCCCCTCCGAGCTGATAATGAGATCAATCCCGATGTACTGGGCTATATCTTTGAAAAGTATGTTAACCAGAAACAGATGGGGGCTTACTATACCAAGGAAGACATCACCGATTATATCTGCAAGAACACCATTATTTCGTTTCTCTTCGACAAACTCGAGAACATGCGCTACGATGAGCTTCACCCTTTCCCCATGAATGACGTTGAGCCATACATTTATGAAGCTATAAAACAAGAGGACTATCTTCCTACTGAAACAGAACGTGAGTATGAGGCAAGGCAGAAGCGTTACCAGCAGATAAAAGAAGACTTCGCTGCTGGGAAGATTTCTAACATCAATGACCTGATAACATACAACCTTGACGTTTGTAGGTTTGCTGAAGACTGGACGCGCGGCATCAAAGACCCTTTCACGTTGTGGGTCTTCTACTTCCATTGTCTCACGAAAGTAACTGTCCTGGACCCTGCGGTGGGCAGTGGCGCATTTCTCTTTGCTGCTCTGAATATGCTTGAGCCGCTCTACGAAATCTGCTTGGACAAAATGCAAGAGCTAGGCGGACCAAAGTACCCAGATTTCGCCAATGAGCTGGCAAGGATTGGCGAGCACCCCAACCGCAAATACTTTGTTCTGAAAAGCATTATCGTCAATAATCTGTTCGGTGTTGATATCATGGAAGAAGCGGTGGAAATCTGCAAGCTGCGGCTCTTCCTCAAGCTTGTCTCCCAGGTTGATGATGTGGACAAGATTGAGCCTTTGCCAGATATCGACTTTAATATCCGTGCTGGCAACTCACTTGTGGGATACGTCAATCAGGAAGAAATTGAAAAGGCGAAGGCGACACAGCTAGACCTCAGCGGAGCGATGAAGGAAATTGAGAAGCGGATAGAAAACGCCGACCGCGCCTTGCAGTCATTCAGGGGCTTGCAGACAAGGCTTGGCATCCCCGCTTCAGAGCTGGCCAAAGGTAAGGCGGAAGTGAAAGATAGACTAGCTGAAATTCAAGGAGAGTTAGACAGGGACCTAGCAGCCTTCTATGGCGCTCGTAATCTAGAGCAATTTGTCCAGACGCACCAGCCATTCCACTGGTTTGTTGAGTTCTACGGAATAATGAAAGATGGTGGATTCGACATTATCATTGGTAATCCGCCATATGTAGAATATAGCAAGGTCAAGAGTGAATATACTATAAGGGGTTATGAGACAGTGACTTGTGGTAACTTATACGTTTTTATGGTGGAACGGTCATATAATTTATTACGATCAAATGGACGGTTTGGGATGATTGTACCCGTCAGTATCGCATCTTCGGAAAGGATGTCGCCCATTCGAGGTCAAACATTGATTTGTTGCTCAAATGTTTGGATGAGCCACTTTGCAATTAGGCCTCAGCCGTTGTTCGCCGATATTATGCAACGCAATACAGTCGTAATCACTCAAATGGAAAAGGAACAAAATCCCAAGCTGTTTTCGACAAACTATTTGCGCTGGAATGCAGCTGAACGTGATTTTCTTTTCCGACGGTTATGGTTTACGGAAGTAACTGATTTTCTCGGGGGTGGTGATATAATTCCGAAGGTCTCAACTAATACCGAAGCCAACATATTAAGGGTAATAACAAACAATGCTGCTACATGCGTTGGTAAATTGCATAGTATGCATACAGACGACATATTTTTCCATGATAGTGGTGAATCGTACTGGACGAAAGCGCTGTTGGAGAAGCCGTTAGCTTACAGAAATGGTATCCGCGTCGAACCCTCGCAGTGGTTTACTATCAAGATACCTTCAGAAGAAAAGGGGTTCTTGTACCTTCTACTCAACTCTAACCTACTTTATTGGCTTTGGACTGTATACACAGACTGCCGCCACATGACTCAAGGATTCATAAAGAGTCTTGCTTTACCTTTCGACAGGACTATTAATCCGGAATTGGCTGAAATACTCACAAGAGCTTACTCAGATAACACTAGGTTGTATGAAAAGCGACCAGGCTACAAATCGCCAGAGATAAAAGTTCAAAACTTCAAATCTCTTATAGATGAAATCGATGGTGTATTGGCAAGGCACTACGGCTTTACAGAAGAGGAGCTAGACTTCATTATTAACTATGACATCAAATATCGAATGGGAAAAGACGAAAAGGAGGGTAACGATGGTTACTGAACAGACAATAAGCTTTGAAGATTTTCGGGCACAGTGGCTTGAAGAAATCCAAAGTGGTAGTCCATCCACTGTGGAACTGGGTCATCGCTTCGCTCATAAGATCCTTAGAGACTGGTTGGATATCGAAAGTGCTTCTGAGGACATTGTCTATTGTGATGGCAGTGGTGATGGTGGCATAGATATAGCTTATTTGGACCGTGGAGAAAGAGAGGATACAGGGGAGGGTGAGGAAGAGTCGGTTGCAGGACATACTTGGTACATTGTTCAAAGTAAGTATGGGAAAGCCTTTCGTGGTACTACCACGCTTCTTGAAGAAAGTCAGAAGGTCATAGAAACCCTTGATGGTAGACGCCCTAACTTGTCCTCTCTAGCTGAGGCGCTACTTGAACGGTTAAGCAACTTTCGTAAGCAAGCCTCTGACAACGACAGAATTCATCTTGTATTTGCCACTGAATTACCATTAAGTGAGGATGAAAAGCAAGTTCTCAAAGATGTCCGTGCGATGGGACGTGAACGTCTTGGCCCCCTGTTTGATGTTGAGTCGATATCAATAGAAACCATTTATCGACGTTCGCTTGAAGAATTGGTAGCAGGTAAAGACCGGATCCGGATACCAATTAGAGCCAATTTCGCTAAATCCGGTGAGGATGTGCTAGTTGGCTGTGTGACACTCATTGACCTTTTTGGGTTTCTAAAAGCTTATCGCGATTATACAGAGGACCTAGACCAGCTTTACGAAAGGAATGTACGACGCTTCCTGGGTGGTCGCGGCAAGGTTAACAGAGCGATTCGAGAAACAATGCGCAATGCTCCTGAGCGCTTTGGCTTATATAACAATGGAATAACAATTGTTGTGACAGATTTCGTACCAGGCGAAGACGGAGTTATTGAACTAATAGAGCCTTATGTGGTAAACGGATGTCAGACCACGAGAACTATCTGGGAGGTCTGCTATGAGAAACTGGAAGCAGGCGGTACAGGTACAGCGCCTGACCTAGAGAGCTGGCGTAACAGTGCCAGCCAAGGTGTAGTAATAACAAAGATCGTCAAAGTAGGCGATTATGGTGAAGAACTTGGACGGGCTATAACTCGATACACAAACAGCCAGAATGCAGTGAGGGAAAAGGATTTCCTCGCTTTGACTACAGACTTTAGAACATGGAAAAGCCTTATGGCTGAAAGATATGAGGTATATTTGGAAATCCAGCGTGGTGGTTGGGATTCGCGCCGGGCGCTGCAAAAACAACACCCAGACATTGAGCAGTTCACCAAGACAGCCAATGCATTTGATCTCATTAAGGTGTATGGCTCAGGATGGCTTGGCGAGGCAGGTACAGCATTTGGTAAAAACGGACCCTTTATACCGAATGGTGCTATATTTAAGAGAATCATGGAACCTGTTGATGGAGACGAAGAATCGTTTGGGATAGATGACCTGTATGCGGATTACCACTTACAGCGCGCGGCAGACAGTTTTGATTTCGGTAGGGGGGCTGCCAAACCTATGCGTAGGCAAACCAGGTTCCTGTTCTATATGGTTGTGTTGGACCTGCTGAAAGACGTGATGATGCGGTCAGATATGAGTCCAACACGAAAGAACTGCACACTCGTATTGCTGAAGCTTCTTGACCGAGACCAGGAATCGGCAGCCCAGGCTTTGCTGAACACCGCCATAGAGGTGGTGGATGGGTACCTTACCGAGGGTACAGACGCCTGTGTATTCGACGAGCCCGCCTATAAAAATACGTTTAACTACGACCTAAACGCATTCTTGAAATGGGAGAAGCTGGGCAAGAGTGAAGAGGATTGCCCGCGGTTCCGCAACCTGTTGGCAGTTAGTAAATTCGCCATGGGACAAAAAGTGGGAGGTCGGCTCTCCATACGCGAAACGATTAAGGCGGCTATTGTTGCTTAATTGTATGGGGGATTCATGAATAATGTTGATTCGCTCTTGTCAAACAGGAGCATGTCCTATGCATGAACAAATCTACGACAAGTTAAAGGAAGTAGCTCGAGCGGGGACAGTCACATATTACAGTGATGTTGCACCTATGGCAGGGCTAGATATGAGTTCACCAAACGACCGCTATGAAATAGGTGCAATATTGGATGATATTAATCGACATGAACGTGAACTCGGTCGGCCGATGTTATCAGCAGTAGTGGTTCACAAAGAAAGTCTCAAGCCTGGGCAAGGCTTCTTTACCTTGGCTCGAGCGCTAGGGTTATTCACCGGGAATGACGAAGATAAGTTCTATATTCAGGAATTGCGTAAGGTTCACGATCACTGGGTATCTCACTAGTCGAAGGCAGGCTCTCGAAGAACCAGGAGAGCAAAGCAGGATTGGTAAAAAGCTGCGCCGATGGTCTTGGCTCTGGGCAGGTGCGGGATTTTTTACCTGGGTATAGTAGTGTATATCGGGATTGCGCTTCTAGAGCCAATCGCACGCGCTTGGCTGGCATGCTTTCATTAAGGCCTTTGTTTTTCGCCAATACTTGTATCTATTACTTTCAAGCACTACAATATAACTAATATTGGGAATAACGCTAATGAACCCGACTGATCGCATTAGACAGTTCGCGATAGATCAATATATTAAACCAGCGCGTGATCGTGGGGATCTTACGGTCACGATTAGAGCAGGAAAGATACACCGTGACTTGAACCTGAGCTCGAATTTGCCTGCTGTCTGTGCCGCGCTCGGGACAAATAAGTTTGTGAAGATGGCCAACATTAGGCGGATCGCAATCGATGGACCCTTAAATGGAGCAAGCACCCTATTTATTTACCGCCTATGAGCCACTAGTCGAATTAGAAGAACTTCTTGGCGTTACGTTTGCCCCAGTTTACTAATTAAGCTCCAGGCATCAATCTCTAACTAGCAGGCTACTTGAGCACATACATCCCAGATTTGAGCCGGTTTCTTTTGGGAATTAACTTAATATTACACATTTCATTGTTTTGTTAGAGTCTGCCGGCAGCAAAAGGCATATCGTCTTTCAAAAGTTCCTCGTTTACTCAGTCAAGTCCTAACCTTCCAATGATGCTGCCTCCTCCTCCAAAGTTGTAATTACATTCCGCACGGGCAGAGATTCTTCCTATCACATTCGACATTGCACACTTCGTCAGAACATTCACCGGCTACGGACAAAAGATAATGGATTCTACATAGGGCGTGACTGTCATTTGCCAGTAAATCTAGCTGAGCCTGCTAAGCATATGGTAGAATCTGTTTCGAAATTCGTGAAAGGAGATGAGACGATGGCTCACAAAGTGACTTTTTACGTGCCTGAACGCCCATTGGGAGGAAGGGACATTCAGTTTGATGTAAAGAAGGATGAGGCCATGTTGGGGACCCTGAAGGTTAGCCGAGGCGGCGTAGTTTGGCGCCCTAGGGATAATGTATACGGCTATTTCTTGCTCTGGAGCAAACTCGATGAGGTCGTAGCTAGGCACCACACTTCGAAAAGGGCGCTCTGAATCCAGTCAAGGCCGAAGCTGCTTCTCCAGAAGTCTCTAACAAGGCAAGAGCATACATTCGCTTGGACTGCACAAAAAGCCATTTTGTGCAATGGAGTAACGGTTTGTCATGATGTGCAATTAAGCGATTCGGAAGAATTCTATTTAAGGCTCAGTACTTACTGCTTTCTTACCTATAACCTCATGTTTTTCACGCCACTTGCGGACAGCCTCAGTTACTTCGTCAACGTGGTCACAAATCCTTAATAGGTCAAGGTCCTCCTCGGAAATGAACCCTCTGGACAATGCCGAATCGCGAAGCCAGTGCAAGAATCCTTTCCAATACATGCTATCAAACAGCACAACCGGAAAAGGCTTTACCTTGTGGGTCTGCATGAGGGTTAATAACTCGGTCACCTCATCGAGCGTCCCTACGCCCCCGGGCATTATGATAAAGGCAGAGGCATACTTGACCAGCATTATTTTGCGAACGAAGAAATGATTAAATGTTATTGACTTCGTGGCATAGGCGTTGGAACCCTGCTCTTCAGGTAGCTGGATATTAAGGCCGATCGAGGTGACGCCAGCTTCCATGGCACCCTTATTAGCTGCCTCCATCACACCAGGGCCACCCCCGGTTATAATGGAAAAGCCCATCTCTCCCAGCCGACGAGCTATTTCCTCGGTCTGTTTATAAAGC
>Ga0315549_1003043_pt1 | contig 15336 bp, 19 predicted proteins | sample SalMarSW160200MG_FD_203101 | JGI IMG/M metagenome (GOLD analysis project Ga0315549, IMG submission 203101) | Salt marsh sediment microbial communities from the Plum Island Ecosystem LTER, Massachusetts, United States - Salt Marsh Sediment SW1601-200 ... | reverse complement strand
AGTACCTGCGCTTGATATTTTAGATGATGGATTGGTACCCGGCATGGATGTTGTGGGAAAAAAATTCAGGGACAAAGAGATCTACCTGCCGGAGGTATTATTATCCGCAAGGGCAATGAAAGCCGCAATGGAAATAATAAAACCTCTCCTTGCCGAATCTTCTGCGAAAAGAAAGGGAATAGTAATACTCGGCACGGTAAAAGGGGATATCCATGAAATCGGTAAGAATCTTGTTGGTATGATGCTTGAAGGCGGAGGATATACCGTGATCGATCTGGGAGTCGATGTCCCTCCCGAGAAGTTCATAGAAGGGATGAAGAAACATGGAGCAAAACTAATTGGTATGTCTGCACTTCTTACAACTACAATGCCGGCTATGAAAACAGTAATCGATATGCTTAAAGCCGATCGTAAAAACACCGGTGTGAAAGTAATAGTTGGTGGTGCACCATTGAATCAGGAATTTGCGGATTCAATAGGGGCAGACGGTTATTCGCCGGATGCACCGGGTGCGGTTGAACTGGCTGGCAAACTGATTCCTTAAGTAAGTTCAAATAAGTAAATACATATTACCGTATTAAAGTAATGATATATATGAGGTATGCATGAAAATAGTGATTGTCGGAGGAACCGGATTCCTGGGCTATTATACACTGCTTGAAGCACTAAAAAGGGGATATTCAATGAGGACTCTGGCAATTGACGATGTCAATCTCGATGGCTGGTATCCCGAAGAGGTAAATGTCAGATACGGTAATGTATTCGAACTTTCGGAGGAAAACTTAAAGGAACACTTTTCTGGCTATGATGCCATGGTATATGCCCTGGGTCCTGACGATAGGGTTACGCCTCCTGCTCCCGCATATGATTTTTTCCATACCAGACTTGTCGTATCCTGCGAGAAAACCATAATTGCAGCACGCAGGGCAGGTATCAAAAAATGCGTTGTTCTGAATTCGTATTTTGCATATTTTGACAGGATTTGGCCGGAGAAAGAGTTAAAAAAGCACCATCCCTATATAAAATGCCGGGTAGAACAGGCGGAGCGGGCCATTGCCGCGGGCGGAGGGGAAATGGCAGTTATGATCCTGGAGCTACCTTACATATTCGGCAGTATGCCTAACCGCGTTCCTTTATGGAAGGATGTATTACTGGACCGTTTTTTGAAGAGCAGGGTCATCTTTTTTCCCGGAGGCGGGACGAATATGATTGCCGTAGAGCACGTAGGCGAGGCAATTATAGGATGTCTGGAACACGGCGAACATGGCGAGCGGTATCTTGTGGGTGATGAAAACCACTCATATAAGGAGATGCTTAAAATGATGATGTCCTCCATTGAGGTACATAAAAAAATTATAAATATCCCACGATTTGCGGCAGTATTGGCAGGCATTATGATAAACATGGGCCGGAAGAGGAAAGGTCTGGAAGGTGGCCTTGATGCCAGATATTTAATGCAGGATATTTTAACCCATGATTTATTCTTTGATCCCTCTTATACCGCAAAAAAGCTGGGATACGGAAGAGGAGGCTTGAAAGAATCTATTTTCGCCACTATGAAAGCCTGTTATCCGGAAAAATTTAAAACCCAACCGGAAACATAAAGTATCTAATAAAAAATTTAGCGCAGCTTGAAATAAAAAACTTAAGTAAATTGACCAGCCTAGGGTTTCATCTCTATAAAAAGATTAGCCATCTCTATTGCGCTCAGTGCTGCTTCCCATCCCTTGTTCCCTCTTTTGGTACCGGCTCTCTCAATAGCCTGTTCCAGGCTGTCAGGGGTTATAACCCCAAAGGCAACAGGAATATTCGAGTCGAGGCTTATTTTTGCCACGCCTTTGATGGTCTCACTGGCGATATATTGATTATGTGATGAATCTCCCTTTATTACTGCACCCAGACAGATAATGGCATTATATTTTTTTGACTGCGCCATTAGCTTTACAACCGATGGGATCTCAAATGCTCCGGGAACCCGGGCTACGCTGATGTTATTATCCTCGCATAAGTGTCTGTGCAGGCAGTCCAGAGCCCCATCCAGTAGCTTCGAAGTTATAAAATCATTGTACCTGCTTACTACTATTCCAAATTTGAGTTTTTTTGCATCCAGTTTACCTTCATATTTTTTCATTGTTTTATCCTTTCTTTCTATTGGTCATAGCATATGATTTAATTTATTTTTTTTGGTAGATAAGTATTTTTTATTATTCTTGTTTGGAGGTATGGAAAGCGGTATCCTTCTGGTTATTTTTAGTCCGTACTCTTCAAGGCCCGTGATTTTTTTTGGATTGTTTGTCATAAGGTGTATTGTGGTAAGTCCAAGATCGGAAAGTATCTGTGCACCCACGCTGTAATCCCTTAAATCTGCATCGAATCCAAGCCGGAGATTGGCTTCAACCGTATCAAGACCTTTTTCCTGAAGTTCATAAGCTTTCATTTTATTACAGAATCCTATTCCTCTTCCTTCCTGTGACATATAAAGGATCACGCCAGAGCCATTTTCGTTTATTTTTTTAAATGCCCTGTCCAGCTGCTCACCGCAGTCACATCTCATAGACCCAAAAGTATCTCCGGTGAGACATTGCGAATGTACCCTTACAAGAACATCTTTTTTGTTTCTTACCTCTCCTTTTACGAATGCAATGTGAAATTCGGGCTTAATAAGGGACTCATAAGTGATGGCCTTGAATTCACCCCACCTGGTAGGGAGACTGACTTCGGCAATTTTTTCAATCAATTTTTTTTTCATTTTTCTGTTTTTACTATTCCTGATTTGTGAATCCATATTTTTTCAGTTTCTCCTTAAGTTCTTTATTTTTTAATTCCGGAGAATCATGAGTTATCGATTTTTCTGACCGCAGAAAGTTTACAATATAACGGGCAAGCATATCCACTTCTACGTTTACTAAATCCCCCGGATTTTTTTGTATCAAGCTCGTATTTTTGTAAGTGTATGGGATAATAACTGCACTGAAGTTATCGGTTTCTACACCGGAGATGGTTAGGCTTATCCCGTCGATAGCTATGGAACCTTTTAATGTCACAAAATCGCGAATACCACGAGGAAGTTCCAGGTGAATAAGATGGGAATCGCCCATCGCAGAAATGTTTAGGATTTTGACTGCACAATCCACATGTCCGTGAACAAAGTGTCCTCCTAATTTATCTGATGGAGTTAGTGAACTCTCAAGGTTGACTGTGTCTCCGGTTCTAAGATGCTTGAATGAAGTGGAATTCAGAGTATTGAAAGATACATCACACCTGAAGGCTTCGTTGTCGAAATCGGTTACCGTGAGGCAAACTCCGCTTATCGATATCGAATCACCGATATTCAGACCATTTAAAATTTTTTGGCATTGGATTTCGATTTCGATATTTCCGTTTCTATTCTTTATTTTTCTTATTTTACCTGTTTCTTTTATGATACCGGTGAACATGATGACTCCATTATCTATGCTTTTTATTTTTTTAAAGGATATGCAGTAACAACGATATCATTTCCAACCCTTTTTACATTTTCGAATTTCAAATTTATAGAATCTTTTATCCTGTTTATTTCCAGACCTGCAAACATATCATAATCGCTGTCCCCGCCTATTATTCTGGGAGCGAAAAAAAAGATGAACTTGTCAATCAAACCTCTCTTCAAAAAAGAACCAAGCAGGGCAGGACCGCATTCCAGAAGTATCGAAGTTATTTCGTACTTCCGGTAAAGAATCTTAAGTATCTTAGATATATCCAGACCGGTTCCATTTAAAGGGTCTTTACCGACCATAAGTACATCGATATTTTTTTCCTGTAATTCTTTGACTCTTTTATAAAATCCGAAATTATTTTTATTTTCTGTAAAAATAATTGTCTTTGCCAGATCCGAAGTTTTTATAATATTGATACCGGGATTCAATGCAATTCTTAGATCGCTGTCGAGGATTACCCTGTAGAATTTTCTGCTCCGGGCTGCAAAAATGGTTTTAGAAGCATTTCCGGCGATTTTTCGGGGGATAAGATAAGGATCGTCATTTAGAACAGTATTTATCCCGGTTAAAATACAGCCGTATTCCTTCCTTAGATTCTGTACCTGCTTCCTCGATTTTTCTGAAGTTATCCATTTGGAATCCGAAGATCTTGTCGCCAGTTTACCATCTATGCTGGAAGCGACCTTGCAACAGACAAAGGGTATCTTTGTCTTGATTTGTTTGAAAAATACTTCATTCTGAAGTTTTATCTTATTTTCAAGAAGTCCGATTTTAACATTTATTCCGGCCTTTTTTAAAAATTCTATTCCTCTCCCATTTACTCTGGGATTCGGATCTATACTTCCAATGATTATTTTTCTAAATTTGTGCTTTACAATCTCGTTGACGCAGGGCAATGTCTTACCATGAAATGTACAGGGTTCCAGTGTTACATACATTGTAGAATTCTCCGGGGGCTCTATAGAGTTATTTATAGCTTCTATTTCGGCATGGGCAAGACCCCCCTGTCTATGATAACCATGTGATATTATTTTGCCATCTTTTACAATAACCGCACCGACCATGGGGTTTGGATTGGTTTTCCCTCTTCCTTTCCCGGCAAGTTTTATAGCAAGTTTCATATACTTTTGGTCTTCTTCGCTAAAAACGGAGTTTTTCTTATTTAACTCATTCATATTTTCGGTTGTGTATATTTTAAAAATATCCGGTCTCTCTATATCAATAAAATAAAAAACCATGGAGGAAATCCATGGCTTAATATTTTAAAATAAGTCAAAAATTTTCTCCTATCCAGACTTTAACTGTCGGTTTTAGAATTTCACTAAATCAGCCTGCTTTTTATACAGGGTTGCGGACTTTTACCGCCGGTAAGGGATTTCACCTATCCTTGAAAATTTATTCAAGCTTTAAATTTTCAAAAAACCAGAAATTATAATTAAAATATACTAAAAATAATATGGAATGCCAAGCCTTTTTTAAAATTATCCTTAAAAGAAAGATGGTGCCAATGGGGAATATTTACAATAAGAATTATTTTTAATATACTTCTTTAGGACCCGAGTAACTTGAATATTTATTTTAATACTGGATTTATATTTTAAGTAAATGGAAGATATAGGAATCCTTAAAAGCGGCAGGAAAAGTAAAAAAGTGAAGATACTTTGTACTTCAAGGGCAGGAGTTGCAACATGTTCAAGAATTACCGATGAAATCAGAAAATTCTTAAGTAAAAATCACATTGAATTCGAAATAACGGAATGCATGACATCGGATATTGGTTTCTGCTGTAAAGATGCAGATTTAGTTATAAGTATGACCCAGCTTCCTCCAAAAATAGGAAAGACGATTATAAGCGGAGTCCCTTTTATGACCGGAAATGAATTAGAGCATACCAAAAAAGAAATCTTAAAAATCTTGAAAGGCTGATTTTTTGGACCATAAATTAATATAGATTATATGTTATAATTCTTATTGTAATTAAAAAACAAAGTCAAAAGTTATGGAAAATAAAGATAAAGAAATAAAAATCGCCGCCTCTATTCTTAACAGCAATTTTGCAAATCTTGCTGGTGAAATAGAAAAAGTTGAAAAAGCAGGGGTAGATATGCTTCATATAGATGTTATGGACGGAAATTTTGTTCCAAACATAACCATTGGTCCTCCTATAATAGAATGTCTGAGAAAAAATACGAGGCTTTTTTTAGATGTGCATTTAATGATAAAGAAGCCTGACAGGCTTCTCGACAATTTTATACAAAGCGGAGCGGATCTGATAAATGTTCACGTTGAAGCATGTCCTCATCTTGATCGTACTTTAAACTATATAAAGAAGGCAGGTAAAAAAGCAGCAATTTCTTTTAATCCTTCAACACCTTTGTGCTATGTAGAAAATGTACTGGGGCTTGTGGATATGGTACTTATAATGACAGTCAATCCGGGATTTGGCGGTCAGGAATTCATACCTGCCATGACCCACAAAATCATGAAACTAAAACAAATTATCAAAGACTCCAATTTAAAGAAACATATTGATATCCAGGTTGATGGTGGAATCAATATGGATACTGCCCTTATTGCCGTAAAAGCAGGAGCGAATATACTGGTTATGGGCACCGCAATTTATGGCTCGAATAATCCGGCCGAATATGTAAGAAAAGTAAAGGATAAAGTATCCGGGATAAAAATGATTTAATAAGAAATATCTACTAAAAAATAGTCCTGTCAAAAAAGACAAGACTATTTTTTATTAGGTATTGTTTTATTTAAATTAAAGATCAATCAGCCGATATAGCTTCTGTTGGGCAGCTTTCCACAGCCTCTTCGATGCATTCTTCGTCATTTTCTTCGTAATCTGTTTTTATTACTTCTGCTACATCTTCATCCTCATTCAATTTAAAAATATCCGGACATGTTTCTTCACATAAACCGCATCCGGTACAGAGATCTTTATCAATTTTTACTTCCATTAGGGTCCTTTCCGTTTTTCTTTAGCAATATTGTTATGTAATATACAAAATTTTTTTTGCTATTTCAACAAAAAACTTTTTAAGGTTAAATGTATTAATAGTTATAGTAAAGATACGGCGCTATTTATTTGACTGTTAAAAATAAGGTTATTATTATTTCCTGGTCAATTCAGGGATATAATTATATAGAGTTTAGGAAGCTTCCAGTAAGTATTATATGAATAATATTTCCAAAAATATTTTATCAAGAAAATTTTACGAGAGAGATACTTCAAAGGTGGCCAGAGATTTACTGGGGAAGGCACTGGTTAAATACGAAGGGTCAGAAATGGTCGGGGGAATAATTATGGAAACGGAGGCTTATTATGGCCCGGATGATCCCGCAAGCCATGCTTACCATGGGAAGACACCCCGGAGTAAAATAATGTTTGGGAAATCAGGCATTGCATATGTCTATCTATGTTATGGCATGTACAATCTGCTGAATATTGTCACAGAAAATGAAGGCAAGCCTGGTGCGGTCCTGATAAGAGTGCTTGAACCTGTGTGGGGAATTGATATTATGAAAAAAAGGAGGAGTCTGGATGACAGACTTACTGATGGTCCCGGTAAACTGACCATAGCTCTTGGTATCGATATGAAGGATAACGGGGCTGATATTGTAACCGGAAAAAATAATATTTATATATTTGATTATAAAACAGGAAGCAATAATGTTAAAATAATGGTGACCGGTAGAATAGGTATAAAAAAAGGAAAAGAAAAGCAGCTCAGGTTCTATATAAAAACACGCAGGTGAAATTTTAAATATTAAAAGTAGAAGTATCCGTTTTATTAAAATACTTTAAAATGGGCTTAGAGGATAATTATTATTTTTGGGAGCCGAATTGGATTTCAAAAGGATATGAATATGATAGACCTAAAAAGATTGAGCAGGTTACCGTATGTTACCAAAAGAATATATATACTGGAGAAAATATGCCAATTCAAAAATATTGACCTGGAATATTTGTTTGGACTTTTTAGTATATTTAAAAGAAAAAATAGTGGGAAGTGGTTCTGGCAGAAAGCGGTTTTTACCGGAGCGCTTAAAACAGATTATGACAATTTTAATATTGTTGTAGATAAAATTGTAAGTGGTCTAAAGGAAGCCGATGAGAAGATGATAGAAGAGCAGATAAAATCTGTTTCTGAAAAGTTCGATAAATTACTGGTTGGTCTGGAAATAAACTGCAATATCGACCGGAAAAAAGATTTCGATATGGTCAAAGGATTTTTGGATAAAAATTTAAAGATACTGATTATCGACAATCTGAAAAGAATAAAATAATATTTTAAGTTGTGGTATATTCATCCCGGTATCTCTGTCCTTCCTCGTATGTCAGGTTCCCGTAATCAGGTAGAATATCCGGATTGCTTGATTCTGAAACAGCTTCATATGTACCGGCACTTATCTCTATTTCAATCGTGGAATTTTGTTCGACCCTTATTATTTTATATTCGGGTCCTTTCAGATATATGGTAATAGCAAATTCAGTATTATTTTCGATTATAAGTATACTTTTTCCAGGACCCCAGAATTTACGTTCAGGATCGGGTAGTTCAAGGGGATTATAATCCGAGGAAGACACCAGATTTATTTTCGAATCAATCAAAAGGGGATTGACTTCTTCTTCCAGCTGTGGATTATAACCTGCGATGATTTCATACAGAAATAATGATTTTCTATAATTTCCGGAATTATAATTATCCAGCGCAATATCTTCAAGAATGTAGGGTGGTATATTTGAAAATACTCTCTTCTTTTCATAAGCACTTATATTGTATTCGTAACTTATACCATCGAAATTTAGAATATTTAAAAATGTTTCGACACCTTCTATATATTCATGATTTTCTACAAGATCAGTTGATTTTTTAATACAGACCTCGTAAAAAAGATAGCCAGCTTTATCAAAGTAATCACTATCATTATAATCACTAATCAAATAATCCAGTGCTTCTATAGATTTGTCCCAGTTTTGGTCCCTATTAAAATTCAGCGCTGCATTATATAAATACTCAGGTATTTTATATATTGCAATGAAAGCATCATTGGTAGCCGGGAAGTTTATCTTGATTTCTTCGAGTATCTCAACAGCATTAAGATAGCTTTCAGCAGATTTACCATATTCTTTTTTTTCAGAATAATCCTGTGCCAATTTTGTATGGCACTCAACCAAAATATTCTTTATCTTAAGATCCCCGGAAGTAAAAATTTCCGAATCTATGGCGTTTTTATAACTATCAATTGCTTCCAGATAATCTTTGTTAGAATAGTAGGCAAATGAAATATTTTCCAGGGCACTGGCGGATAGCTTGCTGTTAGGGTAATTATCCAGAAGTGTTTTATAATAGTCTATTGACCCTTCATAATTTTTATTGGCAAGACTTTTTTCTGCTTTATAAGTCAGTGCCGTTGGACCGAAAATATTCGATAGGATTAATCCTGTAAGAAAGAGTATAAAGAAAAAAATAAAATAGGTACTTCCTCTGGTTCTCCTTATGAAATTGAATATTATGAGTACAAGGCTTATTACTATTGCAGGTATGCTGACAAATGGCAGTAAATCCCAGAATTTTCCCTTATCTGTATAAATAAGGTAACCCATACCTATAATTGTTAAAATAAATAAAACTATGAAAAATATCGACCCGGGATCAAGCCTATATTTCTTTCTATATGTATACATTCTTTATACTTTTATAATGAATGGGAAGATATTAGCATAAAAACTGATTATTAAAAATAAAGATTATAATACTTGAAATAAGTATGATTATAATATTAAATATTTATGTATAAACAATGTATATAATTTTTATTTAAGATTTTATTTAATAGAATTGCGGACAAAAAGAAGAAACAAATAAATTGGTATCAGGATATGTTTTTTTTAAGTTCCATCATATATGTATCCCAATATTTCCCGTTATAAAAATGGCTTTTCTTTTCGATTTTAATCAACTTAAAACCACTCTTTTTATATACATTTATTGCACGGCGGTTATATCTATAAACTTCCAATTTTATACTTTTAAGATTAAGATCAAACAATGCAAAATTTATAATATTTTTTACCGCATCTGAACCATAACCATGGTTCCAATAATCTTTTTCACCAATTACTATACCCATCTCGCAAGTTTTATTTTCCCAGTCGATTTTATGCAGGGCACAGTTACCTATATAAAGATTTGTATTTATATCTTCGATAGCAAAGACTACATCATTGCCGGAATTTTGAACAAATTCGAACCATTTGATTTCCTGTTCTTCCGTATAATCATCAAAGCTGTGACTGAGGAACATGTTTACAGAAGGATCCTTTAACCATATCAAAGATTTTCCCAGGTCCTTTTTTCTCAGCACCCGCAATAGTGTTTTTTTGCCGGAAATTTTTTGAACCGGGCAGTTATTTAAAAATTTTTCCCCAGCCAAAGCTGTCTATTGCTCTTTATTTTTACCAATCCTGTTTATAAATGCTTCTATGAGATCGACTGGAACAGGGAATACAATGGTTGAATTCTGCTCTGATGCTATTTCCTTTAAGGTCTGGAGGAATCTAAGCTGCACAGAAATCGGGTATTGACTGAGCACCCTTGCAGCATCCGCTAATTTTTCAGAAGCCTGGAATTCTCCTTCGGCATTTATTATTTTTGCTCTTCTTTCCCTTTCTGCTTCAGCCTGTCTTGCAAAAGCCCTTTGAATAGTCTGCGGCAGCTCGACATCCTTGATTTCAACTATTGATACTTTTATTCCCCATGGATCTGTCTGTTCGTCTATTATTTTTTGAAGCTCCTGGTTGATCTTGTCTCTCCTGGAAAGCAGGTCATCTAATTCCGCCTGTCCCAGTATACTTCTTAATGTGGTTTGAGCAATCTGTGATGTCGCCACTATATATCTCTCTATTTTTACTACGCTTTTTGCAGGATCCATTACCCTGAAATATACTACTGCATTTACTTTTACCGGTACATTATCTCTGGTAATGATATCCTGAGGCGGTACATCCATTGTAACAGTTCTTAAATCAACCTTAATCATTTTGTCCACAAATGGGATTATCACGAAAATACCGGGCCCTTTTGTTCCACTTAATCTGCCGAATCTAAATATTACACCTCTCTCGTATTCTCTTAAAATCTTGACAGCAGACAACAATATTATTAAGAAAATAAGTACACCTAATACTATTCCTACCACTACACCTATTGACATTTTTACCTCCTTTTTATTTTTATATTTTTTGTTTACTTAATGTAGTTACCAGCAAGGTCAGTCCTTCTAAGGATATTATTTTAACTTTCTGACCTTTTTTAATTCTCCTTCCGTCCCCGGATACCGCCTTCCAGATTTCTCCAGATACTTTAACCAGACCTTCAGGATTTAAGTCCTGGCAAACCACGGCTGTTTCTCCAATGAACTCTTCTTTGCCGGTAATCGGTTTTAACTTGTGAACTTTATAAACTGCTCTAATTACAATAATTATAAAACCGGATACTATTACTGAAGTGCTAATTATAAGACTTCTGGCTATTTTAAGATAGGGAGCACTGGTATTAATCAGCAGAAAAGATCCAATAACAAGTGAAGCTACTCCTGCAATTGATAGTATTCCGCCAAGATTCAGCGCTATATCCAGTATAAATATGATTATGGCCAGAATTATAAGGGCTATCCCGGCATAGTTAATTGGAAGAATGCTAAATGAATAAAACCCGAGGATTATAAATAAAATACCCACAGCTCCTGAGATACCTAATCCCGGTTGGGAGAATTCATAAATTATTCCAAATATTCCTATAATAAATAATATATAAGCAATATTTGGATTGACAATAATATGGAGGAACCTGGTAATAAAGCCCACTTCTATTCTTTCGGTTCCGGCAGTCTTCCCGTTTATAAGAAAGGCTTTACCTGATTTCTCTATGATTTTACTATCTATCTTTTCCAGGAGATCTTCTAGATTTGAGGCGGTAAGATCTATTACTCCAAGCTCCAGTGCTTCAGAAGTTATAATAGAATCACTCTCTCTTACTGCCTTTTCTGCCCATTCAGCATTCCGTCCTTTTGATATAGCAAGATTCTTAATAAATGAAACTGAGTCATTAGTTACTTTCTCCAGCATATCCCCTGAAATCTGTTGTTCTCCTCCAATATTGACAGGATGGGCGGCTCCAATATTAGTAAAGGGAGCCATAACAGCCAGGTCAGCAGCATAAGTTATAAATGTACCTGCAGAAGCAGCTCTGGCACCTTCGGGATATACAAATACTATGACCGGAATATTGGTATTTAAGATTTCTGTTATTATTTCTTTCATAGATGTTTCAAGCCCGCCCGGCGTATTCATTAGTATAATTAGGCCGTAACCGGAATCAAGTGATTTTTTTAAGCATTTTATTACGTAATTCGATATAGGAGGGTCTATTATTCCTGTAATCTCACAAGTATAAAAATTATTTATTTCTGTATATTCTTTATCACCGTTATTGTTTATATCACCGGATAAAGTTTTATCTACTGGTACAACTGTGAAAAACAATATAGTAAATATTAATAAGATTAAGAATTTGCAGATATTTTTTTGCATAAGAGTTTGTTAATTTAATTTACTTAATTTGGTTGTATTGAAAATATTTTTACCATATCATTATACTACAAAATTATTAAAAGGTTTGATACATTATATATCAGATATATAGGTTTAATAGGTATTTATTAAAATAAATTCAAAAGCCATGGAGGATTGGAATGGAAAAGTGGGAATGTCAGGTTTGCGGTTATATTTATGACCCGGAGAAGGGCGATCCTGATAATAATATAAAACCCGGTACAAGATTTGAGGATTTACCTGATGACTGGGTATGTCCCGAATGCGGAGCATCAAAAGATGAATTTGAAATATATGAAGGATAAGTATCACTATACCTGGCGTATATTTTTATTTCTTTATTAAGTAGTTTTGAAGTATTAAATCTTTACCGGCAGGATAACTGTTTTGTATTTAAGTAGTGTTTAAATATGTACCTTGATTGCAGAAACGGGACAGCAGTCCAGGCACAGTTCGCACAGGATGCATTTATCTTTGTTGAATTTTAATTTGAAGCTACTGCTGTCAAGGGTCAGAGCCTGAGTGATACATATAGAAGTGCAGACCCCGCAATCAATACACCTGTCTTTACTTATTATTATGTCCTTTGCAGCTTCCTGAACGGAAACACCTGTATCAGTAAGATATTTGATTGCATCATCGATCAGGACCTTATCACCCCTGAGTTCGATAAGCATTTTTCCTTCCATATCGGGGGTTATTTCGGCTCTTAGTATATTGAATTCCAGATTAAATTCTTTTACCAGCTTATATGTGATTGGACTGGTAACTATATTTTCCGGAAAACTGAGAACCAGCTTTCGTCTTACCATCAGAGTTCCTCCTTACTGAGTATATCAAGCGTGTTATATTTTTCCTCTGAAGGTAGCGAAGCGACATAGTCAGTCAAATAAAACTTGCCTTTTTTTATTTCTTGCTTTAAAACGTTCGATATCTCAAGCGCCTTAAAATAACTGGAAATCGATCCCGTCTGAATGGATTTGCCTTTGATTTTTATTTTTCCGCTTCTAAGCTCGCCGTAATTTACCCTTCCATAAGAAGGTCTGTTTCTTCTCTGAACGGAATAATCAAAAATCTCGGTATATATATCTTCGTCCTTGATTTTTAGGAATTCTACCATCTCTTCATCGATTACAGGAATAGGGATACCAATACCTATAAATATGGTAACGCCATAACCCTGGAAAGTGCATGCCTTAAGGTATTCGGGTGACATTTCCTTTAAATTACCTGTAACGGCAAGGGTTCCGGCCGGACCACACGGTGTACCATTGGGCAATCTCTCTCTTCCCGGATTATGCTGTGTGCCGTGCCAGGAGACATATCCCTGACTTCCTGCCAAAAATATTCTTGTACCTATTCCGATGGTCCTGTAATATGGATCGTTCAGTAGTGGGCTGAGCTGGCCCGCACTGCAGTAAGTAACATTGCCAAAATTTGGCAGTAATTTTCCCATATATGTATAGATGGTTCTGTTGGAAGAGTTGGTCGCTGCCGCATAATTCTGATAGGCATTTCTGGGATTGAATAGATAAGCCTGATTTATCGTATCTATCGTTATATAAGTCTCAATCTCTCTTCGGGGATAACAATCTGTGCCCTGTGAGGTTGCTCTTAGTTTTACCGGTTTCCCTGAGATCAAGTCTTCAATCACATGTGCTCCTCCGTAGCTTAACCCTTCTGTTTCCGAAAGTTCGGTTGCCCCGATATATGCATCCACGGCGGCTATTCCGGCATATGCAGGAACGTCATTTAGCAGTACTCTGGTCATTTTTATCGGGGGATCCGAATGTCCAAAATTCAAAAATGCTCCCGAAGAACACATGGGACTAAAAGTTGCCGTAGTGACCACGTCGACTTCTTTTGCTGTTCTTTTTATACCCTTTTTTTCTGCATAATCTATTATTTCTTCAGCATTTAATACTACAACTTTTCCATTTCTTATTTTTTCATTAATTTCTTCAATTGTCTTAGACATTTTATTTTAAATTCCTGATTTTAATTTAGTAGATTATGATACTCTAATATTTATATTTTTCCAATAATCAGCTGACCCCGGGATAGATTTTTATATGTCTATATAATATAATTTTTAAAGGATAGTCACTATGAAAAGTTATTAAAGTATTTCCCTGAGTGGTAAAAGAACTTTTATTTTTTAAAACAACAGTTTTGGAGAGGTAATCATATAATAATGAAACTCAGATTTAGAAATCCGCTTGTTCTAAGTATCGTGGCAACTTTCTTTCTGGTACCTGTTCTTATTCTGACGATGTATATATTCAATTCTATCAACTGGATCATGCTGATTGTTACAGCTGCTATTTATCTTGTCATTATTTTTCTGGTTTTTTTATATTACGGCAGTTTTGGCAGGAAGTAAGTCAAAGACATGGTTTATCATAGTGATATAGGATCGAATAAATACCGGATAAGTATCGAAAAATTACTTGTGGGTAAGCTTGACCTGGATAAAAGCATATATAGAAACCGGATTAAATATAAAGAGAGATATAATTGGAGGATTACATATAAATATAGTGATCTCCTGGTCAGCTGCAATAAAGACGTAAGCTTCAGGCTTGAAAGATTAATCAAAGAAATTTACGATCTTCTGGAATCCTGTATAAAGAAAGAACCTGTTTTTGAAAAAAGTCTGATACCCCTGAAATTAAAAGAGTACTATCCGCCTATAATAAGAAGGATGTGCCGGGAAGCTGCTATTTTTAATGTAGGTCCGATGGCTACTATTGCCGGTGCGGTATGTGATTATATTGCTTCGGGTCTGGAAAGTTATTGCAGGCGGTTAATAATAGAAAACGGAGGTGATATTTTTATAAAAAGCGACAGGGATATAGATATAGGCGTGTATCTCAAGAATAAATATTTTGCTGATAAGATATATTTAAGAATAAAAGCCGGTGATACACCCTGCGGTATTTGTTCTTCATCAGGCATGTTTGGTCATTCGCTCAGTCTGGGTAGAAGCGATCTTGTGGTCGTTCTGGCAAAATCGACAATCAGCGCGGATGGGGCAGCTACATCGATTGCAAATAAAATCAATACTCCCGGAGATATCGATACAACCATAACCGACTATAAAAATATAAAAGATATAATGGGCATTCTGGTTATAAAAGATGATAAACTGGGTGTCTGGGGAAATATCGAACTTATAGGAAGTTAAATCTTCTTGACTTTCAGGGAGATATCTTCAATATCCTTTTTTTCATC
>Ga0315549_1003035_pt1 | contig 15365 bp, 12 predicted proteins | sample SalMarSW160200MG_FD_203101 | JGI IMG/M metagenome (GOLD analysis project Ga0315549, IMG submission 203101) | Salt marsh sediment microbial communities from the Plum Island Ecosystem LTER, Massachusetts, United States - Salt Marsh Sediment SW1601-200 ... | reverse complement strand
TTGTCGAACTTGAATTTGGCCTGGGTGGTGAAATCTTGAGTGATAGCGACCGCGGCATGCCTCTTCTTATGCGGGTCGACTCCTACGACCAAGTATCCCTCCGGCACTTGCTTTCGTTTCCTGGCTGCGGTATTCTCCATTTGTGATGGCTCCTCCTACTTTAGATTTGGTGTTAAGCTACACACCGTTCTTTCTATTGTAGCCGGAGCCGTCTCCGTTAGTTATTCCATATACTAATCCTCGGTTTTGTTCAACCCGGCTCCACCTAACAATAAGTCAGAAGGTGTAATTTCAAGAAATGGCTAAATTATCACGCCTCCCCAAGGGGAGGAATATTATTATATCTCTAAATAAGAAACAGGGGATTTAGCTTACTAACTAGTTGAGATCTACGAGAACTTTTAAAGGTTGACAAAGCTATGTGCGAGACATAACATTACAGCATCAACTGGTAAGGATAAGGCTACTAACAGGTAACTGAGGATGGCAAGGCTGAAAAATGGTGATATAACGGATCCAAGTAGTGTAGTATGCGCAGATGCCTCCATTAGTGCCCAGGGTATAAGCAAGCGATTCGGCAAAGTGCGAGCACTGAACAACATCAATCTGGCAGTCGAACCAGGCACTGTCTTTGCGTTATTGGGACCTAATGGCTCGGGAAAAACGACACTGGTGCGTATTTTTACCACTTTACTCAAACCGGACTCCGGCACTGCTCACGTTGCCGGTTATGACGTAATTCGCGAAGCTCACTCAGTACGCGGGCTGCTTGGTCTGGCCGGTCAGTACCCAGCAGTAGAGGAGATTCTCACAGGTAGAGAAAATCTGGAGATGATTGGGAAGCTTTATCATCTGGGCAAGCAGAAAGCTAAAGCACGAGCGAGTGAATTACTTGAAACCTTTGAACTCTCTGATGCAGCGAATAGGAAGGTGAAGACGTATTCGGGAGGAATGCGACGCCGTCTTGATCTTGCCGCGACTCTGGTTGCTAGACCTTCCATACTTTTTCTAGATGAACCGACAACGGGTCTTGACCCTCGTAGTCGCCTGGGATTATGGGAGGTCATCTCATCTCAAGCCAAAGACTGCAACACCGTTTTTCTGACAACCCAGTACTTGGAAGAGGCTGATAGACTGGCCAATAAAACCGCCATTATAGATAAAGGACAGATTCTTCGAGAAGGTACCAATCAGGAATTAAAAGACTGTTGTGGTGGTGAAACTCTGGTAAAGGTAAGGATTGCTGACCGTAGCAAACTAGCTATAGCTAATAGAGCTTTAATGGACTTAGGCGGAGATAACCTGCATAGCTACCCTGACATAGGAGAAATAACTTTGCCGGCAGTGGGCGGAACGTCTTTGTTGCCAGAAGTGGTTCGCCGGCTTGACAAGGAGGAGGTAGTAATTGCCGAGCTTGCTCTGAAACCGCCGACTCTGGATGACGTTTTTCTGGCTATTACTGGGCACACGGCTGAGGGAAACACAGAAGTAAGAACTGACCCAGCAAATACATTGGGGTAACAAATGAATATCGGTAATAGCTCCAATCTCTCCAATGCCCTCTCAGATATAGCGGTAATGACACAGCGTAATATGCTGAGGTATATAAGGTTACCTCAACTGCTGGTTTTCAATGCTTTATTGAATGTAGTCTTGCTACTTCTGTTCAATTACGTCTTTGGGGGTGCCATCAGAACCGGTGGCATGGAGTATATTCAATATTTTTTACCTGGATTTATGGTTCAGACGGTGGTTTTTGGTTCTACACAAACCAGCGTCGGTCTCGCCGAAGATTTGTCGACGGGTGTGATAGATCGTTTTCGTTCTCTACCAATATCTCGCTTGGCATTCCTTACTGGCAGGGTCATTTCCGACGTTACCCGTTATGCTATTCTTATAGCGCTTATGATCGCTGTTGGCAGCATTATGGGTTTCAGATTTGAAAACGGGGTACTACATGTCCTTGCCGGTGTAGCGCTGATAATCCTTTTTGGCATAGCCCTTACCTGGGTAGGTGTATTCATTGGGATATCAGTCAGAGATGTAGAGACAGCACAAGTAGCCGGCTTTGTCTGGGTATTTCCCCTCGTCTTCGCCAGTTCACTCTATGTTCCCATTGAAACAATGCCTTCATGGTTACAAGTATTTGCCCAGATTAACCCTGTCACGCCAATGGTAGACACGATGCGCGCACTCTCCCTAGGTGGTAGCGTATCCGCATCTCTATGGAGGATACTGGCCTGGGATGGTGTGATAATCCTTATATTCCTGCCTCTGGCACTCCGCCGCTACAGACTGTTAGGCCAGTAGATAACGAAGTGATATCTTAATATAGTTAGTGTCTACGCAGTCGTTAACGATAAGTTTAGTTGCCCCTATTCTTATTGATTTTATTCTCTGGTAAATATTATGGCTGCCGAGTTAATACAATAGCGTTTGCCTGTCAGAGGCGGACCGTCATCGAAAACATGTCCCAGGTGGGCATCGCATCTTGCGCAAAGCACCTCCGTTCTATGCATGCCGTAGGAGTTGTCCTCTTCCATTCTGATGTTCAAATCCGAAACAGGTTCATAGTAGCTTGGCCAGCCTGTTCCCGAATTGAATTTGGCAGTGGTCTTAAAGAGGTCGGTCCCGCACCGTACGCAACGATATACCCCCGGCTCCTTAATATTATCAAAAGTACAGGTAAACGGGTGTTCAGTACCCTTTTTGTTAGTGATGCGATATTGTTCTGGGGTTAGCAGCTTCTTCCACTCAGAATCAGTTTTATGGACCTTATCAACATCTATTATTTTGTTATGAAGGCTGTCGAATATACGTATTTTGCCCATAAAAACGAAACTCCCGCTAAGCTATTCCGCAGTATGACGAGGCATAAGCGCTGATGCCATTACCAGAGCTGGCCCTAGATAAAATCCTGACCAGAGAAATAGTGCTATCACTCCTGTTATGACTAACCCTACCCGTCTGGGAACTGTAAGAGCAGGCTTACTCCTTAATGCATACCGCAGAGTGAATACCCCGAGTATGCTAGATACAATGACTAATACCAGCGTGATGACTGCCTCTCCCATAAAACCACTATTGTTTAGGGCCAGAGACATCTGGTAGATTGTGCTTACAGCAGACCCCAGAAACGCTATACCGCCGATTCCAGCCAGCCATTTGGATAAGCCCCTGGGAAACATACCTAGACGGCTACGCCAGTAGAGGAAAGTACCGCCGACAATTAATACCAGGATCATCGGCAGAAAGATAATGAACTGGCCCTGTCCTTCCCATGAATATATTTCCTGTACGCTATAAGGAATCAGGATAAGTTCCAGCGGGGTAAACGCCTCAAGATATCCCACGATAATAGCATAATTGGCCTCCTGGTGCACGTGGCTATTTGCATCATCATGGTGTGCGGAATTGAATACAGCGATATAATACGTACCGTCTTCAGGAGCGGTTAAGGTCAGACTGCCCACCTCATAAAACCAGCTGGGCGTAAATGGTTCGTAGACAGCGTGACCAGGATCGTTGCCATCCACTACAACAGCACCATAACCGAAAGGGACTTCTATATGGTTTGCAATTTGTTCATCCGGGGTTAGGTCAGAACCGAGTAAGGCGAAAGAAGGCACGAATCCAGAGTTTGAAGGACTTTCCGGTACGATGAGTGATACCTGTATCTTTTCCCATCTGGCACGAGTGAACTGGTAATAATCCACACGTTCATGTTCCAGTGCAGTATAAATAGCCCACGATTTATCAGGGTCACTAATCTCGTATGCTGTTGAAGGGCTATGATTATCTTCTGGAAAAACCGGAGAGTGAGCCAGTGCTGCCGTTGCCGGAGCCAAGACAAATATTATCAGCAATATGGCAATAAATGGTATCAATCTCATCTGAGGAGCACCCTAACCGATTTTTTCCATATCTTCGCCACAACAAACCAGTGTACCACCTCCTGCCTTGGTAACAGTTACTTCGTTTCCACAGATATTGCAGCGATACTTCTCACCAATTTCTTCTACTGCCATGGTTAGTTACCTCCTTTCTGAAAATGTTTATCAAACTAAATCTTAATATATAGATAACTTTCGGTCAGCGATTTTTATCACATTTTCGAGTAAGCTATTTTACAATTATTGGTCAATATTTACTATTTTTTAAATAATAAATAATTCAGTTTGTCGCACTATTGCATTTTTCAGCAAAACTGCTATAATAATTGAACTACTTCCAGTGTGACATTTGAAGGTGTGAAATGCCAAGTATAAGAGCATTCTTCACCAATATGTCCGTCTCTATGCCTCTCCATAAAAAGCTCTACCTCGTCTTTCGCAATAATGCCATTAAAATTATTAAACGGCAGGCTTGTTGTGGGCATCCTGGCGAGCCCGGCTGTTGACAGGTAGCCGAAAATAACCCTCGTGGAGGGTAGAGACAGGAGGTGAATAATGGCTATTGACCAATCCACCGAACGGCGACTTGGCCGATTGCGTATTTGGAACATCGCTGTCGGCCTGGTTCTTGCGGTACAGGCGATCCTGATCGCTTTACTCACTAACGATTTTTCCCTCCCAGTAACAGCCACATTCATGCAAGGTCCGCCCGGTACTGCTCCTGAGCTGCACCATCTATTTGATATCTCCATCGGTTGGGGCGTTTTCGCGTTCCTTGCAATCTCGGCCGGTGCGCTTTTGATAATCGCATCGCCGCCCGTCTTTCCATGGTACAAGCGCAACCTACTACAGAAACGTAACTACGGGCGCTGGATAGAGTACTTCTTCAGCTCTTCAATTATGATCGTGCTAATCTCTCAGATCACAGGCATCAGCGACATTGCTGCCTTGCTAGCCATCTTTGGCGTCAATGCTTGTATGATACTTTTCGGGGCATTACAAGAGAAATATGAAAAACCGGGTAAGCCAAGCTGGCTGCCATTCTGGTTCGGCAGCTTTGGAGGCGTCATCCCATGGATCGCTATCGTGATTTATGTCTTGGCACCTGGGCTGACTGTATCTCCGCCCGGGTTTGTCTATGGTATTATCGTCTCGCTATTCGTTTTCTTCAACTGCTTTGCTATCAATATGGTATTACAGTACAAGAAGGCAGGCCCGTGGCGGGATTATCTATTTGGTGAGAAAGTATATATAATACTCAGTCTCACGGCTAAGGCACTGCTGGCCTGGCAGGTTTTCTTCCCTGTGTTGATGTCGTCCTAGTTTTTGAGCGGATTTCTCTAATGGCTGGAACGGTGCGGCCGGTATAAGCAGGAGGGAACCATGAAGGTACAGGTCATTACAGACAGTACACTAGATATTCCTCAAAACCTCACGGATGAACTAGGAATCAGAGTGGTTCCGATATACGTGCGCTTTGGCGATAAAACCTACCGCGACGGAGTAGACATCCAAGTAGACGAGTTCTACTCCATGCTGGCATCTTCACCGTTTCATCCCGCGACATCCCAGCCAAATCCGGAAGACTTTACAGCTGTATATAAAGATTACTGTGATACTGCAGATGGCATAGTATCCATTCATATATCATCGAAGGTAAGTGGAACTTATAATTCGGCGATGATGGCTCAGAAAACGCTGGAAAGCCGGTGCCCAATCGATGTTATCGATTCTAAATTTAACTCGGCTGGTTTGGGATTGGTTGTTATGGCGGCAGCCCGGCTGGCACAGTCTGGTGCCAGCCCTCCTGAAGTTAAAGATGAGGCAAATAGAGCCATCAACCAGGTCGGCATGTTCGGCATGTTTGAAACCATGAAATACCTGGCCCGCAGCGGCAGGGTTAACAAAACAATATCCACAGCATCGCGTATTTTGAATGTTATGCCCCTTCTAACCTTTCATGATGGAGAAATCGTCCGGGCTGGGCTTGTGCGCACCATCAGCAAAGGCATGGACAAGATTTATGAATATGTAAAGAACAACATCCCCATAAGTGAACTCATCATAGTAAATAGTAAGGTCACAGACCGGTCGAACCAATTAAAAAAACGACTGCTTGAATTTATTGAGGAAGAAAAAATATCCGTAGCCGAGCTTGGGGCTGGTTTGGGAGTTCATGGTGGGCCGGGTGTGCTGCTAGTGGCTATCAGAAGGTCTGAAGCAAAAGGATAAGGATGGAGGTATTATTATGGCAATGCAGCAGATAGTTCTTCTTATCATCAACGTTATCGGGGGAGCCGCTGTTATCGGCAGCTATATTTACGGACTTAATGCACAGTCAAGTGGGGCGAATATTCTGTGGGGCGGTGTCTCGGAAAATATAAGGCCGGTATATACCGTCTCAATGATTCTGTCAGCTCTGGGTTATTTCGCATTCCTTTATTTCATTTTCTTCCGGCTTGTGCCTGGTGAAGTCTTGATCGGCGGAAGATTCGGTTTCAGCCTGTTTTACGCGATATTTCTGGTCATTCTTATACCCTCGGCGTTCTGGATGCCGCTTACCAATGTATATGTAGGTAATCCGAGCACAAGTGTGTGGATTGGGATACGTACGGTTCTGGCGCTGGTTGGGCTCGCATCGATAGCTCTATTATGGGCACTCCTTAGCTTGCAAGGCAAAGTGCCTGGGATTTCTTATTGGTTAGCAGTCGTGGGTAGCGGATACTTTACCTTCCATACCGCAATTTTAGACGCTGTCGTCTGGGCAGCATTGTTCAAATAGTTTTCATTAATCTACGTACAGAAAATAGTCTATCGAAAACTAAAAAATTCAATAGGATCATCAATTTTAAAGGAGAACTGAATAATGGCTATTAAAGTAGATTTCTATTGCTGGGTCAAATGAAATACCTGTCGTAAGGCGAAGGAGTTCCTTTCGCAAAAGAACGTGGAAATAACCGAGCGTGATTTCTTTAAGAATCCCTTTAACCGGGCTGAAATAGATGAGCTGCTCCAGGGGAAACCAGCTTCGGAGATGTTTAACTTCAGAAGCCCAAGCTTCAAGCAACTCGGCGTGGAACGAGATAAGCTAAGCGATAACGAGCTTATAAATTTAATGTTAAAAGAGCCGCGTCTTGTCCGCAGACCCGTCGTTCGTATCGGGGACAAAGTATACTTCAGTGCCGATAGGTCAGTCCTGGAGAGTCTGTTAGGTTAATATGGGGCGGTTGAATCCGGAGAAACTCCATGTCACATATTTATCCGGCACTACTCCGGAAAAGTTCACATTGCCCAGACGCTATACGCTCACCCACTCTGATATTACGGGAGAACTTTTTTTATCGATAGGTAATCAGTATAACACAAAGCAAATTTCCAAGTTATATACCAAATTTATGAAAGATGAAGTACTTGCTGAACTTTCTGATGCAGGAGATAGTCTGGTGTTTAGGGTGTATTGTCATGTAAGTGGAGGATTTGTTTTCGGCACGGCCAAGTGGCGATACAATATTTTTCAATCTGAATTACCGCTTGTTTTAGAAGCCATCAGGTACGGTGATAGGACTCTATTTGAACAGAACCCGAAGCTCGACAAAGTCCCAGTATTTATACATTTTCAGTCTACTGATAGCAGGTTTGATAAGGTGGCAAATTGGGGCACCATGGTTGAATATAGTTAGTTATTCACCATATCATTCTTTGATTTTGATAATTACTGTGATATAACCACACGCTGCGTCTTGTCGAAACCCGCAATGATATATTCACTTACCTTTACCAGTATGACAGCATTATTGTGGTCATAGACAAACTGCTCTCAAAGAGAATCAAAGAGTTCCAATACGTCGTTAGACGTAACGATCAGGCACTCATAGCGGTCTCAAAGAACACCAAAGAAGCACTGAAAATTTACGAAAAGATGAATTGTGCACTCCCACGCCATTGAACAAAAAGTCAGATAATTGTATATTTTTTTCAGGAGGGCCGAAGAATCGCTAGCTTTCAAACGTTACCGAATTTCAAGGTTGGTTGTTTTACGGATACCTTGGTATAGCTAATCTACCAACTTGTAAAAAGGGTAGATGTTGCAATTAAGATGCTTGTTTTCAAGCGAGAGGAGAATAATTAAATGTCAGATAAAAAAGAGAGATTTAAAACTCAGGAGCCGAAGAAAACTGTTCTAAAATCACTGGCACAGTGTTCCTTTACCGCCAATGGTGACCCCTCAGCAGTTGATGTCAGGGATGGCAAAATACTCAGGATTCGGCCCCACCACTATGACGAAAAGTACACAAAGGAACAGATTAACCCATGGAAGGTTGAGAAGGACGGGAAGGTCCTCGAAGCACCCCTGAAAGACATGATAGCCCCCTATCAGCTTGCTTACAAAAAGCGTGTCTACTCACCCAACAGGATCAAATATCCGCTCAAGAGGATTGATTGGGACCCGAATGGTGAGAGGAACCCGCAGAACCGGGGTAAAAGCAAATATAAGAGGATTTCCTGGGATGAAGCCACCACTATCATAGCCAATGAGATTAAACGGATACAGGAGAAGTATGGGCCATATGCCGTACTCTGCCATGGCGACGGACACGGTGAAACCAAGACCATTCATGGTCCACACGGCTGCCAGATGCTGCTTATGCATATAGCTGGAGGCTACACACTAGTGGTCAGGAACCCCGACAGCTGGGAAGGGTGGTACTGGGGAACAGCACATATGTGGGGCGGCAATATCGACTGTGGCCATATGACGCCCGCTGATAATACGCTTAGTGATGTTACCCAGCATACTGAAATGCTTGTGCATATCGGGGCTGACCTGGAGACTGCTCCCTGGGGTTTTTCTGGCCAGTTCCCAACCAATGTTCTATACTTCTGGACCAGCATCGGTAAGAAACAGGTGTTCATCTGCCCCGATCTCAATTACTCAGCCGCAGTTCATGCTGATAAATGGATTCCAATACTGCCCAACACCGATGCTGCCCTGCACCTGGCGATAGCTTACATCTGGATAACCGAGGGAACGTATGATATGAATTACGTAGCTACCCACGTGGTTGGTTTTGACAAGTTCTCAGATTACGTTCTGGGTAAGGAAGACGAAGTGCCTAAGACACCCGAGTGGGCTTCCGGGAAGTGTGGTGTCCCGGAATGGACGATAAAGGCACTGGCCAGAGAATGGGCCAAACAAGTGACGTCTACGATACATTATTACGGTGGTTCCTACATCAGGGGACCATATTCCCATGAACCAGCCAGGCTTGAAGCTTGTTTACTGGGTATGCAGGGGTTGGGTAAGCCCGGTGTCCATCAGTATAACAAAATGATGGGCGGAGACCATTTTCCGACGAGGGATTTACCTCGTCCGGTTATAGAAATAAGTCGTGAATTTCAGATAGCAGCTTGGTCAGGGTTTAGGCAGTTATTTTTTGACCCACCAAAACAGGTCATTCCCAAGACCCTTCTTCATCAGGCTATTCTCAATCCGCCGGTCAGCTCTTGGGGCAGCACGGGACAATTCATACCGGTCGAAGACCAGTTCATTAAATATACCTATCCCATCCCTAAAGAAGAAGGTGGCTCCGAGGTTCACATGATATGGATGGACAATCCATGCCGTACCACCTGCTGGAATAATGCATACCTCTCCATTGATGCTTTTAGAAGCCCCAAGATAGAGTGTTTTGTCATCCAGCACCCGTGGCTGGAGAATGACACCGTCTTTGCTGATATTATCCTGCCGACCAATACCAAGCTCGAAGAAGAAGACATAGCACAACTCCATAAAGCACCGCTCAAAGGTATAACTATTGAAGAGCAGGCGATTGAGCCGATTGGCGAGTCCATGAGCGATTATGAGGCGGTTGGCGAGGTAGCCAAGAAGCTGGGCCTCTATAAGGAGTACACAGGAGGTTTGACTGTTCAGGAGAAAATAAAACTTGGTTTCGAACGTTCAGGCTTGCAGGAACTTATTAGCTGGGAAGAATTCGAAGAAAAGAAATACTTTATTACGCCGACAGCACCGGACTGGCAGAAGACACCTTCCGGCTTGAGACTCTTTTACGAAGACCCCGAAAAGAATCCCCTGGGGACTCCAACCGGCAAGCTGGAGTTCTACTCACAGAGGCTGGCTGAGCACTTCCCCGACGATGAGGAAAGGCCACCTATTCCAAAATGGATTGAGAAAGGGCCAAGCCATGATGAAAGGCTCTCCAGCGAAAGAGCCAAGAAATATCCGCTGCTACTAATGTCAAATCACCCGAGGTGGCGAACGCACGCTCAGAGTGATGATATTTCGTGGACCAGGGAAATCCCCACCTGTAAGGTCAAGGGCTGGGACGGCTATATGTACGAGCCGGTCTGGATACATCCAATAGATGCCACTAAGAGAGGCATAAAGAGTGGTGACATCGTTAAGTTATACAACGAGAGAGGTATTGTTCTCGGTGGAGCTATCGTTTGGGAGAGGATAATGCCCGGAGTGGTATCCCAGGACCATGGCGCCAGGGCTGACATGATTGCCACCGGGCCTGATGAATACATTGATAGAGGAGGTGCCAATAACCTAATATCACCGGAAAACGGAACCTCCCAGAACTGCTGGGGCATGGCTACCAGTGGCTATCTGGTTGAGATGGAAAAACTTAAGATGGAGGATATGGATGAATGGAGGAGGAAATATCCTGAAGCATTTGAAAGAGAATATGACCCGGCTTCCGGGTTGCGCTTTAATGCCTGGGTTGAAGGAGGCATGTAACCGTTGAGGCTGTTACTCAGTGAAAGACTTATCCGGTATCGGCTTGGATTGTTTGATACCTGCCCCGGTCGGGACACTGAGGTTTACATTGAAAATAAAACATCGGGCATGGCGTAGCCTGGTAGCGCTCCGCGTTCGGGATGCGGAGGTCGGCAGTTCCAGCCTGCCTGCCCGGATAACTAAATTTCAACTTAGCCGGGCAACTTTATACTCGTCGAGATGTTCTGCCTCTATTTCCTCCGCGGCGATAGAATCGAGAAACTAAAGATGGCTTCCTGGGTGCCTAATGTAGGGGTCACCAAACCACCAACCCGGAGTTTCGGCCCGCCCACTTCTATTTAAAGTAGAAATTGTAAAATCTTCTGAGGCCGATTCCCGTTTCTCTGACCATATTAGAGGGTTAATGCCTAGGACATCCTTTTTTTCGCTGCCCGATAACAGATATATTGGAAGATATTCTAGCAAGGAAAGGCGGAAGAAATGGTAACAAAGGATTATGGTAAAATCCCTGAGCAGGTAAAGTATAGCTTTGATGTGCCACCTCCCCCGATTCCATCCAGGGATATTAAAGAAACATTTACCACGGATATAGTCGTCATCGGTGCCGGGACTTCCGGCAAATCTGCGGCGCTCTCAGCCGCGGAGGCAGGCGCCAAGGTCATCCAGATTGATAAGTACACTACCTTCAGGTGGGCCGGTGGGCATATTGCTGCTATCGGCAGTAGAGTGCAGAAAAAACTGGGGATTGAGGTTGACAAGGACGATGTCTGCCTGCAGCTTATGAGATATGCTGGCAACAAGCCTGACCAGAGATTCTACAGGCTATGGGCCGACCATAGTGGTGCCGTCATGGACTGGCTGATGGATATGACCGACCCCTTGGGTATTAAGACGCTTATGTACCAGGCGCCGTTCCCTGAAGGCTTTGATTGGCGGCAAGAATACTACCCGGAATTCCCAGTCTGCCACTGGCAGACCGACGGCACCAGCATGACTCTCAACCACGGCCTTCTTCTAAATGCCGTGCAGGACCGCACCTTAAAGCTCGGTGTTGAAATCTGTTATCAGACCCGGGCCGTACAACTGGTCAGGCAGGGGAAGGGCAGAGTTACCGGCGTTATAGCCCGTGACAAAGATGGTAATTACTTACTGTTTAACGCCCACAAGGCCGTGATACTCTGCACCGGAGACTACGGCAATGACCCCGAGATGATGCAGAAATACTGTCCTATTGCCGCTGATGTTGCCCTGGAAAATAACATTTACATGAAAAACCCGTTTTTTACTATGGAATCCCCGGAACCGCTGAATATCGGTGATGGGCATAAGATGGCCATGTGGATTGGTGCGGTTATGGAGCCGGGACCGCACGCACCGGTTGCCCATTCCACCATAGGCGCCCTGGGTAACAGCCCGCATCTACGTGTCAACATTGAGGGAAACAGATACGAAAACGAAGACGTACCCGGTCAGAGCATCGCTAACGCCCTTATCCGCCAGCCGGGTAAGAGAGTCTGGCAGGTATGTGACAGCAAGTGGCAGGAAGAATTACCGAAAATGGGCGTGGGTTTGGGGAAATTCATTGTCGTTAACGATAGGGTCCGCGCTCGTTTCAAGGAGTTCGCGGTTGAGGCTAACACTGTTGAAGAGCTGGCACGGAAGATAAAAGTGCCCATCGGGACATTCAAGGCTACGGTGGACAGGTACAACGAACTGGCCCGGCTGGGAAAGGACCTGGATTTTGGCAAGCGCCCCGATCGACTGACGACCATAGAGAAACCACCGTTCTATGCAGGCCCCGTAAAACAGGAGATCCTGGTTGTTCTGGGCGGCCTTAATACGAATATCAAGTTGCAGCCGCTCGATGCAAACAGGGAAGTCATTCAAGGATTATACCTGGCTGGGAACACCGTCGGTAACCGCTTTGCAGTCGATTATCCCACGATGTGTCCCGGGCTTACCCACGGCATGGCTTGGGTCACTGGCCGCTTTGCCGGGCTGAATGCTGCGGCGGAGAAAGGACATTAATGGTCAATAAAGTAGGGGCGCCCCGACAATGCCATCGGAAAGGTAAACAGAAGCTTGAATAGTTACGTGACTGAACCTTTGCTTATTTTGTTTAGTGAAATGGTCGTAGATGGCCAGCTGTGGCTTAAAAACTGATGATTAGTATATTGTTACCATGTTCAAGGTTCTCACCGGATCGGGACTTTGGTAAAAAGGTTCCTTTTTAGCTTCTAAATAATCACATTAACAATTGAATATTGTTGAGTTAGAAAGTGAGGGAGGCTGAAAAAGCCTCCCTCACCCAAACAATTACTTCTTAAGTAGTTGTAATAAATTATTCTGCTAGTTCACTCTGTCAAAAAGGCCAAGGCGGTATTACAAAACCGGGTATAAAGCCCTCAGAGGCCGGGAATGAAGCCGAGTCTGGTGGGTCTGGTTTTATTCCAGTGTCCAGCCATTGTTTCATAGCTTCTACCGTCAGCACAAATTGATTGGCGGTAAAGTTACCATGCCCCACCGCGTCGGTGAATACCTGTAACAGCAGGTCAGCTTTTCCAGCCTCTCCCACAATGTCTCTGTAAACACCCGTATGCGCTACATGACAGAGCGGGTCCGCTCTATTGTGAAGGGTGATAACCGGACCTGTAATGTCTCCTGAGTAGCCGCCATAGTGTTCCAGGTATTTGCGGGCCGGTTTACGGGCTTCGATATCCGTCCTCTCGTTCATATCAGCCAGGAGAGAAGAAGCATCCACTCCCAGCAAGCTAAGATCGGCTATCTCAGCTTCAGTTAGGTTATACACGTGGTCGAGATTCTGCATGACCGTACCTTTGGCTCTCTGTTCCAGTTCAGCCCAAGCCTCGGTACCGAACATAAAGTTTATGAATGGCCATGGTGCTCCCCACGGGGACATTGCCCAGAACAACTCTTCAGGATAATCAACTACCAGCCTTATGAATTCCCACTTACCAAAATTCGCAGAGTCAGTGTACTGAGGGAAAATTATTGGCAAAACGTCGGCCTCGAAATTGATGTCATCCCTGACATCTCCTAACGGGCCCCACTCTTCAGGCCAGCCGTCGAAAGCCACTGCATAGGCCAGGAAAAACCCCAGAAACCAGTCGACCTGCATCGGCAGTCCGGCATTAAGACCGCTTTCTGCAATGGCCCCATCATAAATGCCGGGGTACTTCTCAATACTTTTCAGAGCGACTACCGTCCCCATGGAGCAACCCCAGACAATAACATGTTCCGGATTTCCCACCCGTTTTTTGAAATATTTGACTAAATCCTTCGTGTTTTTAACTCCTTCTCTAATTGCGAAGCCGCCGCTGCTGAAGGATGAACCCGCAAGGGCATAGCCATCAGCAAGAAGGGTGAATTCCGCCCGTGTATCTATAAGTGTAACTGGATCTAACCAACCTGGAGCTATTTGGACCGGTGGTGGCGGTATTTCTGCAGAGTAACCACGCGCATATACCAACAGCGTGCCATTCCACTCCCTCGGCACGCTGATCCTGTATTCAGCTCCTTTAAGAATGCCTTCCTCTTCAAAAGACAGTAGGACATGTGCTTTGGGTGACTTGCCGTAAACAGAAACAGTTGCGGTCGCACACAGGGTTACCAGAAGAACCATTATCAGGCTAATTCTTAAAATATTTCTTTTCATCTTTTTCTCCTTTTTTTATATTTTCTCAAATAGCTGTGGTGATTTCTGTTTTATTGTTCTTATCTCAACCACCCCCTTTCATAGATATTCACGTATTATCGTTTAATCTCGTATTAACGGAGATTAACTCAAGGTTAAGGTCAGCCAGCCGTGTCAGCACTCCGCGGAGTTCTGCTTGGTCCTGGACGCTGCCGGTTAAAATAGAATCACCTTGCGAGGAATGTGTAATAGTGAGGTTGCCAAACCAGTCCATCCAGCCTTTGTCTACCTTTCCCTTTATCCGAATTTCAACCTGTTTCATCGACTTTTCAATACCGGACCTTAATCTTCTTTAGTACCATTGTATTGGCAAGCCAGATATAGTTTGAATATATCTAAAGTAATATTCAGGGATATATTTTAGAGACTTTAGGCCATATTAAATGGCCATAAGTAAATGATTAGGAATAGTTGGTGTTTGAAGTAAGAATTGGTGATGAAGATGGATTTATATAATCTTAAGCTGACGGGCGCGGGCAATAACCTGTGGGCGGGATTTTACGTTTAATTTCTCAAAAATATTGTGAACATGAACTTTGGTTGTACCCTGGCTGATGAACAATCTATCGGCAATCTGACGGTTGGAGAGTCCTTCGACGAGAAGTTGTAATATCTCCATCTCACGCTCACTTAAAATTCCTTGGGTTGTGGAGTGGGTGGTTTCTCTTTTTCCGAGGTTGCGCCGCTCTTCCGCCACGATAGTGGTGAGTAAATTGCTGGCATAGGCAGGCTTAATTCCCCGAGATATAGCCTTCCGGAGTATTGGTGCCAGCAGCTTGCCTTCATCGACGAATGTGCGAATGTAGCCCTCCGGTTCTGCCATAGTGAGGGCATCAGCTAGGAACTCCAGCGCTGATGCTTCGGTCTCTGCTGCCAGGGTCTGGTAGACGCGGCACATTATCATTAAACGTTGCATCTCGGACTGGGCCACACTGTCATACAGAGCCTGCAGCTTTTCCATCGCCTCGGATTTCCGCCCCTGTGCAATAGGAAG
>Ga0315549_1003031_pt1 | contig 15377 bp, 11 predicted proteins | sample SalMarSW160200MG_FD_203101 | JGI IMG/M metagenome (GOLD analysis project Ga0315549, IMG submission 203101) | Salt marsh sediment microbial communities from the Plum Island Ecosystem LTER, Massachusetts, United States - Salt Marsh Sediment SW1601-200 ... | reverse complement strand
GTCACACATAACACGTTTTTTCCCAACTTCAAGAACCTAAAGCGCGAAATCGTGAAATTCGTGCTAAAACACAAACGATCATCGTCTGAAATTCAATCTCGATGCAATTATACTAAATTATATAATACGTTATAAATATAAATCTTAAAAGAGAGCATAAATTTCTAAAAGAGTTCTTAAAATAAATAAAGATATTCTAATTTTCAAAAAGGAATTCTTTAAGTGGTTTAGATCGATTATTAAAATAATTATATAGTTTCTCAAAGAATAAAGAAATCTTAGGGTTATTCTCAACAATAAAATAATTATGATAATCGATATCATTATCTTTTACTAAGGAAAATGTTATAATATGATTTAATTTGAATAATGTGAAGTGAAACTTGTAATTTTCATCATAAATTTTCACTCTATCCATAAAATTAAATTCTTCTTCAAATCTATTAAAAATCTTATCATATTTTTTAATATTTTCTATAAAACTCTTATCAGTAATTATTTTAAAGTTAATATTCTTTATAATAGGAGGAATTGGTCCTTTTTCCAAATTAAAATCTATACCAAATAGTCTTGCTAATTGTAGATCAAGATTAAGATCCCACCAACCTATAATTTCTAATGTAATTTCTGATTTTTTGGTAATATTAAGAAAATTTTCCATAAGGTTTTTTGTAACCTGTAAAAAATCAAAAGATTTATGTGACGTTTCTATGTTAATAAAGTTTGGCAGAAATTCGTAGAGAATTTCGGAGGGAATTGATTCAGAAGGAAGATTGCCAAATATATGAATAAATTTACTTAAAATATTAAATCGTTTTAAACTATTGAGAATATAACTTCCTAAATTAGTAATTGAGTAATTTTTAATATTTTTCTTGATTAAATTAGCTTTTTCTAATTTCCTTAAGTTATCTTGGATAGTTGAGATTGGCTCATTGAGTAATTTAGATGTTTCTGTCAGATTATGATGTATATTTTTTTCATAAAGGAGAAGAACTTTCAAGGATAAAGTGCTAGAAATCGAATTTAGGAGGATTTGAAATTCATTACTATCTTTGGTCATAATAAATAGAAATAATGAAGATAAATAATAATGTTTTTGGAAAAACCATAATTTATATAATCACCGTAAAATATCCAATTTTGGAAATAATTAACAGAATCATCTAAAATGTCGCTTAAATAAAGACATTAGTAAATTTTAAATATCTAAATTGAATATTATTATTCAATCCTTAACAAAATTAAATATAAAATTAATAGAGGATGAGATATAACGGAATTAAAAAATAAAGCAATAATTATAAAAGAGATTTCAAAAACATATAAAGCTGGTGAAATTATTGTATTAGCTTTAAAAAATTTAACATTGGATATATATAAAGGAGACCGGTTAGCTATCTTAGGTCCTTCTGGTTCTGGAAAAACTACCTTGCTAAATCTTTTAGGGGGTATAACAAATCCAGATAAAAACGAGGGAATTTTAAATGTATTTGGTGAAGAAATACAAAATTATAAATTAAAAATGTTAACAGATTATAGAAAGACTCGAATTGGATTTATATTTCAGTTTTTTAATCTTTTTCCAACATTAAATGCATTAGAAAATGTAATTATTGGGTGCGAACTGTTAAGGAATAAAGAAAATAAAAATTTGAATACAAACACTATAGCGGAAACTTACCTCAATAAGGTTGGATTAGGGGAAAGATTATTCCATTATCCTTCACAATTAAGTGGAGGAGAACAACAACGGGTTGCAATAGCTAGAGCTTTGGCTAAAATCCCATTTATTGGTAAGGATTTTCTTCTTTTATTAGATGAACCAACAGGCAATTTAGACACAGATACTGGAAAAAAAATAATCACTCTCGTAAAAGAATTAAATGAAAGGGAGGGTATAACATGTGTATTAGTTACCCATGATAAAATATTAGCGGATCTATTTTCTACAAGGACAGTTCACTTAAAAAATGGAGAGATTAATAATTAAATAGGTGAATTTACAATGAATTTTTTGTTTAAAAAAGCAATAAGAGATTTTAGAAAATTAGGTTGGCGTAAGTATTTAATCTTAAGTGTTATAGCTCTTTGTATTGGTGGAAGTCTTGCTATTAATTATACTATTTCATCTAGCATGCCTATGATGAACTCATATTTCAATAGTGCAAATCATGCAGATTATATTTATCAATTAGATGATAATTCTTGGATAAATTCTACGCAATTAAATAATTTAAATAAAGTGCAGGAAATTAAAGATTTTACGGGTCGTCTCTTTTGGCCGACTTCAATAAAATTAGAGGGCCAAAATGATTGGAAATATGTATTACTAATTGGATTAAATGCTACTTATGATTATCCCGAAGTATATAGATATTTTATGAAATCTGGAATAAATTTCAATCAAGATTCTAACAACTTAAGTGCTATTGTAGATGATACTTTTTTTAGTAAAAATAAATTATCACTAGACAGTACAATTAACATCACGGGTTTAAACAATGCTTCATTAAGATTAACTGGAACCTTCAATGCACCAGAATTTATAATGGCAGTAAGTAATCCAGAATTTATTCTTCCTATAGAAGGATCAATGGCAATTATTTATTTATCACAAGAGACACTGAAAAATTATATAATTGATCATTATAAAAATTTAAACTTTACAACACCTTATAATTTTGATGCTCAAATCCAATATTTCAAAAAGGTCGAATATAATAATTTGGCGGTTACATTTAGGGAAGATATCTCCATTAACGAAGGAAATATAGCATTAACAAATTATATTGAAAATAATTTAAGCTTAACCTTGAAAGAAGTTAATAATTTTTATGAAATATATCCCTATAGTTACATGAAGGCAGATCTTGAGGAATCTTCTGAATTTATGTGGATAATACAAATATTTATTGCATTAACAGGAATTTTTATAATTTATGTAGTCTTTAATCGTTATACATTTTCCCAAAGTCAACAAACCGGATTTATTGAAGCAATGGGTTATTCTAAAAAGGATATTCATAAATATTATCTTTTAGTAATGATTTTAATATATATTATTTCAATTCCATTAGGTATTATTATTGGTTATTCAATAGGATACCTAATTGTAAATATACTTCTAACAGAAATGGCAAATTTAGAATTATTTGAATTTCCTTTTTTATTTCTACCTCAAGTTTTATTAATTGGTTTAATAACTGGGGGATTTATGATTTTCTTCAGTATTTATCTTCCTGTAAGAAAATTATGTAAAAAAGATATCGCAAAATTAGTATATCAAAAAACTGAGATAAAATATAAAAGAAGATTTAAATTTAGAATTCCAAAATTGAACTTTAGAAAAATATCTACAAAATTAACTTTAAAAAATAGCCTGAGAAATAAAAAACGACTAACTTTTTCATTGTTATCTATAACATTTTCTTTATTGATAATATCCTCAACTCAATCAATGTTGGATAGTATGTTTTATAATATTGATCTTACATTTAATAATCCAAATATTACAGGAAACCCTCCAGTAGAAAATTGGAATCTTAATGTTCAATTTCAAAATAGTGTTAATATATCAGAACCAAATTCATTGGAGGAACAAATTAAAAACATAACGGGAATAGAAGAATCAACACCCTATGTAAAAGGAATCGCTAATTCAATAGGAAAAGTAAATCAATCGCTATTAATGATTGGAATTGACCTAAATAGTAGTACAGTCCATAATTTTCGGTGGAAGGATAAAATTAGAGAACAAATGTTTCCATTAGCAAATAATGAAATTATAATTTCTTCCGTTCAAGCTATTGAGTTGAAAAAAAATATTGGAAATAATATTACAATCATTAATCAGACTAAAGATATAATTATATTAACTATTGTAGGAATCCATAGAGATTTAACAACAATAGCATATATTTCAGATCAATTGGGAAAGAGTATTTTTCATTCCTCCAACAATGTTATTGACGGAATTTTTATAATTTTAGACCCATCTGTTGACAAAATCGAAATAAAAAATCAGATCTATAACTTGGGAAATATAGAAGTTATCTTTGACTCAGAAGAAATGGCAAAAGCTTTAAATGATTTTATCAGTAATTTTTTCGTAATTTTCTACGTTCTTATATATTATACGCTAGTTGTAGCTCTTATTATAATTTTATATAATTCAATTATGAACATTTATGATAAAAATTATGAGTATGGTATACTAAGATCTTTGGGATATTCAAAGAAAAAAATAGGGAAAATGATAATTACAGAAAATATGATTCAAGGGATTATTCCAATTATCTTAACATTAATCTTTACATATCCTTTAGCTGTAGAGATGGCTGCTATTTATGAAGCTAATTTTCCATTGGATGTATTTATAGGAATACCTACTATATTATACACGGTAATCCCACCAATTATTTTATACATAATAGGTTCATTTATTGCTTTCCGAGTAGTATATAAGAAAAATCTTTATGAACAAGTACAAACAAATTACGTCAGTTAATTTAAAGGACTTAAAAATATATTTATAATATTATTTTTCTTTTTTTTTTTCAAACTTTACAGGAAAATTTAGTATCTATAAAGTATAACCTAAAGGTTAAAATAGGCTACTGATATAAAGAATACTATGAAAAAATACGATTTAATAGTCATTGGAAGTGGAGCTGGGCTTAACATTCTTAACACAGGGCTTCAAAGGGGTCTTAAATGTGCTCTCATAGAAAATATTAAAATTGGTGGAACTTGTCTTACAAGAGGTTGTATTCCTTCTAAAATCTTAATTTATCCAGCAGATATTATAAGAGAGGCTAAACATGCTGAGAAAATAGGTGTAAATCTAGAGCTAAAAGATTTAAATTGGAAATTAATCTCAGAAAGAATGTGGTCTCAAATTAATGAAGAAAAGGAAATGCAAAATGGACTCTCTCAAATCGAGAATTTGGATCTTTATATGGGTACAGCAGAGTTTACAGGAAATTATGAAATACAAGTAAAAATAAATGATAATAATAAGATAATTGGTCCCTTTAAGGGAGATAAAATAGTTATTGCAAGTGGTGCAAGAGCATTAATACCTCCAATTAAGGGAATAGACGAGGTAGACTATATTACAAGTGATAATTTTTTTGGGGATAAATTTCCTAAAAAATTATGGAAGAGCTTAATAATAATAGGGGGAGGTATTATAGCTGCTGAATTTGCTCATACTTTTTCTACTTATGGAACAGATGTTACAATAGTGGAGATGCTTCCAAGGTTAGTTTATACTGAAGAACCTGAAATAAGTGAAATCTTAGAAAAAGAATTTCGGAAACATATGAAAGTGTATCTAAATAAGAAAGCTATTAGTGTTAAAGCGAAGGATAAAATTAAGATTATAGAATTGGAAGATATTAATTCTGGAGAAATTACAGAAATTTCAGCAGAGGAAATATTAATAGCTACTGGTCGTCGCTCAAATGCTGATATATTAAAGGTTGAAAGAACGGGAATAGAGACGGACAGCCGAGGTTGGATAAAAACCAATGAATTTTTGGAGACGAATGTCAACAATATTTGGTGTATAGGGGATGCAAATGGATTATATCAATTTAGACATAAAGCCAATGCAGAGACTCAAATATGTAGAAATAATATTTTTAACCATAAAAAACAAGCTATAGATTATACAGCTGTACCATGGGCAATCTTTACTTATCCTCAAATTGGTCATGTTGGAATGACAGAAAAGGAAGCGATTGACAAAGGAAATAAAATTCTTGTAGCGAAACACAAATATTCCTCTGTTGCAAAAGGATTTGCCATGGGTTATAATGAAGGAGATGAGGATGATGGTTTGGTAAAATTAATCATAGATCAATCATATCGTATATTGGGAGCTCATGTAGTAGGGGCTCATGCAGCTGTCTTAGTGCAACCCTTTGTTTATTTAATGAATTCAGGATATGCATGTCCCCCTCCTGAAGATATGATACAAAAGGGAGATATTATTCCAAAAATAGCTCGTACTTGTCCTGAAGGAGGATCTTTTTTACCAATTTATCGATCAATGATCATCCATCCCTCTCTCAATGAAGTTACAGGATGGGCTATTGGGAATTTAAGACCAGTTAATATTGAAATAAAGCATGAACATGATGATAAACATCAACATTAGAATATATATAAAATTATTTTAATTGCTTAATGACAGCTTTCTTCGAAACTTTTTTTCTTGTATTCTTTTTTTTTGAATTTACATAATAGATGTCCATTTAGTTATTATGAATTAATCAATATCACTTTCATAAAAATTATTTAAAATGATTATAGAAAGATAGATCTGTTATTTTTCATAAAAAAAATAATAAAATATTTAAATCTTCCAATGATTAAAATATATTAGTCAAAAATTCACATAATAAAAAACATCAACGTAAGAGTTGATGATGATAAAAACCTATAAAAATAGCTTTTATATAGTTTTAGTAATATTAAGTCTTACTGTTTCAAGTCTTAATTTTATAAAGCTAATACCTATTTCAAATACAATAAAAGAAGGAACACAATCAGTTGCTCCTAAAGAAAGTATCTTAGAATCAAATAAAGTTGTCTATGGATTTTGGCCATACTGGATGGATCCTTCATCATATCAACCAAATTGGAATGCATTAACTCATGTTGCTTATTTTTCCTGGGGGGCTAATAGTGATGGATCATTAACTCCACCAGATGTTGCGCGATTTAATACTGTAAAAAATCTTGCCCAACAAAATGATGCTAAATTAACAATTTGTATTACTTGTTTTAGTCAAGATACACAAGATAACATTTTAGCATACCATAAGACTGATTTTAGTACAAATATTCTAAATCTTCTACAAACTTATGGAGTAGATGGTATTAATTTAGATTTTGAATTTCCCAGAACTACCAACTCATATACAGGTGAATCTAATACAATTTTATTTGAGAATTTGATGAGTATTCTTCATACTACTCTGAAAAATGCTAATATTAATTACCATCTTTCATTTTGCATTGCTGGTAGTGTTGAGTCGATATATCGTAATGAAGGATTATCTCAATATATTGATGCTATATTTCTTATGGGATATGATTATCATTGGAGGTCTGCATCAACAACAGGTGCTGTTTCTCCCTATGATGATCCTACACAGTTGGATGTTGTTGATTCTGTAAATAGGCTAATCGCTTATTATCCAAGTGATAAAATTATTCTTGGTTTTCCTTTTTATGGATATGATTGGCCATGTTCATCAGAACAACCAGGAGCTTCAGTAATAGAAAGCGGAAGTAGTGTTCTTTTAAAAGATGCAATTTTAAATGCTCAATCTTATGGACGACTTTGGGATTCAAACTCTAATACACCATGGTATCGTTATCAAAGTGGATCAACTTGGCATCAATGTTGGTATGATGATGAAATCTCTTTAGATATTAAATTTGATTATGTTAATTCTGCTAATCTAGCAGGAACGGGATTTTGGGCTCTTGGTTATGAGACTTCAGATATTTGGAACTTAGTTTTAACAAAATTCTCTGATTCTCAAAATTCACTAAATGGTTTATCAGGGAAGATTATTTGTGTGGATGCAGGACATGGTGGTTCTGATAGCGGAACGGTTGGAATTGATGGTTCAGGATACCCTAATGAAAAGGATTTTAATCTCGATACCGCTTTACGTTTAAAAGATCTACTAATATCTGCTAGTGCAACTGTTATAATGACTAGAGAAACAGATGTATTTATTTCACTTTCAGAACGGTGTACTATAGCAAACAATAATAATGCAGATATTTTTGTCAGCGTACATCATAATGCAGCATCATCAACAAGTGCAAGAGGTACTGAAACGCTCTATTGGGCTGAAAGTGATACAATATATTCTGTAAACGGCAGGAGTTTAGCAAGCAATATTCAATCAAGATTGGTTGCACAACTTGGAACAACTAATCGAGGAATAAAAGGAGATTATCCATATCTTGGATATCATTTATATGTGTTAGCAAACACAGATATGCCTGCTGCTTTAACTGAAAATGCCTTCCTCTCTAATCAAGATGATTTCAATTTAATAAATAATCCTGATAATCGATATAAAGCAGCATTAGGTATCTATGAAGGCATATGCAATTATTTTGGTGTTGACCCTGAACCACCTCCACCTGATGAGGATATAACAGATAAAACAATTATTATAGATCCAGGGGATGGGGGTTCTGAAAGTGGTCCAGTCGGGATTGATGGGGAAGGCTTTCCAAATGAAAAAGATTTCAATCTTGACGTTAGTTTAAGATTAAAAGATATGTTATCTTATATAGGTGCAAATGTGATTTTAACTAGAGAAACAGATATTGATGTTTCACTTTCAGAACGGTGTAATATAGCAAATATTAATAATGCAGATATCTTTGTTAGCATACATCATAATGCTGCTTCATCATCAAGTGCGGGAGGTACTGAAACATTCTATTGGGCAGAAAGTGATATTGTATATTCTATAAACGGTAGGAATTTAGCAGGCGATATACAATCGCGATTGATTTCACAACTTGGAACAACTGATCGAGGAATACGAGGAGATTATCCATATCTAGGGAGTCATTTTGAAGTACTTGACAACACAAATATGCCTGCAATTTTAACTGAAATTCTATTTCTTACAAATCAGGATGATTTTAATCTAATTTCCGATCCTAATAGCCGAATTAGGGCGGCTTTAGCGATTTATGAGGGGATTTGTAATTATTTTGGTGCTGATCCTCAAATACCCCAAGCAAGTGATATAACAATTTCAGGATACCCATCATCTTCCTCATATATTTCTAGAACTATATTTTTTGAAAAATCTTTTTCAAACACTCTATTTATGACAAGAGCTTCCTTGTATTTGGATGAAAGTTATATTGAAGATTTTTATTTTAAAGAGTGGTTTTTTAATACAGAATCAACTATTAGTCAACCTATATTGAATAGTTATGACTATTCTATTGGATGGCATAATATTAAAATTATAACTCAAGATCTATGGGGAATAGAGAAGAATCATGAAGAAGAGCTCTTTTTTCAACGTTCTCCTATAGTAGGAGCAAAAATATATGGAAGTTCTGATGCAGCTAATATAGCAGATAATGATGATGAATCTTATGGATCTAATGATTTGAACAAACCATTATATATTGAATTACCATGTAATTTTAATATATGGGCGATAAAAACACATTGGTGGGATAATGATAATAGATATTATCAGTATAAAATTGAAACATCAACAGATAATGAAACTTGGGTATTACAAATCGATAAAACATTAGGTGAATATAAATCTTGGCAGTGGGATGCTATTGATTCTGATATAAGATGGATCAGGATTATAGGAATCCATAATAGTGAGAATGAATGGTGGCATCTAAAAGAAATCCATTTATTTACACCTCTACCACAACAATTCCGTGTATTTGGAGAAATATTAAATTCTCCCTTTGTCATTATTGAGAATTTATCGAATGAACAAGTAGCAAACATAACAGTTATAGATGATTATTATATATTTGACTTATCAAATCTTAATTTTATTTATGGAGATGAGATCTGTGTAAGTGTTCCTGGAGAAAATTGTACTTTTATTGTCACAGATCCATATACAAGTAAAAAAATAGATTTAGGATCACTAATAGATGATAAATCTAAATCAGATAATTTTGACCCTATTTTTATCAGTATAACTATAGGTCTTTTAGGATTTATATCTCTTGTAACAATAGTCTATTTGAGAAAAAAAGCTCATGCAAATAAAAATAGATTAAAAGATAAAAATATGGAAGCTCCAAACCATAATTCTTCTAATAATTTAATAAATAATTTATCTTCAAAATCTCCTACACATACTAATTTAACTTCAAATAATCAATATGATTATAATTCCAATCAATATAATAACCCAGATTATTCAAATCAAGCATATAGGGGAGAAAATCATATAGAAAATTCTGGAGGGTACAATTCTGATTATTTATTTAAGATACAAGGATGTCCCAGATGTGGTGCTGGGGAAAATTATATTGAAGAAATATTAGATAAGAATTATGTAGAAAGTTATTATCCTGAAATAATTTATGCTAAAAAGAGAATTTGCAGAAATTGTGGATTTGAAGATTAGATATACATCTTTTCTATTTTATAATTTAACAACTTAATGAAGTTTATTTTTATTAATCAAACAAATCAAATTTATACAATAATTCTAATAAAAAAAAAGAAAAAAAATTAACCTGTTGGCGATAAAACTCCTGCAAATACTAACCATGCCAAGAAAGATTTAGAAACCAAGCTTAAAATCTGATAGACTCTTTCTCCAAACAAATAATCTTTCCATTTCCCAACTCCTTTATATTGTAATATCATGTTGATAGCAAACGTATTAAAGAATACTAATTCAATACCATATATTCCATAAACAAACCATGGGATTTCTCCACCGATAGAAGTGGTATTTACAAAGAATGCTGTTATTACTATCCAAGGAACAGCTCCAGCTAAAACACCTAAATAATAGGGGGTCCATTTTATTTTTTCCCCTAATTTTCTTGTTTTTATATTATATAACTCCATCATCAGTCCAAACATATTCATCAGAGCATTTAAAACAAATAACATAACAAGAGCCCAGAAATCATAAACTCCGAAAAATAATGCAATCAAAACAATCATCACTGAACTGGAAAATGCATATTCAAACCAACGTACTTTATTAATACCTTGCTTTAAATTTTTAATATAGGATTTATTTAAGGGATATGCAATTAAAAAATGAGCTAAGGCAGACATTAATAAAAATATTCCCACGATTGCTCCTACTGCCGAAATTGAGAAAAATATAGCGGGATTTGGAGTTGATATAAAAGAATCAGGAGGCAAGGGTTCAAACTTTAGGTAAGTTGTATAGATATCTATATTAAAAGCCAATGCTGGTAAAAAGCCTAAGATAACCATTAATAGGCCCTGAATTAAATGTAAAATACCCATGTTTCTATTAAATTTAGTTAGATATTCGAAGGAGATATCCGATTTTGGTATTAACCATTCATCTTTTTCAATATTTTTAAATTCCATAGTTATAGCTATTCATTGTGTATATTTAAATTCTTTTTTAATAGTTTAAAATGAATTTTTAATATTTAATTTAGATTAATATTTGTAACATATTTGAAAACTAATATTTCATAAATCCCTTTATTTTTTGATTAAAATTGTATTTAACACTTTTATTCAATAAGAAAGAAATTAAGTATAGCTTTGCTTTAAAGTGATTTAAAAAAAAGAAAAAAAAAGATAAATCTTAATTTAAACCTTGATTCTTTTTATAATGTATACAATAATCCCTATTAACAATAGAGAACTCGTTCCCAATACTATTATTAAATCAAATCCAGGAATACTATCATCAGTACTATCACCAGAACTATCTAGAGTGATATCAACAACTAGTTCATGTAATTCATTAAATATATTTAAATGTGAAAGAATTCCCCTACTATTATATTTGGCAAAATAAAACACATCATCTAAAGCATATACTTCACCAGATTGAAAATGACCAAATATTATATTATCTAAAGCTACTGTATAATAGTTTGGACTCAATATATCAGAATATCCTTCTAAAAATTCTTCTGCCGGAGCTAACATTATTAAAGGAACCGCGGTTGTATGATAGATATATGTAGTGTAATCATCAAAATCCTTTAAGTAATAATAGTTTCCCGAAATTTGTTTTGTTACCCATGTATCTGTCACAGTCCAATCCCAAACATCTATTCCATATAATATTCCTGGATAAAGACCTGTATGCATATAAGTTGGATCAATATTAGTAAGATTTAATCTCATCTTAGCACCATCCTCTAATCCACTAAAAAATATATCATCTTCCCAATCTACACCGTATAATGTCTCTAATGCGGTTTCATCAACAAAATTGGCAGTCCAATAAATAAGTTCTCCTTTTTTAACAGCAAAATCAAGACCATGAGGAGCTGCTGCATTTATATTTGGAATTAAATATATAGAAGATAAGAAAAGGGTAATAACTAAACTTATTTTTATAATTTTCTTCATAATGGAAAATCATTTTTTTTTTGAATGTCATTTACATAATAATATACATTATTAAATTTACTCATTAGATTATAGTCTCTAAAACCTATTGTTCATAAATCACTATGTTTGAATTGAATAATTTGATTTTATTGGTATTAAAACTATAATTTAAAAGTCTGTTTAGATATCGTCTTTAGAAAATTTTCATTTATTATAAATTCTTAGACTTTATGCCTTATTTACCTATCCTATTCATATCTTCTGGAGATCACACCCTTTTTTATACCAATACTACAACTAATATCTATATAATATCAAGCCACGGTTAGAATTAAATCATGATAAAATCGAATGAAGATTATCAAATAGAACACTCCGGTATGCTAAGCTTTCTCCATGAAGAAATAGAAAAAGTGAAAAAGAACCTTCCTAAAAGTTATGATTCTATTGCGGAGTTTTTAGCGATCTCACGTCCGATTGTTGAGATGACCTTAATGAATTGTGGGGATTGGACGGATCAGATTACACCGTCAGGTCCAGGAAAGCCTGCTTTTTCTCATACAAGCTTAATGCTCATTCATGTGCTATGCAAAATGCGGAAAGTAAGCTATCGCCAAATCGAACGGGAGGTAAATACTCATCCTTCTTGGTTGAAAGCATTGCAGTTGACCGAGTCGCCTTCTCATTCCACATTAAGCACATTTAGAAACAAAAAAGGAGAACGTTTTTTTAAAGCCTTTTTTGAGAAATTAACAGATTTACTATATCAGTATCAATTGGTTAATCCTAAAGAGGTTATTGTGGATTCTGCCCCTATCCTTGCGTCCATGAACTTTGCACGAGCAAATACAACTCCTAAGATTCATCTTGATCATGTAAAAGAATTTTTTACTAATGTGGATGTAAGCCCTGCAGTTCACACTCTTAACATTGCTCATCAGAGGAAGTATCGTCCTGAAGCAATCATCAGATTTTTCATATTTGAAAAATTAGGTGGATTTCTCTCTACTTCGCAGGCTCTTAAATTCATAGAAGATAATTCTGAGATTGCTGAGATTCTTGGCTTCAAGAGAGACCAGATACCCTCACAGCCCACTCTGACTTACTTTTTAAAGGTTCATGGACCAGGTCCTCACGTGTTAAGACCGGTGGTAGATGCTGTTTCGGACTTTTTTGAGGATTGTGAGGCAATTCAGGAGGATATAGATATCGATTTTTTTTTCTGGAGTTTTTAGAGAGGGTTCTTTAGGAGCAGATACAGATGCCCGAATAGGGTATTGCACGGCAAAAAAATTAGCGTATATCGGATATAAAACTCACCTTCTCTGCACTGTTAATGACATGACTGTTCTTAATTTTATCATCACCCCTGCCAACGTTCATGACAGCAGGATGTTTATACCACTCTTTTTTAGTTCTGAGGACTCTGATTTTTTCCCAGATATTAATGCCGTGTATGGAGATAATGCATATGATTCCAAGAAAAACAAATCATATGCAGAAAAGAACCAGATAAACGCATTATTTCATACAAAAGAAGAGACAGGAAAACATCCCAAGAACCCAAAGAGTGCAAAAAGAAAAAGCAGAAGTCGTTCAAGGATAGAGGTATTATTCGGCATTTCCCATGAGAATCTTGGATTCGGAAGCGTAAGAGTCCGTAACCTATCGAATGTAAAAATAGATACTGCAATCATCTTCTCAGGATGGAACCTTGGAATAATATATTCATATTTTATAGATAGAATTGAAGATCGAATAAGTCTGAAAAAACTTCTTTACAAAAAATAAATAAAAGGTGGTTCAATTATTATCTAAACAGACTTTTTAAATATTAAAAATGCATTTAATTTTTAGATTATTAAAATAAAGATAGAAAAAGATTATTATGCAGAAAAATTTTTAATTTCTCTCTTGATTTCTATGAGAGTTTTATTTTGAGAAATTTTATCCTGTATTTCTCCAATAAGAACATTATTAATATTATCTAATCCTAAAATGTCTTTAATTAATAACGCTACTCTTTCGCTATCGTGAACTGAATAAGCAAATTTCAATTGTTCAAATAAATCATTACAATTTTCCTTTTTTTTTAATTTTGCACCCATTATATTTCAGAGATGTTCTTTTTTATTTTAAGTTTCAATTCATATTATTAGAGTAGAATCTACAAAATAATAATAAAAACAATGTTATTAAAATCTTTGTGAATTTTTAATAATATAAAATCTATTAGTAATTCAACACTATATAATTCTTTAATTGAAAGAAATCGCTTTTAAAGGATTTATAAAAATTTTAAAAAAATAAAAAATGTTATATATAATTTCAATGATTATTGTTTTACTAAATTATATAAATTAAACACAACAGTAAATTCCTGATAAAATGGTCTCAATAATAGGTATTATAGGAACCTTTTCAATTGTTATAGTGTTTTTATTGTGTTTTGGACTAACACTAAACTCTTATTTAAAAAATCCAAATAGTACTAAAATATTATTTATGATATGGTCGATATCAGTATCTTTAACTTATTTAAGTTGGGGTTTAAGAGTTTTATTAATTCCTCAGCTTGAGAATGATATAAACATTCTTTACCCTTATTTCGCATGTGCTTATGGATTTGGTGGGCTTGCTTTGATCTTCTTAGATTTTGCCACTCTTAATTTAACCAGAATGAAAAAATCTACATTGATTAAATTACTCAGAATAATAATATTGATATCTTTTATTATTGTAATAATTGCATTTACGATTGGTTTTGAAACAGGTTTGACAACATTTATGGATGTTTCTGATTTAAAAATTTTAAATCCGTTTGTCTATTATTATTTTACTTTTATCATATTATTTTATGTGTTCTTTCCTAACGCAATATTTATAAAATATTTAATTGAAGCCCCTTCAAAAACAGATCCTTCTTACAAAAGAATTAGAATAATAGAAGTAGGTATATTATTATTTTCAATTAGTATCGCTCTAGATGGAATAAGATTACCAAGTAATATTGGCATTCTGATTATCAGATTGATACTAATGATAGGCGGATTAATAATAATGAAAGGATTTCTTTTGAAACAATCTTCGGAATAAAGAAAAATAACATACCCACATTAGATAAATATTAAAAAGTTAATTACTAACTAAAGTTCGACAACTTAATTTATTTTGTAAGCTTTTAAAATACTTGCATTTTTATAACGCAATTTCTAAAGTGTAGTTGGTGCATGAAATCGGTATCACCGTGATCATAGATACCTTG
>Ga0315549_1003027_pt1 | contig 15381 bp, 17 predicted proteins | sample SalMarSW160200MG_FD_203101 | JGI IMG/M metagenome (GOLD analysis project Ga0315549, IMG submission 203101) | Salt marsh sediment microbial communities from the Plum Island Ecosystem LTER, Massachusetts, United States - Salt Marsh Sediment SW1601-200 ... | reverse complement strand
CCATGGTTACGGAAGCCATGGTTAACGGAAAACCCATAGTGGAATATGCTCCTGAAAGCGATGTTGCCAAAGAAATAGGGAACATGTGGAAAAAGGTTCTTTCGGCTTTGCAATACAAAAGTGGCTAATGTGGAAGCTATGGGGGGAAATTAGCTTTCGTCTTGTTTCGTCGAGACGTTTGGGAAAAAGCTTGGGAATAAGTTTTCTTCAAGCTTCTGGATAGTTTAGCGTGAGCTAGTTGATGTTGACTTGACAGATAATTGTTTATACGTTCTTTAATGTGATTATGCACAAAATTTATATGTTACACTGAATCCTAATCGTTCCTAAAAAGGAGATTTATGATATGTCTGTACCGCAACTTGCTGGAACACCTGTTGTTATTTTAAAAGAGGGATCAAGCAGATCGAGGGGAAGAGATGCTCTACACGCTAACATCATGGCGGCTGAAATCGTGGCTGAGGTAGTGAAAAGTTCTCTAGGACCGAAGGGCATGGATAAAATGCTGGTGGACAGCCTTGGCGACGTGACTATTACAAGCGACGGACGCACCATTCTCAATGAGATGGACATTCAGCACCCGGCGGCAAAGATCATGGTGGAGGTTGCAAAGGCGCAAGACGACACGGTAGGAGACGGGACCACTACCGTCGTGGTCATTGCTGCGGAACTGCTGAAAAAGGCTGAAGATCTACTGGATCAGAAGGTTCACCCCACTACTATTATCAAGGGCTATAGCCAAGCAGCTGAAAAAATCCTCAAGGTTCTTGATAATATCGCCATTCCAATAGAACGTTCAGACGAAGAAACGATGGAAGCTGTCGCCGAAACCTCTTTGTACAGCAAAATTATTTCTGGTGAACGTAAACGTTTTGCAAAAATTGCCGTGCAAGCAATAAAACAAATCGCTGAAGAAGAAGGTGGAAATGTTAACGTAGATATCGACCATATACAAATCCAGAAAAAAGAGGGTAAATCCTTGGAGGAGACGACTCTTTTGAACGGTTTGATAATAGGCAAAGAAGCCTCATCTGCGGGGTCATGCCCAACTTGTGAAGGCAACGTCTGCGAAATCGGTTCGATATCCAAAAGCGTCAAAGATGCAAAAATAGCCTTGATAAGTCGTGCGCTGGAGATAAAAAAGACAGAGTTCGACGCGAAAATACAGATCCGTGACCCAACAAAAATGAAGCTGTTTAAGGACAAAGAGCATGACATGCTAAAGGATATAGTGCAAAAAATTCTAGATGCTGGAGCAAACGTTGTTTTCTGTCAGAAGGGCGTAGACGACTCGGCGCAACATTTTCTGGACAGACACCAAGTGTACACAATTCATAACGTGAAGGAGGAAGACATGAAGAAGCTGTCAAGGGCGACCGGCGCCGAAATTGTCACAGGGATTGATGACATAAAAGCAGCAGACTTGGGTTACGCTGCAGCTGTGGAGGAGCGAAAGGTCGGAGACGAGAAAATGACTTTTGTCGAGGGATGCAAAAACCCGAAATCAGTGTGCATTTTCATTAGGGGCAGTGGCGAACATTTTCTGGCCGAAGCAGAAAGAGCACTTCACGATGCATTGTGCGTAGTTAGAAATGTCGTTCAAGACCCCAACATTGTGGCAGGTGGCGGAGCACCGGAGGTGGAGCTTGCAAGGAGGCTTAGAAAATATGCTGATGGCATAGGTGGAAAAGAGCAGCTGGCCGTCAATGCCTTCGCTGACGCCTTGGAGAAAATACCGATAACCCTGGCTGAAAACGCTGGTTTAGAACCAATCGACGTCATCGTCGAGCTTCGAAAAAACCATGAGCAAGGTCAACTTTGGAGTGGAGTAAGCATTCCATCCCGAAAAGTGGGTGACATGAAAGAGGCTCAAGTGTACGAGCCCCTTAGCGTCGTGAGACAAGCAATCATGTCTGCAACAGAAGCAGCTACAATGATTCTGAGAATCGACGACGTTATCGCATCCTCAAACAACTCTGTGAATGCACCGCCAGGTGCTTCAACAGGAATTCCTGGAGCAAGTCCATACATGCGGTGACCAGTTGTGAGTGCTCACAAATGCTTAACGAGATACAGGAAGGAAGTGATGCATCATGGTTAAATGGTGGGAAAGTAAAGAGTATGAGAGCAAGTTAAAGAAACTAATAGAAGAAAGCGAAAGACTAAAAGAAGAGAGATTAAAAGAGGAACGTAGAGCTTTGAAGGACGAAGAACTAGAAAGGATAAAACAGGAGAAGCTGAGGCAACTGATGGAAAAAGTCACTGAACCCCAGAAGAAATCAGCTCCGAATAAACCAGTCGACTTAACCGATGCCAGCTTCACAGGGGCTGTTCAGAATCATTCTCTAGTGGTGGTTGACTGTTGGGCACCGTGGTGTGGTCCATGCCGCTACGTCTCCCCTATCGTAGAGGAGATTGCGCGTGACTACGCTGGGAAGATATTCTTTGGGAAACTGAACGTGGATGAGAACCAAAGAGTCGCTATGCAATACAGTATCATGAGTATACCGACGCTTTTAGTATTTAAGAATGGTAGGCTAGTGGACCAGATCATCGGTGCTATGCCGAGAGGAATGCTAGAACCAAAGATAACACGTTACCTTTAATGTTATTAAGGAAAGAAGACTAAACAAGCTTTTAGAGGTTTTAAGCGTGGCTGTCTAAAGTGGTGTAAGGTTGGAAAAATTGTACAATATGAAAAGCAGGAAAGTGGGTAAGCGTATACGCAAACGAAAAGAAAGATTAGGTTTAGAAGTGAAAAACATGCCTCTCATTGAAACAAAGATGCTGTGAAAAACGGGATTCTGTGGGTTGCAGGACTTACGTTAGTGCCCTGCTCAGCCTTGACATTTGTCTGGCGATTCTTCCAAGGTCGCCGATGACGAAGACGCCTTCACATAATTCTTCTGGACAGAAAAGAGATGATATCTAAGAAGTAAGATTCTTAAGCGCGCACTAGTGGCAATAACGCATGTGCTGAAAAGGAGAAGAAGCTTCTTGAGGATTAACCTACATTTTTACATAAATATTGCCAGAAACACAAATTTTTGGATTATTAGTTTGAGTCACTTGTTTACTCACTTTTTTGACTTGGTGAACCTAGCCTTGATACCCATCTTCATCGAAGAATTCAGTATAAATCCTTTACAAGCGGGGTTGTTAGTTACGCTGCCTCTTTTAGCAAGTATGGTTTCTAGTTTTTTAAGCGGAATTATCATGGGTAAAATCGGATACAAACCCCTTATGATACTAAGCCTTTTAATGATGGGAGTTTCCGCCCTATTGGTAAGCGTAACACCTGATTTTCTTATGTTAATGCTCTACCTATCCCTCTTAACCTTCGCGAGCAGGCTCTACTGCCCTCCAGCTCTTAGTATTATAAGTGAATCATGTGAAGACTGCGAACTTGATAGAGGAAAAACCGTTGGGTTCCACGTTTCTGTGGTTATGCTGGGAATAGCTTTAGGACCTATCTTTTTAGGCTTTATTATACTTCACTTTGCTTGGCGACTATTATACCTCATTTTTGCTATACCGTTGTTTTTGTCGGCGGTTCCCGTTACAAGGATGAAGGTGGATCTTCTAAATGAAGAAAAGGATAAGGGAGAAGAGGGAGAGATTATTAAGATAACATCGGTGGTGAAGACAAGTTTCATACTTCTTCTCATTTCGCTCGGATTTAGATCGATGGGAATTCAGGGCGTATCCACTTTTATGACAACCTATTTTGTGTTCGAAAAAGGGTTATCTACGTCTATCTCAAGTATACTCTACGGAGTTGGAGGGGCATTTGGGATAGTAGGGGTTTTAGCAGGTGGAGCCATAAGCGATAAAATGGGAGAGAAAGGATGGATAACGATAACTTGGATAGCAAGTCTCTTGTCTTTGCTTGTTTTTTCGCTAGCTCCATCCATGCCAATCCTGATTCTTTTCTTTGTTCTATACCGTATCTTCAGTTCTGGCTCTATAGCGCCTGTGATGTCCCTGGTAGCTAGATTCACATCTAAGAGCCGTAGAGGCCTAGGATACATGCTGTACTTCTTTTCTTCCAGTTTAATGAGCGCCTTCTCCCCGATCGTCACAGCCCGAATTATTGGATTGTTCGGTATTTGGTACATCTTTCCCTTTGCCCTAATTATACTTGGTTTTGCCATTTTAATGGTTCAACTAGTCGTGCCCGAAAAAAACTTGATTCAAAGAGAAATCCCATTAAAAGGGAGTTGAAAGGAACGCTCTTCTGTCTTAACCGACAGATTAATACTGTGAGTGGCTGTGCGTTCTGTCATGAATGATGATGAAATGAAAGATGATCTGGAAAAATGGCTAGATGGAAAGGGTGAAAGGGTTTTACGGAAGATCGGTATTAGAAAGGGGCAGACAGTTTTAGATTTCGGATGCGGCTCTGGAGTATATACCGTTCCAGTTGCGAGAATAGTCAGTGAAGAAGGAATAGTCTACGCCTTAGATAGGGATAAGAGAGCTTTAGATGAATTGATGCAAAGGGCTGAGTTAGAAGGGTTAAGGAACATCAGGAGAATGGATACTTCTGGTGAAGTAGAAATTAGGTTAGATGATGAGTCTATCGATGTAGTTTTACTCTACGACATCTTCTGGTACTTCCCATTGTCGGATCCTAGATTAACAAAATTACTTGCTGAAGTTTACAGGGTTTCGAGGCGTCAAGCATTAATCTCTGTCATTCCCAAACACATCAATTCAGAACAGTTCAAAGATAAAATGGAAAATGCTGGATTCCAATTAAAGAAGAAAAATGCTGAGACGATTATTCATGATGGTGCCTTTGAAAGAGGTCAAATACTGAATTTCGTAAAGAAATATTACTCACATTAGATACCGATAGGGAAGTTCTTAGACTCAAATCCAGCGCGCGCTAGACTACAGACCGCACTTGATGAGATAGGCTTCATAACTCACAGACGAAATGCAAGGGCTCGGACCCATTACGGTGTTTTGGAAAAACATAAGCGCACTATAAAAAAGAAGACGGGGCTAACGTTATCAATCCCTCTCTATCTTTAGGCTAGCGTTTTTTATGAAGTTGTAGATGAATGCTTTTTATAGGATAAACTTTTGTCAGTAATGACGGCAACAAAAATGGTTGTTGGAAAAAATTGATGAAAGCATACGCTATAACAAATTTAAAATTTTGCTTTTCAGGCTACGCTTTGCCAAAGATGCGACGCGTACTTGTCACTGTGGAACTAGTGAGAACATTGGAAAAATCTAGCCGTCTTGAAGCATGGAAGTGGCTGATCTGGAAGGCGTAAAACTGGCTTTCGGTCCTGTTCCATCAAGACGGTTAGGAAAAAGCTTAGGAATAAACAACATTCCAGCAAAAACTTGTTCATATTCATGTGTTTACTGTCAGCTGGGCAGAACTATAAACATGGCAACTGAAAGGCAAGCCTTCTACACGCCAGAAGACATCTTCAGAGAGGTTAAAAGGAAAGTTGATGAAGCAAGCTCAAGAAACGAGAGAGTTGATTACTTAACTTTTGTTCCAGACGGAGAACCAACCTTGGACATTAACCTAGGCAAGGAGATATCCATTTTAAAGCAGATTGAGATTCCAATAGCTGTTATAACCAACGCTTCGCTGATTTGGCGAGAGGATGTAAAAGAAAACTTGCTGAAGGCAAACTTGACCTCTTTAAAGGTGGACGCCGTCAGCGAAGATTTGTGGAGGAGAATAAATAGACCTCATAAAGACTTGAAGTTAGATGCCATTCTAGAAGGCATAAGAGAGTTTGCAAAGGAGTTTGAAGGAACAGTTATCAGTGAAATAATGCTTATAGACGGCATAAACTATGGAGATGAATTTGAGAAGACAGCGGATTTTCTGAAAAATCTGAAAAGGCTGGATAAGGCTTACGTTGCAATTCCGACAAGACCTCCAGCGGAAAAGTGGGTTAAACCTGCCAAGGAAGAAACCGTGAATGCTGCTTTTCAAGTATTTTCTGAAAGACTCGGCGTAGACAGAGTTGAATATTTGATAGGTTACGAGGGCAACGCTTTCGCTTTTACAGGAAGGGTTGAAGAAGACTTGCTAAGCATAACAGCAGTTCATCCTATGCGAAAAGAAGCGGTTAAAGAACTCCTGAAAAAAGCAAAAGCGAATTGGCGTATCATCGAAAAACTGTTGGAGGAAGACAGACTCATAGAGCTTGAATATGAGGGAAACAAATATTACATGAGAACACTGCCGAGTAGAAGAAAAGTCAAGTAACACTTTTAAAAAACGTTGCCTTTAAATGAATTGAAGGCGCTGAGATGACAAAAAAGAAGAAAAAGGAAAGCTGGAAAGAAAAAAGACGTCAAGCAGCCATAAAACATCAGAAGGCATTAGAAGCCGAACGATTGAAAAGAGAAAGAGAACCCAAAAAACGCAAAGGATGGTCCAAAGGCAAAATCTTTGGTGTAGCATTCATGTTTTTGTTGATAATAGGAGTTTACGGCGCTTGGCAATACACACAACCATCACCAAATAGCAATTCAAACGTCAATAAGCAAGAGGCCTCCCTTTTTGCATTGCAAGACCTGGATGGAAACACTGTTGCGCTTGAAAACCTCATAGGAAAAGTTGTAATCCTCAACTTCTTTGACCTTGATTGCCCGCCCTGTCTAAATGAAATCCCAGATCTATCAGAGATTCATGAACAGTATGACCAAACCGATGTAGTGATATTATCTATAGATGTTCATCCTCATATTGACACGGTTTCAAAACTTCAGGAATTTAGGAACACGTATCAGGTTGGATGGAAAATCCTTGTTGGAACATCCGAAGTATCGGATAATTACAACGTTCAATATACTCCCACAACTTTTGTTGTCGATCGGAATGGCTTCATATATGGAGATCATGAAAACCTTTACGATCCTTATGCTTATGTTGGATGGGACAGTTCCTATATTTCAGAATTGAAAAACGAAATAAACCATTTCCTGGGTAGTTAACAGAAGTGTTTGGAGTTGGTTTGATTTGAATTTTAGGAAACATTTGAAATTTAAAGTTCTGTTGTTAACGGCCTTTTTAGCGCTCATGATGGTAGGCGTAAAGGAGGATTATTTAATAGTGCAAGACCTAGTAAGAATAGTTTGCACGTCATGTATAGGATTGTGATAGGCGGCGACTTCGATTTTTAAATTGGGAAATAAAAGAAGACTAGCACAAATTGCTGCTTTCATCGCTTCTAACTTGGGGTTTATTCGTATTTTTAAAACAGGTTTTGTTTGTCCTTTTCTCTATTGTTATGGTTGTCCGTTCGCTGCTTTCGGTTGTCCAATAGGTGTAATTCAAAATTTTGTGATATATAGACAGGTTCCGTTGTTTGCAATTGGATCACTTGGAGTTTACGGAATGCTTCTTGGAAGAGCTTTTTGCGGTTGGGCTTGTCCTTTCGGTGCCCTACATGATTTGCTAAGTTATTTGAGAGGTGACAAAAGCTTTGAAGTTAGACGATTTTGGTTTGCAAAGTTCATTGTGTTGTTCGTTGTGTTGGGGGCTGCATGGTATGCTATGGACACTGTTTTCTGCAAGTTCTGCCCTTCGGGCTCTCTTTTCGGAGCCATATTCTTCCGCTTACGTTATCCACAAAGTCTAACATTCAACTTACCCTTCACCATCCACATGTTTACGCTTGCGTTAACAATTGTTTTGGCTTTATTGATTAGTCGTTTCTGGTGTCGCTACTTATGCCCACTGGGAGCAATCGCCGGAGCCTTCAACAAGGTAAGCATAGTGAACATACATCTGGATGAAAAGAAATGCGTAAAGTGCAACGTCTGCCTTCAAGCGTGTCCTATGGGAATAACCGAAATAGAAGACATCGGAAACTCAACAGACTGCATCCTCTGCGGCAGATGCGTTGAGACATGCCCTGAAAAAGCCTTAAGCTTCAAAGTAAAAAAGTAAGTGAAGAGTTGCTGGATTGTTTCTTAATAGCTTTGTTTCGTCATCAACCAAGCAAACTCTATTGGTTTATCTTGCAGTGTAGATTCGGTGAACCGTATCATTTCTAGTGTAAGAGAAGAAAGTTTATGAGCGTTACGTTCCATGTAGATCGTTCTTTGATTCTGGTGCACGTTAAGGAAAAGAAATAAATAGTTTCATATTATTTACGTAATTTCACAGTTACGTGGCTATACCTAAAGCCCAAAAAGAAAAAGGATGAATGTGAAAGATGCAAAAGAGAAAGAAAGTTGCATTGGTCATAGCCACAATCTTGATGCTTATCATCGTCACAACATTGCTAGCGTTTGCAACTGCTCGAGTACCTGAAGTATACGCAGATTCACGCTTGGAATTGAAAAAAGAAGGAATCAGTTTATACAAAATCTCAATTAGAGCCACTGTAAGTTGGCTAACCCCGGCAACAATAGAGGTTCAGACGAACGGGAGAGTCATTGATGTGACACCTGTTAGTCGAGGATGCTCTAGACTGGGGAAGAACTCAGTTACAATCAAGGTGCCGCCAACATTCTTCCATTCAGTAAGACGCTTAGAAATATCCGTCATGGTGGACCTTGTTGGAGAAGCGCATTGCAACATCACAGTCTCGACCTTCTCTGGACCAGCGGGGATTGGAATATGAAGAAACTAGAGGTCTTACTCATAGCCGCAATGATATTTACCGCATCTTGGGCAGTTCTGCCACAGGCTCTCGCTGATGATCCTATAATTGATTGGGACTTCCGAGAGTCTAATGACGGTCATTTTACGATGACCACCTCGGTCTACAGAATCCCAGAGGATATGCCTGATGTCGATATCTACGGAATAAAAATCCACCTTCATGCAAAGGCATGGCCAGGCTGCGACAGCGTAATGTTCTGGATGAAAACTTCAGGAAACTCCCATCTCATTGCCCCCTCTACTGGTTTTGCAGGTGGAGGCTTCAGTATTGGCTACGGCGGAGGACTTACCATTGGAGGGTCAATTCCATAGCGGTTGTCATTGACCATGGAATCGGAACGAACTATGTGGACATCCGCGTAGTAGCATTGTTCGATGCGGGAGGCTACGATGGGTATGCTGAATTTCACGTAGGCGAAGGAGAGCCCTTTAAGTGAAAAGTAGGAGTGATTGCCAGCTATTGGATCACCTTTGTGAAGATGTGGCAAGATGAGGCTGTTTGGGCCTCAGGTATCGAGATAAGTCCACCAATAGCATCCATTATGTCAAACGGACTCTACGAAGGAACCACAGCCTTATTCGATGCATCAGGATCGAGACCAGGATATGATGGTGACAGCTTATGTCCGATAACTCAGTATACATGGGACTTTGGCGATGGAACGATGTTGACTACGACTGATCCGGTGGTAGAACATACTTACTCACAGCTTGGGATGTACCAGGTGAAACTGACTGTATACGCACCGGGACAAGGCCCAGGCTACGATTCATATTCAACAACAGAGACGGTGGTCCGATGTGTGGAACAGGTAGACGTGGACGCCTTCGTTGAAATCAAAAACTATAACGAAGAGGATCCAAATGAACTCGAATGCAGATGTGTCGGAGGAATTGGCCACATAGGAGTGGCCTACGGTTGTCACGCGAAGCGGTTCTATTCTTGTATCGATCTGGTAGTCTCTGTGATGGGTGACGGTGAACCACTAGAAGGCGTAGAGGTAGAATATTCATTGATATATCCAGATGGCGAAGAACACGATTTCGGCACACATGTGACCAATGCGAGCGGAATTGCTTGGACAGGATTTTGCTTCTATCCCCCAGCGACTGAGGCAGGTATCTACTGGTTCGTCGCTACGTGGGACGGACACCAAGATATAGTTGGGTTCAGTTACGACTACTGCCTCCTCGCTAGTGGGTACACCTTCGACGGCTACAACTTCATCGTAGAAGAAATATATCTTGTTCCAGAGGGAGAGATCTTTCAAGTAACAGCATATCCACCGGAAGGTTATCGACTGTGTCGCTGGATTATCAACTTCTTCTGGGTAGCGTACGGGAATCCAATCTACATCCCAGTGGACTATGACTACTTCGTGATGGCTCACTTCGTGCCTCCAGTGTGTGCAATGAAAACTAGAGCAGACGGAGGCTTCTATGTGCCAACCGTAGCGTCAGACCTTCTTAAAATCGAGTTGCTGTTTAATGATACTCTTGTGGGAGACCAAACAGGCGGAACCAGTCCTTACGGTTCGATAGCAAATTATCCAGACAACTTCACAGATGTAAAAGACATATTGTTCATCAGCCTACACTACGGTCTTTATGAAGGAGACGAAAATTGGGATTACATGGCGGACGTTGACCCAAACGGATTCATAGAAATAAAAGATGTACTTGAAGCAAGTTCACGTTATGGTCACACTGGAAACTACATTACTGACTTTTCAGATGTTACTGTCACTTTTGATGGGGGCGACCCACAATCTGTAGACCCTGAGTACGGTTGGCTAGAAATTCCAGTAGGTGCCACAAATTTCACGGTTAAACGAAACGGCGAATCAATAGGTGCAATGATACTCTTCTGGTAAACCAACAATAACTTCCCCTTTTTTCTGTTGTTTGAAACTTTCAGTCACGAGGTGAAAGGGTTATTCTTTGCATGGTTAGGAGCTTGAAGTGATTAAAGTTTTAAACCTTATTGTAAGAAGGTAGGTGAGGTGTTGCTTGATGCGTGGGAAGGGTGAACTACACTTTATTGGAGTGGTTGAAAGCGCAGGTGAAAACGAGGCTAAGGTGCGGATTTTTCCAGAGTTCTGTGATGCACTGAAAGGGATTGATGGTTTTTCCCACATAATCGTTCTCTATTGGATTCATTTGCGGGATAATGAAAAAGAGAGAAGCGTGTTGCAGGTTATTCCGAGAGGACGTGTAAACGGTGTGAAAGTCGGCGTCTTCGCTTGTCGAAGTCCGTCTAGACCAAATCCGATAGGCTTATGCGTTGTAAAATTGATGAAAGTTGAAGACTGCAGGTTAACCGTGAAGGGATTAGACGCTTTTGAAGGTTCACCAATAATCGATGTTAAACCATACATTCAAAGAAGAGACGCTGTTCCTAAAGCTTATACTCCAGAATGGATATCAAACTAATAAATGGAAAGGTGAAAAAATGAAAGAAGTAACCTCGGTTAAAATAACAACAATTGTGGACAATGACGTTTGGGAAAAAAGCTTGTCCTCGACTTGGGGAATCTCATTCTATGTTGAAACGTTCAAAGAAAACGAAAAGCACACGGTTTTGATGGATACAAGCGGTTCCTTCAAAACATTCGACAAAAACGCTTCAAAACTAGGCATAGACCTAACAGCAGTTGAAGCGGTATTCATTTCTCATTGGCACGGAGACCACGTTGGGGCTTTAAACCAAGTTCTACCATTAATAAAGCATTCAATTCCAGTTTACGTTCCATCCGCAGACTCTTCTGGAATAAGAGAGATAAAAAATCTAAACGGAAACGCTGTTGTGTGTTCTGAACCAACAGAATTTCTGGACGGCTTAATGTCAACAGGTGAAATGTCAACTGGAATAAGCGAGCACTCACTCATAATCAACGTTAAAGACAAGGGCTTGGTTGTTTTGACTGGTTGCAGCCATCCAGGAATAATCAACATTCTAAAACGTGCAATGAAAGCTTCAGGCATAGATAAAGTGTATGCAGTTATGGGAGGCTTCCACATCTCAGGCACAAACGTAGGCGTAAAAGTAGGCGAGTTCCTAAAACAACTAAACGTTGAAATTGCTTCTCCATGCCACTGCACAAATCAGGATGCAAGAAAAGGAATAGCAAAAATTGTTGGAGAAAAATACGTCAAAATCGGCTCTGGAAAAACTATAACAATCGGTTAACGTTCTAAACTTAACTAGCGTACACCCACAATAGTTACAGAGAAGTAAGTGGCAAGTATGGAAACTGCAATAGAAGTCAAGGGCTTGATTAAAAATTACGAAGAAATCACCGCAGTGAACCACATCAACTTCGAAGTTAGGAAAGGGGAGATTTTCGGTTTTTTAGGACCAAACGGAGCAGGTAAAACCACAACCATTCGCATACTAACAGGAGTGATAAAGCCAGACAGCGGAACCGCAACAATAAGGGACTACAGCATTCTCAAGGAACCTTTGAAGGCGAAGCAGATCATGAGCGTTGTTCCTGAAATGGCAAACGCTTACATCGACCTAACAGCTTGGCAAAACCTCATGCTCATCGGCGAATTGTACGGAGTTAGCAAAAAGAAAAGACAAGAAAGGGCGCATCATCTGCTTAAGGAATTCAAGCTTTATGAAAGAAGAAACCACTTGGCAAGAGGCTTTTCGAAGGGAATGAAGCAAAAACTGATTTTGTGCATGGCTCTACTCACTGAACCACAAGTTCTCTTCCTTGATGAGCCTACTAGCGGCTTGGATGTGGAAAGTGCAAGGCTTATCAGAGATACTATCCGACAAATTAACAAAGATGGAACAACCATTTTTCTTTCAACCCACAACATGGAAGAAGCCAACAAGCTCTGCGACAGAATAGCCATAATAAATCATGGAAAAATTGCAGCTATAGACAGTCCTGAAAATCTCAGAATGAAAAGCAGCAGTTTGAAATCTGTGGAAGTAAGTTTCATCAAGCCTGTGCTGGTCAATGAATTGTCTAGAATTCCAAACGTAACAGAAGCAAAGAAAATAGGCGACAAAATAAGACTGTACACGGATGAACCGCACAGCGTTATAAACAGCCTAACAGATTATGCACGTTCCAAAGGCTTAACGATCGTTAGTCTCAACACGCTTGCACCTACGCTGGAAGACGTGTTTATCAAGTTAATAAAGGAACACAGAGGCGACTAAGGTATGCCAAAATATCAATTCTTGGAACAACTGGAACGTGCGTTTGCAATCGCTAAGAAAGACTTGCGAATTTATTACAAGAGAGGACCAGTAGTGATTTTCGGGCTGATCATGCCGTTATTCCTTTTTCTAGCATTTTCTATCGGTCGAAGCATGCCAGTAGAACAGTTGTTCACAGGATTGCTGGCGATGACCATTTTCTTTTCTTCCATGTCAATCGGCCCGGCAATAGTGCCTTTTGAGGCAAGATCTAGAACCTTGGAAAGATTGATCTCTGCACCTGTTTCCGTTTGGGCTATTTTCATAGGCGATGTCATAGCCTCCTTTGTCTATGGTCTTTTAATCTCTACTGTTCCGTTGATAATAGGTTTAGCACTCGGCGTAAACATGGGCAACTCGTTAGTTCTTTGTTTAGGCGTTATTCTTGCAGCTCTTTGCTTTGCATCTTTCGGAGTTCTCTTGTCTGCTTATCCGCCAACAGACGTTCCCTCAACAGTGATGATGATATCAAACCTAGTTAAGTTTCCACTAGTTTTCATCAGCGGAGTCTTCATCCCAATACAAGGCTGGGGAAGAATTATCGCATCCATTTCGCCATTAACGTACTTCACAGATTTAGTGAATTACTGTACTCAAGGGAATAGCTATTATTCAGTTTTTGTGGATTTTATAGCACTAATAGGCTTCACTTTACTATTTCTAATGGTAGCCATCAAAATTCACGAAAAAACCCTGCCAGAAAGGCTATAATAAAAGCTAAAGTTCACCTATCCGGTTTTTCGGCGCGTTAAAATATCTGGGAAACTCGTCACTATGTTAAGGAAAACTTCAACAAATAGCGGTAAAGTGTTTGGAGACGCGTCTGGAAACACAGTTGTCTGTAATTCTAGCGCGCAAAGAAAGAAAACAGCTGAGAAACTTGATCCACGACTTTTATACATACGTTTTCACACGTTTAGCCCTTGGAAAGTTATAGCGCGTGCATTTAAGCTATTTTGTCTGCTTTTTTCTTTCAATCATTACACAGACTCCATGGATAACTTTCATGTTGTTTTCTTTGCAGAAGTTAATTGCTGTTTCAGATTCTGAGCTTGGCTGCATCCACACTTTCTTTATTCCAAGCCTCTTGCAAGTTTTAACCACTTGCTCTGTTACTTTTGGCGGAACAACCAAATCAGCAACATCCGGCTTTATAGGCAAATGCTCAAGGCTTGGATAACACTTGTCATCTAAAATTTCGTTCGTATTTGGATTTACAGGGTAGACTCTATACCCCGCGTTCCGCAGGTCTTTGTAAACTTGGTGACCATATTTCTTAGGGTTTCTGCTGGCGCCTACAACTGCAAACACGTTTTTCTTGTCTAGAAACTCCGTAATCAGTTTTTCATCCATGCCGGCTTTGCCTCTACTTACTCTTTAGACATCTACGCTGCAAAAACTACTGGCTTTCTGAATTTTAAGGTTTGCTTATGCTTTTTCAGCTTTCAATTTTGATAGGGTTTCTTTGATGGAATCTGCAACTTTCGTGTTGGGTTTAACTGAAAATCGATCTATTTTGTAATGCTCAAGCAAGTTTGAGGCGCCAGGACCCAACTGGCCAGCCATCACTAAGTTCACTTTAAGGTCAGCCAATGTCTTTACTGCAACTGGTCCAGAACCATATTCATAGGAAGCAGCTGGATTATCAATTACTTGCACGTTCTTAACTTCGCCATCTTCAACGTCCACTATAGTAAAAGTTTTGGCTTTGCCGAAAACTTCGGAAACAACATCTTCCAAACCTTTGTGCTTTTTGGTTGGAACAGCTATTCTAAATTTTCCCATACTACTCAACTCTTAACTAAGACCTAATTTAGGAATTGAAACTTTAATAAAGAAGGAGGTTATGGCGAAGAGTGTTGACGTGAACGCATTAATTTCATTTGTGAACTCGATAGTTTCACGGTCCCGATGGTTGCTGTTTTCCCTGTTCAGTCCTCGTCTTTAGTTCTTTGATTCTTGCTTCAATTTTGTTCATTTCTTGTTCGAGATCTGTTTTATCTGCTTCTAACTCTTTCTTGTATTCTTCTATTGCTACGAGTTCTTGTTCTGGAGATTGTGGTGGTGCTGTTGGCGGATAAGTTTGCGGTGGATATGCGTATTGCTGTGGTGGATATGTGTATGGATATTGCGCCGGGTAACCCCACAGTCGTCTTCCCCATCCTCTACCGTAGCCTCTGCCTCGTCCTCGGCCCCGTCCTCTGCCATATCCAGGTGTTGGATTCATGAATCCGGGAACGGGGTAACCTGCGCAGTAGCCTGCTGCTCTTCCAGTCATGGGTCCTGAACCCCAAGGTCCTGTTCTGTCTCCTCTTGGCATTTTCATGTTTCACCTCTATTTTCGTGTTTATGCACGTTTATCATTTATGCGAATATGCACAGAAATATATAAAAGTTCCGCCGAGACATACACAAACAGAACAAGGGAAAACCGATGTGGCGACAAGGACGCAGAAGAAGACGCGGCAGAAGAGGAAGATTCCCAAAACCCGTTACGCTGGGAATG
>Ga0315549_1003019_pt1 | contig 15403 bp, 17 predicted proteins | sample SalMarSW160200MG_FD_203101 | JGI IMG/M metagenome (GOLD analysis project Ga0315549, IMG submission 203101) | Salt marsh sediment microbial communities from the Plum Island Ecosystem LTER, Massachusetts, United States - Salt Marsh Sediment SW1601-200 ... | reverse complement strand
TACGATGGCAGCGGCATATTCGGCAGCCGTCGGGGCCATACCGGTTATGTAATCAGCACCATATCCGCCGCCAATGTCCAGAGCTTCAATTGTGAAACCATCTCTACGCAATTGTTCGATTAGAGCCAATACTTTTTCTATCGCCTCAACGTACGGCTGGACGGTCTTTCCTGCTGAGCCCAAATGTATGTGAATTGCGCAAAGGTTCACTAATGTACCTCTGCCATAATCGGCAAATACCCTTCGTGCACGCTCGATATCCACGCCGAATTTGGTTTCCTTTTTACCCGTAGTGGTATATGTGTGCGTTTTGGGGTCAACATCGGGATTGACGCGTAATGCTGCTTTTGGAAATTTACCCTGTTGTTTTGCCAGTTGCAGCAGGTTTTTCAGCTCTTCTTCAGACTCGATGTTGAAATACCCAATATTGGCATTTAATGCTTCGATAATCTCTCTGTCAGTTTTACCTACTCCGGCATACACAATTTTTGCCGGGTCACCTCCGGCTTGCAGGGCACGGTATAATTCACCGCCGCTGACAATATCAAAGCCGCTACCTGTCTCAGCCATAAATTTTAGAATATTTATATTGCCGCAGGCCTTAACAGAATAGCAAATAGTAGTATCAAGTTCGCCGTAGGCCTCCTGAATCTTTTGCAGATGTTCTTTGAAGGTGGCCTTACTGTAGATGTAAACCGGTGTGCCAAATTCGGCTGCGATTTTTTCAACGTCCATTCCTTCAGCAAACAATTTGCCTTTTTTATAGTTGAAATGGTCCATATTCCTCATCTCTTCGTGAATCTTCTTAGTAAATAACAAAAACCACCTTATTATCAATTGACAGTATATGAAATGGAACGATAATTGCAAGAACACAGTCGACGATATGTAAATGTCTTCAGCAGCGGTATTGTTAGGAAATCACGTTCTAATTACTGCACATAAACGCAAAAAACGAGCAATTTTTCTTAATCTGATTTGACCATAATCAGCATAAACAGGGATTTTGTATAAATCTGTAGTAAAAAGACAGATTTTACAGAATGAGCATAACATCTTGGTGTAGCAGTACTTACGACAAGCAGGGTTGGGTTGGTGAGCAAATAAAATGGAAGATTCCGACATAAAGTAGGAATCTTCCATCTTTGCATAACTTGCTGCAGTTCTTCTCAGCTACAGCTGAGTTTCCCTTTCAAACAAATCAATCGAGGAAAACCCTCAACTTGCCGGCTTAAACCGGCAGCCCGCTAAAGTCCATAACATAAGCGGGCTTCTAATCAAATTGTTGCACTATCTTTACTTCTTTTTCTTAGCTTTCTTTTTCTTCTTTGTTGCTTTCTTCTTTGTTGCTTTTTTCTTTGCTTTTTTCTTTGCCATTATTTAATCACCTCCTTTGGTTGATTAAAACTACTTCTTAATTTAACTTAACATTGTAATACTTGCTTTCAATTTACTTTATCCTAAAAAACACTGTCAAGTAAATTATAAAAATTAAAATATTTATATATATTTTTTATCGGTCAAACATTTAAAAATACTTCATAAAAAATTTTAGTTCTCGATATATTACATACCGGTTCATGCTGCTCATCACTACTTTGTAATGGAACGCAGCAACCTCTACATTTATAATTCATGCCTCTGTTCAATCTCTGAAAAACTGTTTTGCGTGATTATTTATGTTAAAAGCGGCTTATTCAACTTTTTTTCTTGTTCTATACTTTTGATTATAGAAGAAAAAATTTTCTTTGTTTTATTGCAGCATATATATTGATAGTATATTAAGGAATGTTATCGATAGAAAAAAAACTGATTAATCTTCAAGGTTTAGCTATGTATTGTTATCTTCTGTCAAGTTAAGTTTCCAATTCCCTTTATGGCTTTTGTTCACAGTTTACTTGTTAATTATTTATGGCTAAGAGAAAAATAACCTTATTCGGCGGAACCTTTGACCCCATTCATCCTGGTCATACTACTGTTGCAGCCGAGGCAGCCGAAGATATCGGCGCAGAAAAAATTGTCTTCGTTCCTGCGAAACGCTCCCCGCTGAAGGATTCTTCTCCAAAGGCAAGCAGTACCGACCGGGCTGCGATGATAGCTCTTGCGATTGCCGGCTACAAAAAGTTTGAGCTAAGTGATTACGAATTGAAAAAGCCGGAACCCAGCTACACCCTCCAGACCGTGATGCAATTTCAGGCCGAATACGGCAGCGATACCATGATTTACTGGCTTGCTGGCGTTGATGGCATTGATGAACTACCGCTCTGGTATCGAATTACCGAGCTGATTGACAAGTGTAATTTATGCACAATGTACAGAGCCGGCTATAGCCCACCGGACTTTTCAAAATTCAAGGATGTATGGGGAGCCGAACGTGTAAAGAAGCTTGAACAAAATATCATCCAAACATCTTTGATTGATATAAGCAGCACCGAAATACGGAATAGATTAGCTGCCGGACTCGATGTGAGTAATATGCTGCACCCGGCCGTCGCTGATTACATCCGAAAACACAATCTCTATCAATCAAAAGAAATCCGGTAGCACAGGACAGATATGCTATTATTATAATCTGCTTTTTTCAGCTGACTTTATTAGCCAGTTGTACCAGTCGGTCATGCCTTCACCGGTTTTGGCAGATATTGGAAAGATTTCAATAGCTTTATTTAATTTACGGGCATCTGCTTTTGCTCGTTCGATGTCGAAATCGTCTTGAGCACCTGCCGCAAGCATATCAATTTTGTTTATGAGCAGCACCTTTGATTTTGCAAATATGGCCGGATATTTAGCCGGCTTGTCATCTCCCTCAGCAACAGAAAGTACAACTATCTTGCCTGCCTCACCAAGCTCAAGAGCTGAGGGGCAAACCAGATTGCCTACATTTTCTATAAAAATCAAATTCAAATCGCCAGAAGGCAATTTTTCTAAAGCCCCGCTTACTTGAGCCGCTGATAAATGGCAGGCACCATTGGTGTTTATCTGGACCACGGGTGCTTTGGTTGCCCTGATTCTCTCAGCGTCTATGTCGGTCTGGATATCGCCTTCAATAACGCCGATTTTAATTTTGTCATTCAATTCGTTTATTGTTCTTGTCAGAATTGTGGTCTTGCCCGAGCCGGGGGAAGATATCATATTCAGACACAAAATCCTGTTATCGGTTAAAAAACGGGCATTTTGGAAGGCATACTTTTCGTTTGCACTTAAGATTTTCTTACGAACATCAACTTTTCGCATCGTTTAATCCTCTTGGAATTCTATTTCCTCCAATAACAATGGCTCATCCGGCAGCAGTTCAAAATCACTGCTTTCACACTTTGGGCAGTTTGGATTGGAGAAATCAACATTAAAAGTCTCATCGCATTTTTTACACCGAGCTTGTATTGGTTTGTGCTCTATCTCAAGTTTCAGACCTTCGCAGCACGTACCTTCGGAGATGGCCTCGAAGGCAAAACAGAGCGCTTCATCATTAATAACATAAAGCTTTCCACAGCTAATCTTGGCGCCGATGGGCTTTATTTTTCGCTTCGCAGCTTCATCCGATATTACAGCCAGAAGATTCTCTGCCACCATCATCTCATGCATCAGCATATCCTTGGTAGTTCTCTTCCATACGGCATCTGGACAATCCTTCTGCCGCCGATTTTGGTTATCAGTTCCACAACAGGCACATCGCGGGTTTGGACAACTTCGCCGATTATCTTTGCCTCTTTACCTAAGGGGTGCTTTTTGCAGATACTCAAACAATCATCGGCTGACTCGGGTGAGACAACTGCAACGAATTTTCCTTCGTTAGCTATATTTAAAACATCAAAGCCGAGCATATCCGCCGCCGCTTGCACGGTCGGCTTGACCGGAATATCCACTTCTCGAATTTCGATACTTAGGTTGCTTGCCCTTGAGACCTCGTTCAGTGTTGCAGCCAATCCGCCACGGGTCGGGTCCCGCATAAATTTTATACCGTTTGTGTTCTCCAGCAATTCGCAGATTAATCCTGATAAAGCAGCACAGTCGCTTTGCAATGGACTTGGCCATGCTGTGCACTGCGACTGGAACTTGATACCTTCCCGCTGGGAAATAATAGTCATCCCATGGTCACCGATTGTGCCGTTGATAATTATCTTGTCGCCAGCCGTTATTTTATTAAAACCCAAATCCACACCGGCTAATTTCTCGCCAATACCAGCTGTATTGATAAAAATCTTATCGGCTGCGCCGGATTCGACAGTCTTTACATCGCCTGTAACAATATTGACATCGCTTTCCTTCGCTGCCTTGCTGATACTTGCTAAAATCTTATCAAGCAGTTCAAATTCGAAGCCATCTTCGATTATCAGCGACAGCGCCAATGCTGCAGGTCTTGAGCCGGCAACAGCCAAATCATTAATCGTTCCGCAAACAGCAAGTTTACCGATATCACCACCGTTAAAAAACAATGGCTTGACTACATAGCTGTCTGTCGTAAAGCTTATCGAGCCCGAAGCAAGATTTAACTTTGCCGAATCGGCAAGTTCGTCGAGAATGTCATTTTTGAAATGAGGCAGAATGTGATGTCGGATTAATTCATCCATCAATTGCCCGCCACCACCGTGCGCCAGTAATATTTTATCGTTCTTAGTGGTTCCCATTACTTCTGCCTCTTTCGCCCATACTTAAACCACGCTGCACAGGCCCCTTCGGAGCTTACCATACATGGTCCGACTGGTGCCTGAGGAGTGCAGCTCTTTTCAAATAAAGCACACTGAGGCGGCTCAATCAATCCAGACAATACCTCGCCGCATCGACAGCCACTTGTATCTTCAACTGGTGTTTCGGTTATGTCAAATCGTTTGAAGGCGTCGAATTGGCTGTATTTATCCTTTAACTGAAGGGTGCTTTTTTTTATCTTTCCCAGCCCCCGCCATAAACCATCCACCGGTTCAAAGCACTCGTCAATGATTTTTTGAGCAGCCGTATTACCCTTCTCGGTTACCACGGCTGTGTATATCGATTTTAGTTCCGGTTTACCTGCTGAAAGCTGCCGACAGATTTCGCCGAGACCCTCAATTATTTGCAGCGGCTCAAAACCAGCCACCACGCAAGGTCTATCGAAATCTTCTACAATCTCGGCAAAAGCGCCAAAGCCGATTATCACGCTTACGTGGCCGGGACAGAGAAAACCGTCTATGTTATTGTTTTTCTCGGATAGCAGCGCCCGCATCGCCGGTACAACAAGTTTGTGTCCGCTTAAAATACAGAAGTTTTTGATATTCTCCTCGGCTGCCTCCTTTACCACCACAGCCGTTGCTGGCGCAGTGGTTTCAAAGCCGACCGCAATAAATACTATAGTTTTATCAGGATTGTCTTTAGCTAATTGCAGTGCGTCTTCGCTGCTTAGAACCACCTTTATATTAGCTTTTGTCTGTTTTGTCTCAAGTGAGCCGCCTTTGCCGGGAACTCGAATCATATCACCGTATGTGGCAATTAGAAGATCATCGCGGTCGGCTAATTGCAAGACGATATCTATATAACCCTGGTCGGTAACACAGACCGGACAGCCGGGACCGGATAAAAGTTTCATCTGTTTGGGCAGATTTGATTTTATACCGCTGCGGAAAATAGCAACTGTATGGGTGCCGCAAACCTCCATTATATTTATTTGCCGGCCCATTTTTTTACAGGCAGCATCCATTAAACCCTGGGCTTTATTAATACGTTCAAGCATTACTTATCCTGAGATTTTATTCGGCGTCTGGTCAAAATCGGCTATTTCTGCAAGGAGCTGCCAGGTCTCTCTCGCCTCTTCCTCGTCAACAAGTGATATGGCAAAACCAGCGTGCATCAGTACCAAATCACCCAGTTTGGCTTCCGGCAGCAGTGTGGTCTTCGCCCGCCAGCGGTTACCCATCGCATCGACAACCGCGTTGTCTCTATCTAACTCTACTATTCTCGCCGGTATCGCTAGACACATAGTTCGTTCCTCGTCGCTCGTAACCCGTAGTCCGATTTATTACTAACTAAGACCGGATATTGCTGATTCTACCCTAATTCTATTGTTTCATACGTTCAGGGTCAATCTTTGGTTTGAAGAGAGGTTAAATTCTCTATAATGGCTGTGATTTCGAATATTTCTCTTGAATAAGGTTCCATAAAAACGCTTGACTGGAAAACTTGTAAATTCTATCATAATAAGTGATGAACTGGTTCTTTAAATTAGAAATGTTAATCTAAATGTATCAGAGTTTCCTATGGACAAAGAGCAACTTCTCAATGAGAAACGTGATGACATTCGCAGAATTGCTGCCAGACACGGTGCACACAACGTTCGTATCTTCGGCTCTGTTGTACGTGGCGAGGCTGGTCCGGACAGCGATATCGATTTTCTCATTGACGTAGGTCCGACCACAAGTTCTTGGTTTCCTGCGGGTCTTATCTTAGACCTTGAAGAGATTCTGGGCTGTCGTGTAGAGGTAGTTACCGAAAGAGCACTCAATCCTCATATTCGTGATTATGTACTTCGCGAGGCTGTTGCCTTATGAAAGACGATACCGTTTACCTGCGTCACATCAAGGAGCGCATCCGGCGCATCGAGGAAAGCGTCTCCGCTGGGCGAGACCGGTTTATGGCATCTCACACACTTCAGGATGCCGTGCTTAGAAACCTTCAAACGATGGCTGAATCGACTCAGCATATCTCAGATGATTTAAAGGCAACGCATCCCGAAATCGAGTGGCCTCGTATCGCGGCATTTCGGAATGTGCTCGTTCACGATTACCTCGGTATCGATATAGAAAGAGTCTGGGAAATAACACAGCGTGACGTGCCCCGGCTAAAACAGGTTGTAGCGAATATGTTGAAAAGTCAGACGTAGCCGTTATTTTGGGGTAGTCCCGGGTGAGAGTCTGGTTTTGGCTTTGAAGCAGTTACCTATCACACCAACGACGGCTTTTACTTTTCGCGGTTCAGCAGTTTATCAGAAAGATTCGTTAGAAAAGTCTGGCATCCAGAAATTAACTCTTGCCATTTTTCTGATTCATAGCTGATATCATCGCCGAGGCTACCACCAAAGGCCCGGACAAAATCCTCATTTATACTGCCAGCCGAATGTTTGAAGCAGTTATTCAATAGTTTTACCCTGTTCACGCTTTCGAAGCATGGAATTTTATTAAATTGTATACTCATATTGTTCTCGATTAGGTTCTTGTAGCATCCCCAATTTGGTCTTTCGATTTCATTGCTTTTGCAGTTTTTTATTTTTCTTATCTCACTCCCACCTTTTTCTTTTTCTATTTCCACTTTCATGATTCCAGCATTTACACACAAACAAAAAAGAAAATTCTCTGCCACAGCGAATAATGCAACAGCTAAACCGGCATACATTACTCTTTTCACCTTATCTGCCATATATAACTCATAATCGATATCATCCCACTCGTACTTGTGGGCATTTTTTGCACTTTCCATTTTAGATTGTTTATCGCTAACTTCTTTCAGAACAGAGCCATACCACTCTTCGATAGTTGATAAGAATTTTTCCATTATTCCAATCTCTGTCTCTAAAACTTCACACAAAATCGCAGCTTTTCTTGATGTCATATTTACCTCTGCAAAACAGCAAATATAATTCAAGCGATTTACCGAAAATGCTTCACGAGATACGCTTCAAAAGTGCTGTGGCAATTGCTGCCTGGCCAAGAGCTATTCCGCCATCGTTGGACGGCACCTCTCGATTAAATAATACGTTAAAATCGCTTTCCTTCAAGAGTTTAATCAGACGGTTTGCCAAATACCGATTACAAAACACCCCGCCACTTAAAGCAACAATGTTTAACTTAGAGCTATCTCTGGCTGCTTTGGCCATATCAAGCAGACCTGCTGCAAGAGTATTATGGAACTTTGCCGAAATTTTGCCCGGGGCTTTTTCCGCTTGAATATCAGTAATTAGCTGTTCCATCATCTTATCCAAATCGAGTAATATTGGTTTCTCGGGTCTTTTGATAAGTTCAAAGTCATAACGTTCTTCAACGCTGTTTTCTATAATTGCTTCGAAGGCCATCGGCAGTTGCGCATCGAAATGATTGTAGCTGCCCAGCCCAAGCATAGCTGCTACCGCATCAAAAATCCTGCCTAAGCTTGAGGTCTCAACGGTGTTAATACCTTTCTCGATTTGCTCCAATATGATTTGTTGTTTCTTTGTGTCGGCTTCAATTCGCTCAAACAGCCATTTGAACCTGTGCAGGTCAAAATCATTCTTGTAAGCTTTCTTCAGCAAGGCAAGAACAGGTCTTATGGCCTCTTTGCTTGCCTTATCTGCACCGGCCAATTGATAGTAGGCCAGATGGCCGAACCGCTCAAATTTCTCCAAAGATGCAATCATACACTCACATCCCCATATCGCCCCATCCGTTCCGTAGCCGGTGCCGTCACATTCAAGGCCGATGACCGGCCCTTCAAGGCCGTGCTCAACCAGTACCGATGCAATATGAGCCCAGTGATGTTGAACCTGAATTACTTTTACCCCGTTAGAAATCCCAGTCGAACGCGAGTTGGCTGTCTCTGGCGTCTTGTTTCTAACGGGGTGAACATCCGCCATTGATAAGGCATATTGAGTGGAAAAATATCCGGGGTGAAGGTCACATACCACGACCTTCGGTTCGACTTCGAACAGTTGACGCAGATGCTCGATTGAATCAATATAGTGATGATAGACCTCCGCGTCCTCAAGGTCGCCAATATGCTCGCTGCAAATAAGCTGATTTTGCTTTACAAAACAGAAGGTATTTTTCAAATCCGAGCCGGCTGCGAATATATCCTGCCGGCAGCTTTCCTCGGTAAAGATAGGAGTCGGCACGTACCCTCTGGCCCTTCTTAAGGGAACCGGCTGACCATCTATAAAATGAATAATCGAGTCATCAACCTGCCGGTAAATCTCTCTGTCGTGCATTAAAAAGGCATCTGCTACGCCGCCAAGTCTTCGAAGTGCGATTTGGTTCTTGCAAATCAACGGCTCGTCTGAGATATTGCCGCTGGTCATCACCAGTACTTCTATACCTTCTGCAAACAAAAGATAATGCAGCGGAGCATAACAGAGCATAAAGCCGAAGGTATTGACGCCCTCCGCAACGGATGGAGCTATCGGGCAATTTTCTCTTTTTGGCAGTAAAACAATCGGGCTTTGAGGACTTGTTAAGACTTTTTCCGCCGATTCACTTACGATTGCGTATCTTTTTATCTTTTCAATAGAATCAGCCATCATAGCAAACGGCTTATGGTCTCGCTTTTTACGCTCTCGCAGTCTTTTGACCGCCTGGTCGTTTAGTGCTTCTACAGCTAAATGAAATCCACCAAGGCCTTTTATTGCAACAATCTTTCCTGCTCTAAGTAGTCGCGCGGTTTCAGCAATCACTTGTTCTGTTTTTATTGTCTTTCCATTGCTGTCTGTTAGCCAGATTTTCGGCCCGCAGGCAGAACAGGCAACCGGCTGGGCATGAAACCGCCTGTCGGTTACATCTGCGTATTGAGCAGCGCACTTATCGCACATCGCAAAGACCGACATCGTTGTATTAGGTCTGTCATAAGGGATGGTTTTGACTATTGAATATCTTGGCCCGCAGTTGGTACAGTTTATAAAGGGATACTGATAGCGAAAGTCGTTTTTGTCGGTCATCTCCGCAAGGCAGTTCTGGCAGGTAGCAATATCGGCTGTCACCTGAGACAGAGCCGTTCCTTGCGCATCGCTCGCTTCGATGATGAAATTATCTTCGTTTTCAACAACGGTTATATCGACTGGCTCGCAGGATTTTATCTCTGCCAGTGGTGGCTTATCAGCCGATTTTAGTCGATTTAAGAATTCAGCTATTTTTTCATCACTGCCCTGTAGTTCTACGGTTATGCCCTTTGTGTCGTTATAGACAAAGCCCGTAAGCCCAAGCACCTGCGCTATTCTGTACACAGCCGGCCTAAAGCCAACCCCCTGAACTCTTCCCGTTATAAATATTCTTTGTCTTTTAATAAAAACCTCTATTTCTATCCTTCTGATGCTCTTCAATACGCTTGTCCACTTCAGCGGTTCTTATGGGACATTATAATTCAGCAGCCCGCTAAAGACAATTCACTGTTGCTTTGCTCAAACGCATATTTAACCAGCAAATTAGGCATTAATATTTAACTTGCTAATATATTTTGTCTATACTAACATTATATAAACTCGGGGCCATAGCTCAGTTGGGAGAGCGCTTGCATGGCATGCAAGAGGTCGTGGGTTCGAATCCCATTGGCTCCATTTTCCATATCCTATCACAAATATTGGATATTAATTATTGAGATAGCTCACAATTACAGCTGAAAATCTGCTTTATTCCGCCCTTCTCCCCATTATAAGGCGTTTTGCTAAAGTCATTTATGTTTTGGCAAAGAAATTCCCGGATAAAATAAGAACAATTATTGACAAATAGGAGTAAAGACTATATAGTAGTAATACCTAATTCTTTACAGCGATAAAGGACAGAAGGATTATCTTTCGTTGGTCAACGAATATAGATAGAGTTTTGAAAGGGCTCAAAATGAAAAATTTAGAAAAAGGACCTGCTCTTAAAAAGCACTGGAAATTTATCGTGTTGTTTTTGTCTTTCATAACCGGCTTTATGTCTGCAAAATGCTATTCTCTCGACCCACCACCTATTACGCCAAATGAAGAATTTTTCTGGCTGTCTAACCCTCCGTCCATACCCGGGGACTGGCATTTAATCGTAGATGGTAACGTCGAACAAGCTTTATCACTCAGCATGGAAGAGCTGATGCAATATCAAGCCACAACTCAAATGTCAACTTTAGAGTGCTATTTCCCCGTAGGTCCACATTTGCTCGTGGGAAATGCCAACTGGACCGGAGTTAAGTTACAAACAATTATCCAGGAAGCTAATCCGTCAATTGAGGCAGAATCAGTTACATTCCATGCGCTCGATGGCTACTCTGTGGGCTCCTACAGCCTGGATGAGTTGTTAGAGAGGGATGATTATCTCCTGGCATATGGTATGAATGGCCAGACACTTCCTCTTGAGCAGGGATATCCTCTAAAACTGGTTTTGCCGGGAATTGCCGGTTATCAAAATGCACGATGGTTGAAACAAATAGAAATTTCCTCATCTACACCGACTATAAACTTAAATCATTATCCCATTCACGCCAGGTTCCTCGAGCCGAAGCATCAAGGAACTATTGCCCTGGGCACTTACACCATTCGTGGAATGGTAAACGCAGGTGAGGCAATAGACATTACCAAAATAGATATAAGTTTAGACGATGGTGCAACGTGGGAATCCGCCCAACTGCTTAACTATTACGTCCCTAATGTGTGGAAACACTGGGAATTTACATGGGAGATTCCTCAGGTTGGTGAGTATGTGATTTATGCACGTGCGACAGATAGTTTTGGTAATGTCCAACGAGAAGAGATAGGAGATTTTGGGTGGCGGGGATTTAGAGTCCTTGTTACAGTTGATTATGATAATGATAGTGATGGAGTGGCTAACTCAATAGACAACTGTCCGAATGATTATAATCCCTCCCAGATAGATTCGGATGGTGATGGAACAGGAAATGTTTGTGATGCGGATTGCCCTGACCTTGACGGCCTAAATCCCATCAATTTTGTAGATTTTTCAATATTCGCTAATAACTGGCTATCGGTTGACGTTAATCTAACAGGTGATTTTAATATGGATGAAATCGTTGATGTGAACGACCTGGGTATATTTGCCGACTACTGGTTGAGCCATTGCTATGAAGATTAAATAGTGAAAAGCAAAATATAATTGTATATGATGCTACCTGAAGCTGCCAAAGCAGGGCCTCAGCTGAAACAACTTAGTAAAGCGCAGAAATTTCTCGTGCACACGGTAAATGAATGGCTATAATCGCTGCTGTTTCGAACGAGAGATTAATAAAATAGAGGTTTTTATGTCTAAAATTAAAAGCAGGGGAGATATGCAGCAAAAGCTGCAATCCTTTGAGGCAAAGTGTCATAAAGTAAGTCTCAAAATAACACCACAGAGGATGGCTATCTATAGGATTTTGGTTGCTTCTAAAGAGCACCCTTCCGCAGAAAGAGTATATCAGCAAGTAAGGAAGGAACTGCCAAATATTTCATTCGATACGGTTAACAGAACGCTTTTGACGCTAAACGAGATTGGCGCGGCTTTTGTGGTAGAAGGTTCGGGCGATGCCAAGAGATTTGACGGAAATCTCGAAGCTCACCAGCATTTTAAGTGTATAAAATGCAAAAGAATTATTGACTTTCACTATAAATCCTTCGACAATATTCGTGTTCCCAAGACTCTCAGCAAAAGATTCACTGTATCGAGAAAAACGGTATATTTTGAAGGCATTTGTGATTTGTGCAGTAAAAAATAAATTGAGAAAACAGTCTTAGTAAAAAAATTATCATGTAAAGGGATGTTGTAAATGAATCTAAAAGGTACACAAACAGAAAAGAACCTGCTGACAGCATTCTCAGGAGAATCGCAGGCGAGGAATCGCTATACGTATTTCGCAAGCCAGGCAAGAAAGGAAGGCTATGAACAAATAGCCGCTATATTTGAAGAAACGGCTAACCAGGAGAAGGAACATGCCAAGCGGGAGTTTAAATTCCTGCAAGGCGGCGAGGTGGAGATACAGGCAGCTTTTCCTGCCGGCGTTATTGGCAATACCAAAGAAAATCTGCTCACTGCAGCAGCCGGTGAACATTATGAGAACACTGAGATGTACCCCGGCTTTGCTAAGGTTGCAGACCAGGAGGGATTTTCGGAAATCGCTGAAGTATTCAGGAACATTGCTATAGCTGAGAAGCGACACGAAGATAGATATATCGCTCTGGCCAAAAACATTACCGACGGGAAAGTCTTCAAGCGTGAAAAACCAGTCCGCTGGGTCTGCAGAAACTGTGGCTACGTACACGAAGGTACAGAAGCTCCCGATGTATGCCCTTCCTGTGCACATCCGCAGGCACATTTTGAGCTGGAAGCAACTAACTACTAAAAACAGTAGCTGTTATCTTTCAAGTTAGTGTTAAAAGAGGAAAATTGACATAATTAAATTCTAAAAGGGGAAAATTATGGCCGAGAAACTTCAAATCTATAAATGCAATGTCTGTGGCAATATCGTAGAAGTGCTTCATGGCGGGGTCGGCGAACTGGTTTGCTGCGGAAAGCCGATGGAACTTCTTGTCGCAAAGACGGCCGACGAGGGCAAGGAAAAGCACGTACCGGTAATCGAAAAAATTGATGGTGGTATCAAGGTAAAAATCGGTAGTGTCCCTCATCCGATGGAAGAAAAACACCATATTGAGTGGATTGAGGTCATTGCTGACGGTAAGGCATACAGGCAGTTCCTCAAAGCCGGCGATGCACCTGAAGCCGTGTTCAATATCGAGGCAAGCTCTATCTCAGCCCGCGAGCATTGCAATATTCACGGACTATGGGAGGCAAAGTAACAATGATTAGCAAAAAAATGCAGGATGCCCTGAACGAGCAGATTAACGCAGAGTTGTATTCAGCTTATATGTACCTTTCGATGGTCGCCTACTTCGAATCCGTAAATTTACCCGGCTTTGCGACGTGGATGAGGGCCCAGACGCAGGAAGAGCTGATGCACGCAATGAAGATTTACGATTATGTAAACGAGCGTGGCGGCAGAGTAACATTAAAAGCCATAGATGGTCCTACGACAAATTGGGAATCACCTCTGGCCGTTTTTGAGGCGGTTTATGCACATGAACAGAAAGTAACAGGCCTGATTAATAAGCTGGTGGATGTGGCTATCGAAGAAAAAGACCATGCAACAAACAACTTTTTGCAATGGTTTGTCAATGAGCAGGTTGAGGAAGAATCGTCCGCCGATGAAATAGTGCAAAAGCTTAAGCTTATGGCAAATGCCCCGGACGGGATACATATGCTTGATAACGAGATGGGACAAAGGGTATTTACACCACCCACAACAAAAGGAGAATAAAAATGCCTATGCCTTTTAACGCAGATGAAGTATTCGAGATGGCTGAGCAAATCGAAAGAAACGGAGCAAAGTTTTATCGCTCTGCTGCGGAAAAATTCCCTGACGAACGTCAGGTGTTCCTTGACCTTGCGGCTATGGAGGACAAACACCTAAAAACCTTTCAAGCCATGCGTGCCGAGCTTTCAGCCTCCGAGGCAGAACCGCCTGTTTTTGACCCCGATAGTCAGGCCCAGATGTATCTTCGAGTAATGGCAGATGGACACGTTTTTGACACAAAAACCGACCCCGCCGAGAAGCTAACCGGCCAGCAAACCGTGCAGGATGTACTCAAGACAGCTATCGGTCTCGAAAAGGATTCTATTGCCTTCTATGTTGGCCTGAAAGAGTGTGTCCCGCGTAAAACCGGCAAAGAAAATGTCGAAGCCATAATCAGAGAAGAGATGGGCCATATTGCTATCTTGAACCAAAAAATGGCTGCTCTATAATAGCTGGATAAATTCCGCTATCAAATAACTGTCTAAATCGCGGCTGTTTTCAAGGATGCAAATGCTAGATTTAGAGACCCTATTTAAGCTAAGCTATGGTATGTGCATAATCAGCTCGAAGGAGGGTGACCGCATCAATGGCTGTATCGTCAATACGGTATTTCAAATAGTGCCTGAGCCGCCGATGATAGCGGTCAGTATCAACAGACAGTACTTAACACACGAATTTATTAGCGATAGCAAAGTTTTTAGTGTTTCTATTCTCTCGCGGCAGACTCCGATGTCTTTTATTGGCCGGTTTGGATTCAGGACCGGCAGGGACATAGATAAATTTGAGAACATAAAATATGAAATAGGCCAAACGGGTGTGCCGATAGTTTTGGATAACACCATCGCTGCCATCGAGGCAGAGGTTACCGAAAGTATTGACATCGTAACCCACACGTTATTCATTGCAAAAATAGTGGCCTGCCGGACACTCGATGATAATGCCGAACCTATGACTTATGACTACTATCGTGATATCAAGCACGGCAGAACACCGGAAACTGCCGCTACATACGTCAAGATAAAACCAAAGAGCAAAATAAAAAAAGGAGTAAAAAATATGAAAAAATACAAATGTCTTGTGTGTGGATACATATACGACCCTGCTGTGGGCGACCCGGATAATGGTGTAGAACCGGGAACAAGTTTTGAAAATTTGCCGGATGACTGGGTCTGCCCGGAATGCGGGGCCGGCAAAGACCAGTTTGAGCCGGTCGAAGAGTAAAGAACTAATACCCTTTCGAAAGAAAAAGCTAATACTCATCACACAAGTAATTAAGCTTTCTGTTTAATTAAGGTACATAATGATGAGAAAAGTAGAAATACCGAGCTATCTGTTTAGGGTTTGGTTGCTACTGGTGATTACTATTTTTGCATTCGCGCCTGTA
>Ga0315549_1003016_pt1 | contig 15418 bp, 8 predicted proteins | sample SalMarSW160200MG_FD_203101 | JGI IMG/M metagenome (GOLD analysis project Ga0315549, IMG submission 203101) | Salt marsh sediment microbial communities from the Plum Island Ecosystem LTER, Massachusetts, United States - Salt Marsh Sediment SW1601-200 ... | reverse complement strand
TTCGTCTTCGTTGGCTTTATCGCCTTGACAGGGATCCCCAGCGCTTCCAGGCTGACCTTGAACTTTTGCAGGGCCGCGTGTATTTCCTCGATCCTTCTCGCCCCCGTGCAGATGATCTTCCCTGTTCCGAACAGCAGGAAGGCCACCCTCGGGTCGGATATCCTGTAGACCAGCCCCGGGAACTGCTCGGGCTCGTATTCGGCATTCTCCAGGTTGTATGCTATGTGCTCCAGGTTCAGCTTGTCCTTGGCGTCTATCTGGGTCGATGCCACGATGTTCTCCACCCCGGTATGGAAGTCTGTGGGCAGGTCGATCTGCAGCTTCTTCATGTCATCCACGACCTTTTCCACAGCGACCTTGGCGAACTCCGGGCTCCTCGCGCCCGTGCAGACTATCTTGCCTGAGCTGAATATGAGCGCCGCGGTCTTCGGCTCGGGTATCCTGTAGATAACCCCCGGAAACGCTTCCGGTGTATATTCCGCGCCCACCAGCTCCTTTGAGATCTTGTCCAGAGGTATGTCTTTCCCCAGTGTAGCGAAGACGACAACGTTCTCAACCTTGACGTGAAACTCCTTGTCCAAAAAAACACCTAACTAATATTATGGCAGAGCAAATATTTATAGGATAGGCACAATTCTCCAATCTTTAGGTTACACCAAACTTTCAAAAACGCCGTTTAAAAATGCCGTTTTGTTTGACCTTTTTTCGGCAGGTTTGTCAGGCGAAAATCCTGACGGCACATTCATCATAAAGTTTAAATTTTTACCAGCGTTCTTACAATATATGGACATCGGCGGTACATCCCCAGCAAGTCGCACTCCTTATTCTGATATCAGAAAAGGTGTGACGGCACTCCTGCAGGCAAATGCGGTTCTTTATGGTTCAAACGGAGCCAAGCAAAACAGACCAATAGGAGATTCCATGATAGAACCTGAACCGGGTTGTTTCTATGGATTGGTCAAGAGTCTGGGATATGAGCCTGATACCATGGCTCGCATAATGGCTGATGGCGCTTTGGCTAAAACATTGCTGCACAATTCGCCGCTGTACCTTGAAGGGCTGCAATCGGAAGCAGAACGCGTTTCCAGAGAGAAGAAAACAACTTATGTTGAATTTCAAGAGGCAGACAGGCTCAAATTGGCCGGTTTCCTTTATCGCCCCGCCAACGAGCGGCCACTAACTTATGAGGAGTGGTGGAGTATTCTTTTTCCCGCTACAATGGGGGAAATGAAGAAAGCAAAGCCAGGTGATGTTAAGGCTGTCAATGAAAGAGGACTTAGGAAAATGTTGCGCTGCATGCTGGAGTATAACAGCCTGGATTTTCCTCCTTATGAAAGTATCGCTAAGCTTTGGAAGGAGAGGGATTGGAAGGAGTATATTGAACACGCCAAACCAGTCCATATGAGTTTTAAGGACTCTGACTTTAGTGTTTCGGTAAGTTTGGCCTCTCCAGAAATCGATAATCCACCAAGAATAGAAAACCTGCTGATAGACGTGATAAACTATGTTAGAAGATATGAGGCAGATGAAGATACCTTTAATCTTGATAAGATATTGTATTGTGCTATGAAAGTGCTGCCCATGAGGAAGCGTATGCTGGACTCGGACTACTTCAGCGATGAGACCAGAGAAGCGGATAGACTTGTAATGATACAAAAGGTAATTGAAGATGTACCTTTGCTTTGAAGTTATCAATTAGGCGAAAATCCTGGCCGCCATGATGGAGATCTCGTACAGGACGAGCATGGGCACCGCCACTATGCACTGCGTCACCGGGTCTATGGTCGGCGTTATCACGGCGGCGACAAGGAAGACGATGACTATGACATAGCCCCTTTTCTTACGCAGGTCCTCGAGCTTGACCAAGTTGAACTTCAGCGCCAGGGTCGTGATCAGCGGCAGCTGGAAGACGAAACCCATCATTATGCAGAACAGGAAGATGAAGGATATGAAGTAGTTTATGTTCCACAGGTTGGCTATGCCGGCGGAGCTGGCCAGCCCAGCCAGGAACCAGATGGTGAAACGAAGCAGGACGAAATATGAAAAGGCCGCACCTGCTACGAAAAGGCCGAAACCCGCAAGAACGGCGCCGATGATAATCTTCCTTTCATGCCTGATCAGGGCGGGCCGGACGAACGCGAAGAACTGGTACAGGATCAACGGAATCGTCAGGACCAGGCCGAAAAACAGGCCGACGTTCATCTTCGTGTACAGGAATTCCACCGGCTGCGTGACGATGAGACGCACGCCCAGGCCGGCGGGAAACAGGTCCGCGTTTATCCTGGCTATGATGATGTCGCTGATGTAGAACCCGATGACGGAGAATGCGCTGAAAAAGATTACGATTACCAGCAGCCTTTTCCTCAGCTCGGCCAGGTGCTCGACCAGGGTCCTTTCGTCACTTTTCCTTCTAACCTTCCCTTTCTTCCCCATTCAAGGATTAATTATCCGGCCGGCTTTTTAACTCTTTTTTTCCTCGCCGTTTTCGTCCTCTCAGCCGGCTCTTCGACTGCCTGCTTGTAGGACCTCATGGCCTTGCCTATGGCCTTCGCAAGCTGAGGCAACTTTTTAGGGCCCAGAATCAGCAATATTATGATCAGAACGATCAGAATCTCCCAGAAGCCAATCATAAACCCACCATCCAACATCAACCAACTTATGACAACTAATAACAGATTATCTTTTTGGTTTAAATATCTTCGTAGTGTTTCATCTTTGGTGCAGCTCCCGAACACATTCAAGTACCGCCAAAAGCGCCAAAGGCATACTTGCCTTTCTGTTACACACACATGCACACACAGTTAGTTACACAGTTAATATGAATAAGGTATATAATGCAAGATATCACAAAATACAAGATATAATACACAATAAGGGCAACAAGGGCAGCGAAAACGAAAAATGGAAAAGGACAGTTTTACTCTTCATTTTTTGAAAATTCATTTTTTAAAAAGCCGCTGTTGTGGAAATGACTAACATTTTTCCTTATCGCGTCCCGGATGGCTTCAGACCTGTTCGAATACGCCCCGCTCTCGATGAGCTCATCGAGCATCTCGATCAACTTTCTTGTGACCCTTACCTGAACCGGAATCATATCAAATCCCTGGACACCTCATACAACCTCTCATACAACCTCATGCACATAGAATTTTATTATCAAACCAACACTACTTTTTTATTGACAGTAAGTAATTTAAACCCATCTCATTTTACGATTTATTGCTAGCTATTGGATTGCAGGTTATATTATCATATTATAAGGTTTTCCCCCCATTTTCATTACCATTATAATGGGAAAATAAAGGGAAAAGAGAAAACACGTGCTGTAAAATGTGCCGTGAATGTAACATGCAACACCAGCGTAAAAATCCGGCAGCACCGTGTAGTTATACATAATAGCTTCAGTAATAGCTTCAGTAAAATACAATACCATGGTAGTGCGAAAATGAAGGGTATTTAAAATTTATGGTCTAATTAGAAAACATAAAATATTTTCAGTCATATCAGGGTGTTTATTTGCAAAGAAAATGCATGACCGGTTTGATGAAGTTCGGCGGCATTTCTGCTGTCGCTTTAGTTTCCATGCTTCTTCTGCTGATAAACGTCGTGCCTGTTCTTGCACCTATGATTGCACAACATGAAGCTCACATAACCATTGACCCTGCCATAGCAAACTGTGACGAATTGGGAAACACATTCACGGTGAATGTTGAAAACTCGGGAGCTTCCGAAGATGATGAAATTCTTCAGGTTGAAATCTACAAGGCATTGGCTGGGATTTCAGATTTCACTTGTGGTCCAGCACCAAGTGAATGGACCTATCTTCCATGGCCTGGTGGCGATAGATGTATATATGTAACCGAACTTGATAGTGAATACAAAATTAAACCAGGAGAAGATATTAATTTTACGTTTACTGCTACAATGAGTTCAGATACTTGTGAAAGTTCGTTTACAATAGTAACAGTGGATGATGCATATCCAGAAGGAGATCGTGACACCAGTCCTGTAGCTGTAAAGATAGATTGTACACCACCAACTTTATTCAAAGATGTAATTGGTCCTCAGGTTGCCAAGGTTGGTACTTGCCCGCCAACAAGCGATAATGACGAGTGCTGGGTTATGGACCACAAAACAGACATAGTGGTTCAGGTATATGATAACGAAAGCGGATGTGACCTTGGACTGGATTACTGTACATATAATATATATTTAGACGGGGCATTGAACTACACACACACATTTGATCCTGCAGACCCTGAACCGGGTATTGGATGGCAATTTGTTTTCACAGAGGACTCTGTTCATACTTTGGAGATAATTTGTGAAGATATCGCAGGAAACAAACTCGAGGACAACGAGACTTTCTATGTTGACTCAACACCACCAGTAACTACAAAGAGCTTTGATGGCCCGAATAAAACCGCCGAAAACGGCGTTGAATGGATTGATGGTGTTACAGAAGTTGTTCTGGATGCGGTTGACCCTGACCCGACAGGTTATGGTTGCAACATCAGTGGAGTTGAGACATGGTATAAAAATGCATTGGCTGAAGAATTGGAGCCGCCTCATCCTTTCGATCCTGAGCAGCCATGCTGGGATTCAGATTTCTGTCAATCACTTGTTGACATGTATGATCATTGCCCGCAAGTAGGAGAATGGCAGCCTTATATGGGACCTTTCCAAAAAGAAGAAGAATCATGCCACATACTTTGGTACTACAGCGTTGACGAACTCGGAAACACTGAAGATATTAAGGTAAACTGCTTCTTCGTTGACAAGACGCCTCCTGAAATGATTAAAGAAGTTGGGGAGCCAAACATTACTTGCTACGATAATAGTCTAATCCTTGAAAATAAGGAAATAGGCGAAGGAGATTGTGGTGCAGAAACATGGAAAGTGATTGATGATGATATACAAGCAACTGTACAATATCATAATACTGGTCCTGAGTTTAAATATAAGCTTACATTGAATAGTGCACTTGCAGAAGATTATGTTTTGATTTATTACGCTGATCAACCAGACAGGTTTGTCGATTGGGGTGGAGCACCCGCATTTTTACTAGGAACTATTGAAGCAGGGGAAACTGTTTTAGAAAGTAGTGCTGATTCGGGAACTTTACCATATGATACTGACTGGAATAAAAACCCAGATCCTCATTATTGTGATTGCAACAATAGTCATGATGATTATGAACATTGCTCAGGAGCAAAGATATGGTTAATTCCTTCAACTGATTATGATGGAACAGGTAAAGTACTAAAGGCTTGGAATCCAAGCGAATATTTATTTGAAACAGATTTAATAACTTATGAAAAAACAACCCAACCAGAATGTGATTATTGGGTTCAAGACCATGTAACGCCAATAACCCTAACATGTACAGACCAAGAACCGCACCCATCAGGAGATGAAGAGGTTTGTTACAAGGTATCTTATGACATGGATCCATATGATTTGACGAGCAAGTACTGTGGTGAAAGCCTGGAAGCTGTCACAGATGCAGGATATGAAGGCGGCTGGTGTTGTGTTGATGCTCCTGAAACAATTATTTTCGTTGAAGACTCTCTCCATGACTTGGAGTACTTCTGCAGGGATGCAGTGAACAAGAAAAGCGAGATTGACCTTGAGTGGTTCAGGGTCGATTCGCAGGCGCCTATAATTACCAAGACGATGCTTGGGACCGACCATCTTGGGGATTGCCCACCGGGGCCGAACCCGATCCAGCCATGCTATGTCAGGGACGACGGCGTGAACGGCGTAAGAATCGATGTCATTGATGATGATAAGTATATATGTGCTGTAGACGAGGTAATTTGTTCTTATGAGTTGTGGTGGGACCAGCAGACAGGTTCGCCCGTGCAATCAGGAATATTCGACGAGCAAGGTGTAGACATATACTTTCAAGAGGATTCGACACATACCCTGAAAATCTGGTGTGAGGATGCACTGGGTAATGATGTATATGATGAGGAAGTGTTTTTGGTTGATTCGACCCCCCCGGTAACAGAGAAAACATATGGGCAGCCCCAGAAGGTTGATCCATTTTGCGCTGAAGTTGTTTGCGGTTATGATGCGTATTGCATGCACGAAATGTGCACTTGGTGGATAACCAGCGGCACGGAAGTAACACTGTCAGCGGACGATGAGAAAGTCGGACAGGACTATCCAAATACGATTTACTGGAGGAACCTTTACTTCCCGGATAACGACGAGATATGCCAGAGGGACATGCCTGTTGGGGCTACAGCGACATCCGCCCAGAACAGCGTGTATCTCGACTACTGCAATCCCGACTATTATACCCAGTTCGTGACCGATTACAGCATGACAAATCCGCCTTGGAACGAATATGCGGGCTCGTTCACCAAGCCGGAAGAATCATGCCATGTCATCGAATACTACAGCGTTGACGCGCTCGGGAACGAAGAAATTATGAAATGGCAGTGCGTCTTCGTTGACAACACGCCGCCAATGTCGGTCAAGGAGCACGGGGAGCCTTTGGTCCCTGATTCAGGGTTCGACTGGCTGACTAATCAGACCCCGATAACGCTTGATTGTGATGACAGCCGAAACGGAACGGCTCCGCATCCGGTGGGCCAGGAGACGTTGTACTGGAGATTTAGCAAGTACGCGACTGGCTTCGGCGATACGCCCGAATACAGCACATGGTATTCCGAGGACTACACGGGCTTGCCTATCCAAGTAAACTTCCCTGATGACTGCTGGCATGACCTTGAGTATTACTGCGTTGACCACCTAGGCAACGATGAGAGGGATTTGATGGCAGGCGAGCCCAATAGGCAGCTCTACATAGTCGACACGGTAGCTCCGGTAATCACGAAGACAATCGTCGGTCCGAGCGAGGGAACCTGCCCGCCAGCAAGTTCGGCAGATACATGCTACATCGATGGCGATACAGAAATTCATGTAGATGCAACAGACCCAGAACCACATCCGGTTGATGAAGTTTTGTGCACTTGGGATTATGAAGTTTATGAAGTATTAGATGGAAATAAATTAGGTCAAGGGCAAGTTGAGATAACACCACCATTCGTCATTACATTCCCAGAGGAATCCACACACATACTGACAATTACATGCTGGGACGCACTGGGTAATGAGGTGGTGGATGTCGAGAAATTCATAGTTGACAAGACACCGCCTGAAATAGCCAAGGAATATGACTGGCCGCGATATCCCCTGACAATCACTGAAATCAATTATCCTCATTACATAAACTCATCCACATCGATAACAGTTACAGCCACAGACCCAGAGCCACACCCATCTGGTCTGAAAACACTTGACTACCGTTATGGTTTCGTCAATGACGAGAACTGCAGGAACTGGGAGCTTTGCCAGATAGAAGAGATAGAGGATCTTGTCGTTGATTGGACGGCCATTGAAAGTGGTAACAGCTTTACGATTGGCGAAGAGTCCTGCCACCTCATTGAAATCAGGGCAGAGGATAACGTCGGCAAGACATCAACCCATAGGCAGTGCGTATTCGTTGACAACACTGCACCTTATCCGGACAAGAAAGTTGGTCAGCCGAATACGAAGTGGAACGGCACCGGTAGCATCTTCTATCGGGAAGAAACAGCACACTGCTGGGACGGAACAGAAGACGAGATAGAGTGCTGGAAGGTAACGATGACGACTCCAATCAGCCTCGATTGCATAGACCAGCCGGATTCGCACCCGGTTGATCACAACACCGTATGTTACAATGTAGAGGTTGACGGCACCGACATGACTGAAAAGTATTGTTCACTCGAGCAGGAGAGCCATTACGACTTGAACGGCGATGGATTCTGCTGCTTGGGATACGAGAAGGAATTCTTGTTCAAGGAAGAAACCGAGCACAACCTCAAGTACTACTGCGTTGACGCGCTTGGAAACAAGGGAGAAAAGATAGACGAGGAGAAGTTCAAGGTCGAGGGAACAAGGTTCGAGATTCCGCTGTTCAAGAAATGGAACCTGATATCTGTTCCGTTCGTGCTGCTCAACGACGAACCTTCAGAGGTTTTCAAGGACCTTGAGGGTGTCGAATCAGTCTGGGCTTACGACGGCGACGACTGGTATGTCTGGACACCAAACCCGGATGCACCGAATACCTTGGAAAGCATAGAGCCCGGTTGGGGTTACTGGGTGATTGAAACCAAGGATGAAACAGAAGAAAATGAGTGGGCTTCAGAGTGGCTGATAATTGGAGGAAGCCTGTTGAATCCAGGTCCAGTGGTTCCACCAAGCAGGGACCTGGTCGATGGATGGAACCTGATAGGCTACTACGGAACAAGCTGGGAATTATATCCATGGAGTGACTTTAACTTTGTATGCGGAGACTCCTTTGAATTCCCTGATAGGTTCATCTACGGAGACAAGGTTTACTGCGCCCTCAATTCACTGGCTGACTTGCAGGTAGGTCCGAAATGGGATTCCTTGTGGAGCTATATAAACTGCGGAAACCATATGGTCGCTTGGGTTGGCTTGAACGCATGTGCAGACGAGAGCCTACAGCAGATGCTTGATCGGATGTATGCGGGGAGAGGATACTGGATACACATGGATGAGGATGACGAATATGTACCCGCAACCACTTGTATCTGGAACGATGACTGGGAATGCGTATGGACGGGCGGCGGGATTATCCCGTAGGGTTCCGAAACCTTTTTATTTCTTCCTTTTAATATAACTTTACAGTGATAAAATGATAGCAAAAAGTTTGTCTTTATATATAATAGTAGTATCGTCACTAATGCTTATTGGGACTGCTTCTGCTATACCGGGTATTCCAAATCAATTTTATGGTTCAGTAACAGTAGACGGCTCGGTTGCTCCCGATGGCACAAGGGTTTCTGCGCAGATAGATGGGGATGTTTATGCGACTACAACAGCGGACGGAATATACAGTCTGCTGGTAAAGGACCCTGACTATGACAGAGGGGATGGCGAAACAACAATCGAATTCTTTGTGATTTACGTAAAAGTGGACGAAGCTACATTTGAAAACAGCAAGGTTACAGAATTGGATTTGGGTTTCACAACGACCTGCGGTGACGGTGTTTGCACGGGAAGCGAGAGTTGTTCCTCATGCTCCCAAGACTGTGGCAAATGCCAAAAGGACACAGGCGGAAGCCATACTGGCAGCAGTGGAAGCTACATGCCACCATGTTATGAAAATTGGACGTGCTCTGCTTGGAGCGAATGCAGGGAAAATGGCAAGCAGACCCGAAACTGCGAAGACCTTAATGGCTGCGGAACCGAGCTTGAGAAGCCCGCAGAGGAAAGCACATGCGCATACAGCCCTGCAGAAGAAGCTCCCAGCATATGCTCGGCAGGAACAAAGATATGCTCTGGCGAGAAGCTGCTTGAGTGTTCTGAGGGCAAACACTGGAATATCATTAAAACATGCGAATACGGCTGTAATCCAGACACCCTTGAGTGCAAATCTGCATCCGTAACAGACACCGGAGAGGGATCTCCAACTGGCGGGGGGCTTACTGGCCTCTTTGTTCAAAACCTTGCAGGCAGCGTTGCCACGGCGGCCTTTTTATTGATAATCGTGGCAGGCCTTCTTGTTTACTGGAAGAAATTCAGATAGACAGACAGCAAGCAGACAGCAGTTAGCAGTACACCCAGTAAAGACATTACCATGGTAATGCGGAAGGCAATGGTTTATAAAATTTACTTCTATAGTTAATACAGTTAAATTAGCCCTCGATATTGCGGGGCATGTTCATGGTTATGGACAGCAGATACTTGCTGATTTCCCTTTTTTCAGCAAGGAAAGATTCCTAGGTGGACTAATGCAATTCATACCTGAAAGAAGATACACCTCCTCGCCAGAACGGCTGGTGAAAGGGGGATATATAAGCATCAAAACATTATCTGAAAATCTTTACAGAAACCCGGTACAGCAATGCCTGACACGCTCAAAATACAGGAATATTTCGGAAATAGCGACGAAAAGAGGGCGGAGCTGGCAGAAAAGACTTGGATACATTTCTGATGCCATTGACTCTCTTGGCAATGCGGGAAAGACCGGGCAAAAGCACCTGGAAGCCACCAGGGATGTGCTTGTCGATTACAGAAATCACGGATATCTGAGAAGAAGCATAAGGGAAGGTTTCACGAGGGAGGAAGACTTCAATAATGTTATTACAAAACTAGACAGATACATAGGAAGCCAGAATTCAAGGAGAAGAAACCTAAGAAATTCAGCGCTCAAAACGGCAGCTGCGGCTGGTATCGCGATTGGCTATCTGTTCTCAAAAGGACATACTGCAAAAAAATACGATGCAGATATGGCCGCACTGAATTTGCTGAACACCAGACCGGCAATAGCTCAAACCTATACCCCAGCAGTCCCCGATGCTGACACCGAGATATTGAACGAGGTGGAGCGGGCGGTTTCTGATGTTGTGGAAGGGAGAAAGCATACGGACCCGGTCGCGGCAAACATACTTGAAACGGGCATGGATAAGCCGACGGAAAGTCAGCTCCCAGCCGGTTCTGACTACAGGCAAAAGACAGATGTGGAAAAGCCTGAGGGAGCGAAAGCTGTCGTAGCAGGTGTGAAGGATGTGAACGAGCCGGGAATTGGCAATCTTTCGGAACGGGATGACTATTCTCTCGATTTGAGACGTATTGCTGAGCAGTTTTTGGAAGAAGATGCCGGCATTGGGGCAATACCGGCAACGCTAAATCAGGACCTGGCTCAAGAGATGTCCGATCAGTTTGAATACGCCGATTCCGATTCAGGCGGAGCTTACACCGACCATGGCAAAACACGACAGGTTGTTATACCCGGCGGAAATGCACAGGCAGGTGGTAAAGAAAATGTCAGAACCTATACGGTGGTTCTTGACGCCGACCCCTCAGAAATCCAGGTGAAAATACCTGATGAAAGTGATCTTTACTCATGGAAAAACAGGGTGCGGGACATCTTCGGGCCGGAAATGAAGCTCAAGCCAATCAAGGCCGATTGTTCGGAGGCGGAGCTGCTCATGAGGATCGCTGCTGAGGCGTACATGACGAACAGGGATTATACAGCTCACCAGCTTTACAAGAAGGCAAAATCCCTGGACCCCGCTGTGCACGGCGTTGTGGCGGACACAAACAGCGATGGCAGCATAGACGGTAAAGATAGCAGCCTGCTGGCTCTGATAGAAGGCAACATAGGGATTTCCAGGTTCTACCTTAATGAAGCGAGGTCAAAGCTCGAGTCAGGGGACAAGGTTGGCGCGTATGTCCTTACACATAATGCCCTTATGTATAACGGAGAAGCGATGACTGAAGTCGAAGAGATAAGAAAAAAGTGCAATATGCTTGATGCCGTTTTGGGGGATATGGCAGCTTACGGTAACTGGCTATGTTACGATGGTGACATACCATACAAGGGAAGGAAGATAAAACCGCATGATATTGGCATCTATCCGACCAGATTCCCGGAAAGCTTGGAGTTTACTGGAAAACACGGTGGCAAGCTGTTAAACGACACCGGCAAGACATTGCACAAGTCATTTAACACCGTAGTTGCTATGGGGGACGGTCTTGTCAGCACTGCTTTAAACGGTACGGAGGGCATTCTGGGAAATATCGGTAAGATTATAGGGTTAAATAAGGGCGTCGACTATGACAAACGCTTTAAAGATAAGATGCGCGTGGTTGACGAGAGGACAAAAAGCGGATACGGAAGCGGCAAAACATACACAGGGAAACCTGGAGGCGAGTTTCTTCTTGATTTGTGGAAAGTAGGGAATGACGCTGTCAACACAGGGGGAGGCGGTTTGATGGTCGCATACAACGGGACAATCAGGCCTGTGGTTGAAGCAGCAGGCATAGTGGCCGGGGGCGAAGATGGATACAAAGGAGCCCATGAGGTGGCGGGCCTCGGCCAGATTCCCATTTGCTTCGTTACCGACATGTTTCCCGTTTTTGGAAACGACGAGCCAAAGAAGGTGCAGTCCAATTCGTTTGCAGAGTTTGCGGAGCGTATACATTTCTCTTATCCGACGAGGACGGACTTTGGGGATGTGAACCGAGATGGTAATTACACCCTCGGGGAGTTTATTGCAACATTTCCGGGCGTTCAGGCCTTTGCCAAACCCGAGGATCCTTACAGTTCGATGACACAGCGGATTTTAAGATGGGTTTCGAACATCTACGAGGTTCATATTATATTCCGTGATCATGATGGCAAAAAAGCCAGGGTCTGTACACAACCAGAAAGAACTGGAGGCGGGCCGGTCAAGGAGATTGTACCTGGCAGGGCCGGCGGATCTCCTGGAAGATAGAGGGGCGTTAAAATGAAAAAATGGGTATACTTGATTGCAGCAATTCTTTTGATTTTTTCAGCCCTATCCGTATACGCATATCCGGTGAACGTGAAAGTTACGGGATTGAGCGGTGTCGGGGATTTCTACACAGACGTCTACCATTGCACGGATCCGGCATGCAGCAGCATGATACACTACGAATCAGACCACGGAAACCCTAACACCTATACTTTACACGATGAGGGTTCTGGAAAGCAGCACTTTGCAGAGTTTGACTATCAGGAATGCTTCGTTCCTTTCATATACAGGATGGGTGTAGACGGCTCCACATGCAGCGATTGCTTCGATTACAACATAACATTTTACAAAGAGCCGGACTGTTGTGCACCTGTTTTATCAGTAGAACTGTCAAACGATACCGTTTACAAGGGGGATCATGTTTTTGTTGGCGGCACAGTGAGGTCTGTATGGCTTATGCCTCCAGATTTGCCGGACTTGGTCATACCAACTGGGCTGAGGTCAAACTATTCAAACCATATAGGCGTGTTTCTTTACGTTGACGGCTCATCCATTGAGAATACCACAACTGACATAGTATGGAACGAGACATCGGATGTGAATTTCTCTTTTACTGCATGGCTTGAGCCGGGGGAGCACCCCGTAGGGATATACACGAAAGTCGACAATGATTGCGAGTGTTCAGGCTCATCATTCAGGGATAAGACGACAACGCTTACCGTGGTGGCCGCTTGCGGCAATGGTATCGTAAACACATGGGAACAATGCGAGTTGCCCCTGACACCTGACAATACGTACTGCAATCAAACGGAATCGGACTGTAATGGCAACAAGCTGGGGACAAGAGACATGTTCGGTGATTGTGACAGTTCCTGTTCATGCATGGAGGATCCGTTCACGTACGCGTGCGTTAAGGATTTTTGCGGTGCTGAATGCGGAAACGATAATGATTGCGATGCAAACACATGTTCCGAGACCTACTATGATTACTGCGATGGTAAAAAGCTTGTGGAATACGATTCCAACAAAGTGATGGACTCAACGGTAGTTGCAGACGTTTGTGAGAATGGATGTCTTGGGGATTGCGAATGTACGGACTGTGAAGTGGATTGCTCAGCCCTGGAAACAAATTCTTATTGCGTTGAAGGTGTGTGCAATGCACCCTGCGACCAGGCGTCAGATTATCTCCTTGACGATTCAACATGCTTTTACAACTGCGATGCTGGCAGTTCGTGCGATTACCAGGACAGTTGCCCAACCGAAAACTACTGCTCAGACAGCACCTGGTACCACGATGGAAAATGTTCAGAATCCGGTTGTGGTCATGAAAGTACGGATTGTAGCGATTTTAATTATGTGGAAGGACCTTACGTAGTATGCAACATGAGCCATCTTGTTCATTATTACATTTTCCATGAATTCGGTTGCCATCCCGCTAATGGTTGTGTAGAAATCGATATGGGGCATTATAACTATACCGTCATTGAAGACTGCGACATGTACGACGGCAATATAACAGAAGAGTGTGGCGTAGAAGACTGGACTTGTTCTGGCATCTCACTTTCTTGCGAAATACGCAACACAACACCTGATAATTCCCTGTGCCCAAACTTTTGCGATTCGAAGATAAGAAACTACGATGGAACTTGTAATCCATCAACATACCTTTGCGGCTACCAGACAGAGGACTGCTCGGGATACGATGGTAACTACTGTTCGGACTCAGAATCAATAGAAGCCAGAACCTACTACTGTGACCCAGACAAATGCCTATATGACACGTCAGGACCGACGGATTGCGGAACAGAATTATGGTTCGGAGGAACCGACACGCTAGGCTATGGGGCAGACCCCGATTGTTCATATAAGGATTTCTTCTGCACAGGCACAGGTCCTAATGCATATTGCGATTCAGCCCAAATGTACAACTCAAGCTTTGACTACATGGACAATCCAAGCGTCTGCTTCGGCAAGAAGTCAGGCCTGGCTGATTACTGGTGCGACCTTTTGCAATGCGACCCGATAGACCCTTTGAACGATTGTGGTCCCGGTTCAACCAACTATACCTTCTTTTGCTCATTTGGGTGCGGAGCCGAATGCGAGCTTGACAATGACTGCGATGCAAGCGAATGCTCCCAAACCTACTATGATTACTGCAATGAGAAAAAGCTCGTGGAATACGATAGCGACAGGGTTAAGGATTCAACCACAGTTGAAGATTCCTGTGAAAACACATGCCAGAACAACTGCTCATGCACGGACTGCGATGCCGATTGCTCGCCCCCTACAACAAACGAATACTGCGTCCGATGCACATGCGGAGCAGAGTGCGATGACGATTCACACTGTCCCGACACAGACTGCAATCATCTCGACGGCTGCGTAGGCAATGACTATCATGATTACGACGATGTCCCCAACACCTGCCTCGACTCCTGCGAATGCACGGACAGCCAGTGCGGCTCACCAACCATATACCCCAACGATCCAAGATGCACAGAATGCCAGACAGACGATGATTGCAACAAACTGGACAAGGACTATTGCGATGGTGACCTCATCTTGCACGACGAGGGCAGATGCATTGACTATTCCTGCGAAGTCGAGACCACAACAACCTATGACTGCAATGATGATAACCATGACTATTGCAACGGCACCGAAATAAAGCACGCAGACTACACATGTGATTCCGCATCCTGCGTTATCGACACGATAACAACAGTCAAGGACTGCGACAACGGTCTTTACTGCGACGGAAAAGAGACGTGCGAGGATGCCGCATGCCTCTCAGGAACACCAATAGACTGCTCCTGGGCAAACATAGACCTGATAGCAACGTGCTTCAACGACCCTGACAGCAACCCGCTCACATGGGACTACTTCCAAGGATTCACATCAATGTGCGATGAAGACACAGACTCCTGCACTACGGGCACGTTGACCCTGGTCCACACCTGCAACATCAGCGAGTGCGGTGCTGATTGCGAGGACAACGACGACTGCGAGGCAAACGAATGCTCCGAAACCTACTACGATTATTGCAATGGCAAAAAGCTCGTGGAATACGATTCCGATAAAGTAAAGGATTTAACAACGATTGAAGACTCCTG
>Ga0315549_1003015_pt1 | contig 15428 bp, 12 predicted proteins | sample SalMarSW160200MG_FD_203101 | JGI IMG/M metagenome (GOLD analysis project Ga0315549, IMG submission 203101) | Salt marsh sediment microbial communities from the Plum Island Ecosystem LTER, Massachusetts, United States - Salt Marsh Sediment SW1601-200 ... | reverse complement strand
TACAAAGGTCTTTAGATGAGTTGGAGCTATTAGCCAAATATGGCATTGAGAATATTGCTTTTTACGATGATGCTTTATTGTGTGAGGCGGAGAAAGTGCTGGTGCCATTTTTAAATGAGGTCGTAAAGCACAATATAAAAGTGAATTTTCATTGTCCGAATGCTCTTCATGCCCGTTTTGTCACGCAGGAGCTGGCCGAGATTATGGCTCGAGCCGGCTTTAAGACCTTTTATCTGGGTTTTGAGAGCGCATCTTCTAATTGGCAGAAGCGTACCGGCTCAAAGGTCTTTTGCGATGAGCTTGTCAGTGCTGTGAAAAATCTGACCACTGCAGGAGCCAATCCACAAAATATCACAGCATATCAAATCCTTGGCCATCCTTATGGTGACATTCAGGAGCTGGAAGAATCGATGCGTTTTGTTCACAGCCTAGGCATTCGTGGAATGTTGGCTGACTTTTCACCGATTCCAGAAACGCCCGATGGTGAATTCTGCCGAAAGTGGGTGGATATGGACGAGCCGTTGTTTCATAACAAGACCGCCTTTCCGATTATTCTTATGGGATTTGATGAGTCGAACCGCTTGAAAGACCTCCAGCGGCAGCTTAATCGCTCGCTGACTTAATAGTTGTACATTGATTTTTCATCCCAAATTCTGTATCTTTTTATAATTATGAGTGCTCGAAACGTGCATATTAAGAGCTACGGGTGTCAAATGAACAAATTAGATACAGCGTTAGTGCGATCTGCGCTATTGGATGCTGGGTTTGCATTGACTGAAAGTGTCGATGATGCCGATATCGTTTTGCTCAATACGTGCTCCGTCCGCGAGCATGCGGAGCAGCGAGTTCTTTCGCATCTTGGGCATCTCAAACACATCAAGGAAAGCCGGTCAGATTTGGTTGTTGGTGTAATCGGCTGTATGGCCCAGCGGCTTGGCGGGAAACTGCTCGAAGACAAAACGGTTGATATAGTTTGCGGCCCGGCCCAGATACCACAAATAACCGAGCTTGCAATCAAAGCCCTGCAGCAGAAGCAAAAATGCCTGGCAATAACACAAAAGATACGTGAAAAATCGGAGATTCAATCGCAGGCACTCGAAGGATTCGAATCTGCTTATAGCAGCCCGGCCTTTGGCCGGGAAATTCGAAAATCGAAATTCGAAAATCGAAATTTTGGTGTGGGTCAGGCCTATATTAGAGTAATGCGTGGTTGTGATAAGTTCTGCAGTTATTGCATCGTTCCCTATGTGCGTGGCCCGGAGGTTTCCCGACCACCTGAAGCAATAATAGAGCAAATAAAGAAATTAGCTGATGCAGGGGTAAAACAAGTAACGCTTCTCGGCCAGAGGGTAAATGCATATAAATATAAAAACGGTGATAAAACGTATTGTCTGGCCGATTTACTTGAGCTGGCAAGTAAGGTAGATGGAATTGAATGGATAAGATTTGTTACCAGTTACCCAACTGAAGATTTTTTTGACGAGATTTTGCGAGCCATGGCTGATTTGCCGAAGGTTTGTAATTATCTGCATTTGCCGGCTCAGAGCGGCTCGGATAAAATCCTTCGTGCGATGAATCGGCACTATACTGCTGGCCAATATTTAGAGCTTATTGACAGAGCGAGGTCTTTCGTGCCGGATATCGTAATTGCAGGTGATTTTATAGTCGGCTTTCCAGGCGAAACAGAAGAGGACTTCCGTGCAACCGTTGATTTGGTCAAAAAAGCACGTTACAAAAATTGTTTCATTTTCAAGTACTCGCCCCGGCCTACAACAATCGCCGACAAAAGATTGCAGGACAATGTTCCTACGGATATAAAGAAAAGACGAAATATAGAATTACTTAGTGTGCAGGAACATATAAGCGACGAATTAAGCCGGGGCTTTCTGGGTAAAGAAGTAAAGGTCCTGGTAGAAGGTTTAAGTAAAAAGCCGTATAAAGACTCGCAAGAGTGCGAGGACGCCCCACAGTTAACAGGACGTATGGCCACCGACTGGATAGTTGTTTTCAACGGACCACAATTGCTGGCTGGGCAGTGTGTAAAAGTGAAGATTACAAAAACGAGCCCATTTACACTATTTGGTAAGTTGTCTAAGTAAGTTTGAACAAGTCAAATGAGAAAAAAACGCGAAGTACAGGACAAAAAAAATGATGCTGCAAAGAAACATCCAGTTCTTCGCAGTGTGGTAATTGCTGCCATAGTCTTCGCTCTTTTTATAGGCGTCCTTTATGCAGTAATGCTCGTTAATAACAATGTGTCCTTCGTCAGCGATGAAGTCTTTGCAGAACAAATAGATGTGGCAATTGAAAATGCACTGGCCTGGACCCGGGCATACAAGAACAAAATCATGACAAGGAAAAATGTCGGGCTTATAAAAATGCTTAATGATATTAATAAATTAAAACCAACTCCTGTTTTTTCAGATATCGTCGAAAATCTTATGGCTTCGCCTGCTATACCAAACTGCTCGAAACGCCTGCTCGATACAAACTGTCCAACTAATGAGGCGGAATTAAACGCATCAATTAAGGAACAACCTCTCGATAACAAATGGATTCTTTATGTAGTGGCGCCTGATAAGGCAAATATTACACCTGAACAGCTACAGTTATTTGACCCGCATCGATGGTGGGGACGCAGACTTGCACATCAGCTTGACGCGTTGACTACTTTAAGAGAAACAAAAGGGCCAAATGAAGAAATCGATTGGCTTATTGAGCATATTTGCAGCAGGTTAAGAGTCGAACTCACCTTTGATGCATTAGTAGTTGATATTGGGAAGAATTTATTCATTATGAGGGCTGGTCATCCGGAGAAAATTCGCAGGCGATGGATTGAGAGGATAATCGCCAAACAGTCACCAGACGGCGGGTGGGACAATAGACGGTTATGTTTTTCTTCAAACGCAGATATATTGACTGATTTTGCCAGCCGTAAAACTAATCAGCACGACACACTTTTGGCGCTGGCAACGTTATATATGGTCAAATACAAGTATCCAGAACACTTCGGCTTGAAAAAAAGCATTGATACCAGGCAGTTCAACCAATTATTCCAAAATAACACCAACAAGCCCGTTTACACTCTTCGGAAAGATTAACTGACCGATTCACTATAAGCGGGATATTTACTCATCAGGAATGCTATAAGGACGGCATCGAATATCAACATAGGCAAAACCGGTTCTCGCACGTTCTTTCTGTTCTACAATCCAGGCATCAATTCCAATCTCTTTTATTCTTTCTCCATCGGCGATAAGGGTTGGATAGCCCTTCGCCAGTGCCTGTACACGCTTGCACGGATATTCCCTGCAAAAGACACATATATCAATTTTTCGCTCAAGAGCGCATTTTCGTATCGAACAAAAAGGATTTCCTCCTCCTTGTCTGCATCCGGCACAGGAGTTATCAGGCTCGCAAAGATTGGTAAGGAACTTCCAAAACTCGCTGAATCCGGGAATCTCTTTACCCCAGGAATCGTATCCTTCTTTGGCCATAGACTGCCTGAGAGCGTCGGCCTGACGGGGAATACGCTCGCGCTGGGCACAGAGCTCACAGAATAAACCGCAATATGTAACAAGTCTTAAAATATCCAATTCATCTATACTCTTAATTGTTTAAAAAACAGAGCGAATCTGGAATATACAAAAACAACTGAAGACTAAAAATGCAACCATCAATCCAATAACGAATATTCGGTTCGGTTTGAGTATCTTAGCAGCCTCTTTAGAAAGCAATCTGGGCATAACGAAAAACAGACCGATTGCAACGCAGATTGCCTGCAGCGGTGTCAAAAGCAACCCGTCAAGTATAGCACCGACCTTTACCAAAACGACCGGTTTGAAGCCAAGCGTATAAATGATGACCATACTGGTGAAAAAGAAAATGATAAGAAAAAACCTGTACTGTGTTTTCCATGAGAATTTTCCGGCGATGTTGGGGAAACAGATTCTTGTTGAGTCAGCAAGCAATCGTGGCCAGCCGGCTAATTGTCCGATTTGAGTCGATATAAGAGCTGCAGCACCGGCAAGCATAAAAAGGACAGAGCCGGTCTTGCCCCAATTTGATGCGAAGATTTCTGAAAGCATAACAGCGACCTTAGCACCTTCAGGAGCAATCTGCCTGGGTCTTAGGATGCCGGCACCGGCGATTAAAAAGGCGCCAGTTACTACGATTCCTATTACAACGGCTAACGTTGCGTCACAGTAGAGAACGTGGCACCAGCCCTTTATTTTTTTAGCAGCGGCCTCACTCATATTTTTCAGCATTGACACATCCGCTGGTTTTCCATAGCCACGGCCTTTGGCAGCTCCATAGCCGGCACCGAGTACCCAATAGGTGTACCAGACCTGACTGGCAAAGCCACCTGCGCCCCAGCCGATAAGAGGCAATATCTCTTCCCACGGATTTGCACTGACGGCTCCGGTATCAACCGCCCATTGCGGAACCGCCGGTACATTGGGGATCAGGGAATTGATAAAATCAGTAATTGGTGGAAATACCCGGACAGAGACATAAATCGTGCCGAGGACAATGATAAAAACGAAAATGCTCATTATAATTTTGAGAACTTCAAAGACACCTGAGAAAACAACAGCCACTGCAAAGAGTGACACCGCCCAACCACAGACAATTTGAACAATGCGGGTAGGAATGCCTATAAAACCGGCGAAAAAAATACCTGCGGCATTGGCCAGTGCCGCTATTGCAATAATCGCGGCGATGAACTGCACCACAAGTACAATCCAGACTGCCCAATGACGCGGGCCAGGGATGCGGTCGAGCATATCAACCATACATTCGCCTGTGCAGACTGTATAACGGGCACCACTGACACCAATCCAGAACTTTAAGAATATGCCTATAACAACCGCCCAAAGGATAGTAGTACCTAAAATAGCACCTGTACGCGTGGCTAAAATAACCTCGCCGGAGCCAATATACTCGGCTACCCAGACAAATGAAGGCCCTACTAAAGTCAAAATAGCCAGGCCTGTTGGGGGCGTTCGAACTGTTAGGTCGCTAATTTGATTTGTGTTTTCTTCCATTGGTTTGGCCCTCGCTAAAGCGATTTTGACCCTGTCTCATAGGTAGTTGGGCTGTAACTTACAGATTTATAACTGCTGTGTCTATAAATTTTTTCTGTGAGTTGTGGTTGGTCAGAAATTTAAAAAATAAAAATTTCTTAATTTTTTCGATTTAGATTTATCAGCGTCGAATGTGATTTTATTGGACAGTTAAAGAAGTGACAAAATAATCCGTTCACTTACTCTACATATGGTAGTCTGAGCAAAATAAATTCTGCTATATAGTGTTTTGGTTTATAGGTCGTTAACCTGCTCTACATCTCGTTGGCTAAAGAAAAAATCTTAACTCTGTCGATATTGCGTAGGTAAATGGGGGATTTACATGAGTCTTGAAGGACGTGTACATATGAGTAAACGGGAGTTGATAGACTGCATTTGTGAAATCAATAAAACTGCCAAGCCGGAATTTCTTGTCGCTTTTTCTGAAGAAGAATTGAAGGCTTATCTTGAGCATCTGATGGAGCTGGATTTAGAAGAGTTAGTTGTCTGCGTCTAAGAGTGTATCCAGACAAATTTCTGCTCATTACTATCTTGAGCAGAGCATCCGAAAACGAGACGCAAATAAAAATAGCCGCTTAAAACAATATTAATAGATTAATTTCTTCCCACTTAAAATTATTCCGCCGCCTTAGGAGGGTTTTTGATACTTAAATTCTTCAATAGTCTATGTATTTTCTCCAGTGAAAGTATTTGTCCAAAAGTACGGCCGTACTATTGGTTCTCATCAGATTGGTCACCGACTATAGACTTACTGATGTCGCTAAGACCGCGTTCTCCAGAGTGGGTATCAGGCTCTGTATCATCATTTTCTTTTTCGGCTTGCTTATCAACGAAAGGTATTACCGGCGGAGCTTGTTCTGCAGATACGGGTGACCCCACTTCAACAATGCTGTTTAGTTTGAATTCTACCAGCATTGGCACAAAACCGTTAGGCACATAAAAACCAAAGTCAATCCATTTTACCTTTTCGCCGGAAACAAGGCGCCCTACTATTATCTCGTCATTTAACCTCTTTTTTTGCACCTGATTCTGCGCTATCAAGTATCCGATTGGGTAAGCATTTTTGCCTTTTCCAGTGAGGAGATTTGCATCGTTTTTTGGTTTGCAAATCACCCTTAATTGAGAAAGGGTAAACGTGCCCGCCTGTTTTATCGCGGTTCTTTTTATTCCGACCCGTACAATTATGATGTCGTATCCACTTTTCCGAATTGAGTTGTCCTCTGAATCTTTTATACCTTCAGGAGCGTACCAGGCAGCATCTTTCGTTGGAACTTCTATCGCTTTTGAACTTGTGATAGATGTTACCTTGTCTGTAAGAGCGTGTCGATTCAGGAATATCTGGTCCAGAAAGGCCGGATGCAGGGTCCCAAAACTTTTTTTATTAGCTATAGCACTAAAGCTGCCATTACTTAACATAGTGAACAAGCCCGTTGCGAAACCATCGGCATTTAGCAAAACCTTACTGGGCCTTTCAGCATCCGGGCTTCTTTCATCAAATCGCTGATAAGGGTACTTACTTGGTAACGGGGCTATTGCAAGTGCTGTTAGCAAAAGGCCGGATATAATCAGACCCAGGAAAATCCCACAGATAATGCGTCCGATACGTTCGGGTAAAATTCCCAAATCAACCGGCTTACGAGTTAAAAAAGTTAGGGCCGTTTGCAGGATAGCGAAAGACAGAACAAACAGCAATATAAAAGAAAGCGGCTGTGCCCAGGGTACGAGTGCGGGATATTCGTTATCAGAACTACGACTCACGAAGATATTCGCCAAGGCCTCGAAGTAACCGAACGCAACTACGCTTGCACAAATAGCAATTATTATCGTGGCAAATGCTCTGATAACCGTGCCTTTCAGATATTGATAGGCAACACAGCCTGCGATGATTAAAAGTACAATTAAACTGCCCATTACGGTCTCTCTGTTATTTCGCGCTTTATAGCTACAATTATTTTGTTATCATTATCACTTTTTATTTTTTGATAGTGCCCTTATCATTTCGTTTACATCTGTTGTCCCTGCGATGACTTTTCTCATTGCCTGCTCCTGCAGATAAAGCATTTTAGCCCTTCTAAATTGAGAACCAATTTCCGACAATGACTTTGATTGTATTACAACCTTCCTTAATTCATCATTCAAAATAATGATTTCAAATACGCTTGTTCTGCCTATATAACCTGTCCCTCGGCAATTTTCACAGGTCGTTTCCCTGCCGCGCTTATCGTACTGAACTTTACCGGCTCGATAGAGCACTTTGGTTTTTTCAGGGGCAATGTTAAATTTTATTAGAAGTTCTTTGTCCGGCGTATATGCCTGCTTGCATTCTTTGCAAAGTCCCCTGAGTAGCCGTTGATTACCTATACCCAGCAGGGTTTCGGCTATCGTTCTTCTGTCACCGGCCATTTTAATCCATTTACCGAGCGCTTGTACCACGCTGTCTGCATTGAGAGCGACATATATCATTTTACCGTCTTGAGCTCCGGCACATGCAACCTGGGCTGTTTCAGCATCATCGCAGTCTGCAACACCAACGATATCAGGCCCCATTCTTATCACCTCCTGCAGTTTTCTGGCAAAGGTTGTTGTGCCGCTATCGCTGAGGGTGTAAATGTTTTGAGTTATGTTTGGAAGCTCGGCAGACGGTTGCCTTTCGAGTGTGTTTATGCTGTTAATGAAGGCATCATGATTGCGCAGCAGTGCATAAAGTGTGGTTGTTACGCCGCTTTTCTTGGGACCTGTTACTAAAAACAGCCCTTGTTTTTGCTCTTTAAGTTTATTGAGCTGCTCGTACTGCTCAGGCATTAAGCCGATATCAGTTAACCTTGTTGCACCTTGTTTTATTATTTGCTTTAGCTTGACCTGCTCTCCGGCAGTTGAACCGGCTGTGGATACTTCCCATTCAGTCTTGTCTTTTTCCCGCAGAACACTGAACTTGCCTTTCTGTGGTTTTCGCTTTTCTTCGATATTTAAGTCGGCAAGATGCTTTAGAAATCGAATGAAATATTCCATTTGGTCTCGATTTATTGCTGGTTGTTTTGACGCAGCACCATCAATATAATAAGTAACGTTATAGCCTTGTTGTGTCGGCGAGAAAATAATCGTGCTTGCCCTTTTCAATTCGGCGTCATTTAAAACATCATAAGCAACCTTATAGCCGAAAAAGTCAGGTGTTTTTGGGGCAGGCACGGGCACCTGGTTATTATTAGCGGTTATGAACGTAGAGCTTTTCAGGGCTTCGACTTTCTTCTCTTCGCTGGTAAACAAACTCTTAAAATATTCGGCGGTAAGAATACGGTCATAGTCCATAACCATGGTATCTCGGTGCTTTACATAAGCCACAGATACTGCTCCTACGGCTATCAAATAAAGCAGCATTCCGATGATAAAGATGGGTATAACCAGCCAGATTATTACTGCTGCCGCCCCTGCACCGAGTACAATACCCGTCCAGTAAACCTCTTTCGTCTCCACTGCTTTGGCGTCGCTATAAACCCAGGTAACTAACGGCGGTAACAAAAAGAACAAAACCAGAAAGACAATGAGTTTGACTACGGATATGTATCCTCCATATTCGATTGACATTAGCACTAAATCCGGCATACGATACTCCATTAGGAAATCCAGTAGAAGCTCATAAGATACCTTCGGCAGTGGTTCTAATTCCCTTTAGCGACATTTTTAGTTCTTCTGTATTTGGTGCATATCTGTATGCGTCCTTGGGGTCAATAAAGCCGTTTTGAATTAACAAACAGAGGTTTTCCGTAAGGTCCTGCATACCTTCTCGTTGAGAGCTTCGGATGACACTGGGCAAATCACCCTCCCGACCTTCCGAAATTAGTTTTCTGACACCTGGATTGGCAAGAAGAATCTCGACAGCGGGTATTCTATCAATATCTTCCTTGATACACGGCAGCAATACCTGGCTGATGATTGCTCTGATTGCCAGGCTTAAAGTTTGTCTTACAAGGTCTCGTTCGGTTTGAGCAAAGAGGTCCAAAAGACGGTGAACAGCCTGGGAAGCATTTGCTGAGTGCATCGTACCAAAAACGAGATGTCCGGTTTCGGCTGCTCTCATCCCGGCTGTGACTGTCTTGGCATCGCGCATTTCGCCAATGAATACAACATCAGGGTCTTGCCGCATCAGGTATGTTAAAGCTTCCTCAAAGTTCGGGACGTCAAAGCCAATTTCCCTTTGTGACACTATTGCTTTCTGGTCCTTGAACAGATATTCAATAGGGTCTTCAATAGTGATTATATGGCAGGAGCGAGTGCGGTTTATGTAGTCTATCATCGATGCAACAGTTGTGGTTTTGCCGCAACCCGTCGGTCCCACCACAAGAACCAGCCCCTGGTTACTGTTGGATATACTTTCCAATATCAACGGCAGGTGAAGCTTTTCAAAGGGTGGAACATAGGCACTGACCCGTCTTGCCGCCAGACTAATCATACCCCGCTGGCGAAATATGTTTATCCGGAAGCGGTCTTTATCGCCGACCTCGTGAGCAAAATCCAGAGTTCCTTTTTCCAAAAAAGACTCTTTCTGGGCTGGACTTAGTATCTCCAAGACCAGCTCTTCCATTTTATCTGCGGTCATTACTTCACCAGTCGTCTTTTTCAACTCCCCATAGAGGCGTAATTTCGGTGGCTGGCCGACTTTGAGGTGCAGGTCGTTTGCCTGGGTTTTAATAGCGGCCCTGAAATACTTGTTTATTTCCGGCTCTTTATCCAAACTTATATGAGTATCAATGGAAGGCTTTTCTGTAGCCATAACTTACGGCGAACTCCAAAACTTATGAAAAAACTTACCCAAAGTATTTTTTGTCAGTATTTAGCCCCCCACTTTTATGGTGGGCTTATTTATTTATATTATAAGGTTTTACTGCGATTTGTCAACTTGGTACTTCTCAAAAACTCCATAGAGACCAGCTAATGTTCCGAAAATGCCGCTTATGATGCAAGATTTCCGGTCTCGCCGACTTGACTCTCACCGAACGGATAAAACAACAATAGCACCCTGTCGACAGTTGGTAGTAAGACGATAAACAAAATAGCTAAATCCCCTCTGTGTAATCTTACTGCGATTAATTTCTACTTTTACCCTATATTGCCAATAGAAATGTCAGTGTCATATAGATGGCAACGCTTATGGAGTCATTTGCAGTGGTGACCAGTGGGCCGGAGCTTATAGCCGGGTCTATTCCGATTCGGCGGAATAAAAAAGGCAAAAATAAGCCGAGCGTTGTGGCGACCATTATGGCTGAAAACATAGCAATGCTGAGGGCAAAAATAATCCGCACTGGTTCAATGCTGGTTTCTAAAGTTCGATAGTGCAGTAGAATCGCACAAACAAAACCACCAATCAGACCACAGGTCAATGCAAGCATAAGAGCAATCCGTACTTCCCTTGTAAAAACCTGGCTCAATTTCAAGGCAGCTAAATGTCCGGTAGCCAAACCAGAAACTACGATAGCGGACGTTTGCAGCCCGGCATTGCCGCTTATTGCGGCAATCATAGGTGCAAAAGCAACCGCAGCTGTGTAAACAAGAGCCATATTTTCGAAGCTGAATTTCTTATTAAAGAATATCAAGACGAAGGCGGTTATGCCGGTGCCGAGCAGGCAGGGCAAAAGCCAGGTCATCCTGACACGCGCGGCATGCAGCACCGAAACTTTATCCAGCTCATCCGGGTCGGTACCTGCCATTGTATATAAATCCTCAGCCGCCTCCTCATCCGCCACCTCTATGACTCGGTCGGCGGTAATTCTTCCGATGAGTTTGTGTCTGGCGTCAAGGACAGGTACGACAATAAGGTCGTTATCTCTGAATATATTACGAACCTCTTCCTGGTCGGCGTCAGCGTTTACATAAATAGTATCCGGGTCAATAAGGGTGTTTATCCTGGTGTTCTCGGGGCGGGTAAGCAAAAAGCGAATACGAACGTCACCCATAAACTTACCGTTTTTATCAACAACAAAAACCGAATAAAAATCCTCATCTATTTCAGCCGCTCGAATTTTACTGACAGCCCCGGCTACGGTGGCATCTTCGGTAACACTTATTACCGCAGGGTCCATAATCCCGCCAGCCGAATCTTCAGAGTAGCTCATCAGCTTTTTTATCCCTGCTGAATCCACATGTAATAAGCTGTTTAACACCTTCTGGCATATTTCGTCCGGCAGTTCTGCAAGAAGGTCGGCGGCGTCATCGTGGTCGAGCTCGGAGATAAGGCTTTTTATTTCTTCCTCTTTGAGTAGTTGAAACAGCTCTGCTCGAGTGGCCTCATCGACCTTTTCCAGGACTTCCGCAGAGATGGATTTTTCCAGGACATCGAAGATAATGCGTCTTTGCTCATTGTCCACGAGCTGGACAATTTCTGCGATGTCACTGCTCCGCTGCTCATTGAGCAACTGCCTTAGTGCAAAGATATCCTCAGCTTCAAATAGCTGCTCAATCTGCTCCAAAAGCTGATTGTATTCGTCTCTTTCTTGTTCCATCGAACAATCTAACCAAGCACATTGTTATCGCACTTCAAAAAATTCTTTCACTGCCCTACCGGCATAAAATAACTCAACTTCTTTTGTTAAGCAACGATTTTCCGCTTTCCTTTTAGATATGGACAAGATTTTGGTCAAAAATATTTATGAAAATAACAACAGAAATCCAATAAGAACTATCGATACATAGTAATAGCAGATTACAATTATCAAGTAGTGAATGCCATATTCCGGCTCCCGATGCAGGATTAAAGGCAAAATGTTCTTGCCATCGGGCAGTTTTAGTGTAAAATGGAAAAAATGTTCTTTGAGGTCGAGACAATGAGAGGTTCGATTCGTATAAGTTTGTTAGCTATAGCTGTTACAGCGTGTAGCTGTCTGGCGGCTCCGGAGCCGTCCATTGTGCCCGGACCGGGTATGTGGATGCTAAATACTGCATTTAGCCATCCGCAACAGATTGTTTTGAAGACAAGCGGCACCGGCAGGCCAATACGATTCTGGTATGTGATATTGACAGTTACGAATAAGACAGGTCAGGATGTTGATTTTTATCCCAAGTCCGACCTGATGACAGATACATTTCAAATCATACCGGCAGGAAAAACGGTACCGGCAGTGGTTTTTGAACAAATAAAAAGGCGGCATCAGAGCAGATACAAATTTCTTGAGTCTCTCGAACAAACGAGCAATAAGATACTTCAGGGCGAAGATAACACCAAGGATATCGCTATCGTATGGCATGATTTTGATGCTAATGCCAGCAGTATAAAAATGTTCATAGCCGGCTTAAGTAACGAGACGGTAGCGATAGACCATCCAGTGGCCAAGGACAAAATAACAGGTGAGCCGGTCAAAGTTTATCTGAGAAGGACCCTTGAATTAAGTTATGACCTCAAAGGTGACCCAGCCCTGCCTTCTGGGGCCAATCTGGCTTATAAAGATAAACGCTGGATTATGAGATAAGGACTCGCTTTTCATACCTGGCATCTAAACACGGGGGAATCTCAACAAAGATAACTTGAAATGTCCGGCTTGTCTAATATTGCTTAACTACAAAGATAAGGCGTATACCCGTAGGTCGTAATTCCTGCATAAATTTGGTGACTAATACTTGCGTACGCGCATAAATACCAAGAACAAATAAGTTCTTTTGTGGGTAAAATACATAGAGACAGGATAAAAAAAATGAGAAAAATTGGGTAAAGCTGAATGGAATCGGCAAAGGTTTTAATTAAAATTCAAGAAATGTATAATACGAGATTAACAATTGAACAACGCCTTGAGGCCCTGGAACGGGGTACAGTGGTTCTACACGATACGATAAAGCTGCTGCATAAGATGCTAAAGGACCAGGGAAAGCTAATAAAAGACTACATTGCACAAAAAGTGGCATCTGCCAATCCAACCGATGAGGATAATTCCGGAAACACCCGGCCTGAGGATGCTTTATATACCTTTGTTTGCGGGCGAAGATTCAACAAGCTCGAAAAGGACATTGAGAAAGTACGCAAGTTGTTGGATAGCTCGAGATTCAGGTCAAAAGCTGGTTAAAAAAGCAAAAAAAGTCGTAAAGCTTTAATTAGTTTGGGGCGAAGGATAGGTCGTTTTTCATGTTGAATCTTTGCTCAGCCGTCCTGCATGGGCGGTTTTTATTTTGACCGAAGCGGCGATTTTGATTATTGTAAGAGACTGAATTAATGGATACCTGCTTTAGCTGGTACTAAGTTTTTTTTAGACACAGAGACCTTGAATAAATATGGATTGGGGAAGTGTATGGATTTTGGCGCCCGTAGCTCAATTGGATAGAGTCGCGGACTTCGAATCCGAAGGTTGCAGGTTCGAGTCCTGCCGGGCGCGTTGCACAAACTGTAAAATTGGATTCATAAGTCATCGGTTGTGGGTTTGAATCCCGGCTCCGCCGTTCTTACTCATGTCTTAACGCAACAATGGGGTCGACCTTAGCAGCGTGCATCGCGGGGTACAATCCAAAGACTATGCCAATGGTCATACTAATCAACAGTGGAAGCAGAACGCCTGCTAATGTGAGGACCGTCATCATGCCGGAGAAATAGGTTATCAAAAACGGTATCAAGGTACCAACACCTAAACCAATGATGCCTCCGGTAGTAGACAGGACAACCGTCTCGATTAGAAACTGGATAACAATCTGCCTTCTTTTGGCGCCGATAGCACGGCGGATTCCTATCTCCCGCGTTCGCTCTGTCACGGAGGCAAGCATAATATTCATAATACCGATTCCGCCGACGAGAAGACTGATACCCGCGATAGAACCCAATACGATGTTGAACGTTCGTTTTGTTGCTTCGGCCTGTTTGAGCAATGCCAGAGGAACACTGACAACGTAGTCTTTCTTCTTGTGAAACCGTTTTAGCATTTCCTCAATAGCACCTGCGGTAGATTCAACATTTTTGGTATCGTCTACTTGGACAATAATCTGATGCAGCTCTACTTTTTCCAGCGTCCGTGAACCTGATGTGCGTATAAAGGTTATGTCGCCGAAGTATTTACGTGCCACCTCCATGGGAATGTAGACATCGATTTGCTGGTCCGGAATCTGGATGTTTCCGGCCTGGCCGCTTTCGCTTTTGATAATACCAACGATTTCGAACTCGTCGCCGCCTATGCGGATGGTCTGGCCTATCGTGCTTTCGATGGCCAGGATTTTGCGAGCTCCAAACTCAGTAAGCACGGCCACGGGGGCTTGTTTGTCCTGGTCGGCCGGAAGAAGCACCCGCCCTGCTATGACCTCGCGGGGCACAAGCTCGAACCATTCGGGTGTTGTACCCACTACCCGCAGTTCCATTGCCCTCTCACGTAAACGTGATCCCTTTCGCATCAGCTTCGCCGGCGCGGTCTTCTTGATGTTACTGAAACTCTCAGCAATTCTAAGCTGGTCTTCATAGGTCAATCCGTAGATACTCATGTGCGAATGCTGGGTGGTCGTCGCTTCTTCCTCCGCTGACTTGATCGCTGAGACGATGATGTTGTTGCTTCCGAGCTTTCGTATCTGTTCAAGCGCTTCTTTACTGGCCCCCTCACCAACTGACAACATGGCCACGACGCTTCCTACCCCAAAGACAACTCCCAGCATGGTCAGAAACGAACGCAGTTTGTGCAGCAGCACATTCTCTATGCCTAACCATATGTTTCTGAATATCTTAGTCTGCCTCATTGCGGTTCCGTTCAATTCTGTCTATCACACCGTCAATCATGTGCAGCTGGTTGTGAGCGTACGTGGCAATATCTGGTTCGTGGGTTACCATGATAATTGTCTTGCCCTGTTTATTTAATTTGACAAGCAAATCCAGGATTTGTTCACCAGTGACCGAGTCGAGGTTCCCGGTAGGTTCGTCGGCAAAGATAACCTGTGGGTCGTTGGCCAATGCCCTGGCGATGGCAACTCTTTGCATCTCGCCGCCGGAAAGTTCTGTGGGTCGATGGTGTAGTCTGCCACCAAGCCCAACTTCTTCGGCAAGTTTCTCTGCACGCTTGGCACTGCGAATAGCATCCCAGCCCAGGTAGTAAAGCGGCAATTCTATGTTGCGCTGGACACTTAGTTGTGGTATTAGGTTGAAACTCTGGAATACGAATCCAAGATGTTTGAGCCTAAGCTCACTGAGGGAATCGTCATCAAGACTACTGACGTCTTTACCTTCGAGAAAATACCGACCGGAGGTAAGCCGGTCAAGGCATCCGAGTATGTTCATCATAGTGCTCTTGCCTGAGCCGCTCGGCCCCATAATGGCCCAGAAGCTGCCCTTTTTGAAGGAGACTGTCACACCGGCAAGAGCATGTACCTGCTGCATTCCCATTTGGTATATTTTTT
>Ga0315549_1003011_pt1 | contig 15449 bp, 10 predicted proteins | sample SalMarSW160200MG_FD_203101 | JGI IMG/M metagenome (GOLD analysis project Ga0315549, IMG submission 203101) | Salt marsh sediment microbial communities from the Plum Island Ecosystem LTER, Massachusetts, United States - Salt Marsh Sediment SW1601-200 ... | reverse complement strand
TTCCAGAAATCCAGTATGCCGAGCACGGCCATTGTTTTGCCGGCATACTTTGTCGTCGAGCCAATAAATAATTCAATCATCCCTTATCCCCCCTTAATATCAGTCTCCCGTCAACTGCCCAGACTCCTTCCCCTTTATCCATTACCATCAGTGGATTAATCTCCATCTCAACTATTTCGGGGAACCTTTCACCCAGGGTTCCAACCGTGGCGATGACTTCATACAGGGCTTCAAGGTCCTTTTCCTTCTCGCCTCTAACACCACTGAGCAAAGGAAACGATTTTATTCCAGAGACCAATTCTCGTATTTCCTTCTTACTGAGGGGAGTGAGCGCGAAGTTAACATCTTTGAGAACTTCAACATAGACGCCTCCCAATCCGAACATCACCAGCGGCCCGAACTGCGGGTCGCGAGAAAAGCCCACGATGACTTCCTTCCCGCCTTCAACCATTTTCTGTACAGTAATTCCTAGAACGGGCACCTCCGGAAGAAACCTCCGCACACTGACCATGATGGCCTCAAAAGCTATGGCTACCTCCTCGGGAGTTCTTAGCCCTACTCTTACTCCGCCTACGTCCGTCTTGTGCATAATTTCCGGCGAGTAGACCTTCATCACTACCGGGAAGCCCATTTGTACGGCGACATCTGCCGCCTCATCGGCGGTATAGGTGAGAACTGTCGGCAGAGCAGGAATTCGGCACATATCTACCAGTTCTCTAGCCTCAAAATCAACCAGTTTTATCTTTTCCTCTTCACCTTTGGCTTTGAGGAATTGTCTTATCCTATCTTCCTCAATATCCTTGTAGTAAGCTTCCGGCTTTGCCTGTTCTTTCCACAAGCTGTGATTAGCCATGATGGCCATAGCTCTCATCGCCCTATCGGGAAACGAGATGTTGGCTACTCTTCCCCTCCTGAATATGCTGAAGGCTGTAGCCATCCTTTCTTCACCCATGAAAGATGTTATTACGGTTTTTGATGAAGTGTAGGAGAAATTGGAGACTATCTTCGCCGTTTCTTCAATCTGTGTATTCGCCTGAGGCGACAGTATTATCACCATTCCATCTATTTCTTCTGCCCCGGCTAATAATGCAATAACCTGTTGATAGCGACTGCTGTCAGCATCACCGAGAAGGTCAATCGGATTGTAAACCGATGCCGCCGGCGGTAATACCTCCTTTAATTTACCAGCAGTAGCCTTGTTCACGGATGCGAGTATTAATTTTTCCTCGGCGGCTTTATCAGTAGCAATTATTCCCGGCCCGCCAGCGTTGGTAATAATGACGACTCTCTTCCCTTTCGGCAGCGGTTGAGAGGCAAATACCTCCGCCCAATCAAACAGGTCTTCAATCGACCTCGCTCTTATCACGCCTGATTTGGCAAAGGCGCATTCATAGGCTCTATCGAGGCCGGATAAGGAGCCGGTATGGGAAGAGGCGGCCCTGGTTCCTTCGGCTGACACCCCGGATTTGAATATAATGACTGGCTTTTTCCTTGAAACCCTATCTGCCGTCTCAAGAAACCTTGGGCCATCGACTACACTCTCAAGGTAGCCCATTATTACCCTGGTGTTGTCATCTTCGCCAAGAATTTCGAGAAAGTGCGTCTCATCAAGGTCCATCTTGTTGCCCATGCTGATGAACCTGGAAAAGCCGATATCTCTCCCGGCAGCGAAGTCAAGAATAGCCGTGACCATGGCTCCTGACTGGGACATAAACCCGATCTTTCCCTGCCGTGGCATGGTCGGGGCAAAGGAGGCATTTAAATTGGAATAGGTATCTATGATACCGAGACAGTTGGGTCCGATGACCCTGATTTTACCCCGGCACATGTCAGCCAGTTCCTTTTCTCTCTGCACCCCAGCTCCACCTATCTCCTTAAAGCCTGCCGTAATCACGACAGCGCCCTTTACCTTTTTATCTATCAACTCTTTGAAGGTGTTTATGACCAGCTCTGCCGGAACGATAACCAGAGCCAGGTCAATCTCGTCTTCTATGTCTATTACGCTTTTATATGCCTTAAGCCCAAGAATATCCGGTGCACTGGGGTTTACCGGATAAATCTTACCTTTAAAATTATCATCGATTAAGTTTTTCAGGGTGTCATAGCCAACCTTGCCCGGCTGGCGCGAAGCGCCGATGACAGCTATACTTCTCGGCTTGAAAAAGAAGTCATAGTTACCGGCAGCAGGGCTCATGGTTTTGCCTCTGCATGCCTGAAGAAGACAGCCGCCAGTGGCGGCAAAGTGAACGCCATAGAATAAGGGCAACCATGTAGCGGAATAGGGGCAGCCTCTACTCCGCCCATATTCCCCTTTCCGCTACCGCCATACTCGTTTGCGTCACTGTTTAATAATTCTCTCCATAATCCGGCTTGTGGCACTCCGATTCGATAGTTGAAATGAGTTGAAGGAGTAAAGTTACACACGATTACAACACTACCATCAGGTGAATGCCCCTTGCGCATCAGGCTGACCACGCTGTGTTCAACATCATTGCAGTCAATCCATTCAAAACCTGCGTGGTCAAAGTCCACCTGGTGGAGAGCAGGCTGACTGCGATAAACACGATTTAAATCACTGACCCAGCGTTGCAGACCGGAATGGAGCGGGTATTCTAGGAGGTGCCATTCCAGGCTCTCATCATGCGCCCACTCTCGCCATTGACCTATCTCCCCACCCATGAAGAGAAGCTTTTTCCCGGACTGGGCATACATATATCCTAAAAGAAGTCTCAGGTTGGCAAACTTTTGCCAGTCATCTCCCGGCATCTTACCCAGAAGAGAAGATTTACCATGCACTACTTCATCATGGGAAAGCGGTAGAGCGAAGTTCTCAAAGAAGGCATATATCATTCGAAAGGTCAGGTTGTTATGATGATATTTTCGATAGATGGGATTTTTAGACATGTAGTCCAGCGTATCGTGCATCCAGCCCATGTCCCACTTCAGGCCGAATCCCAGCCCACCAATGTAGGTTGGCCTTGATACCATCGGCCATGATGTGGATTCCTCGGCGATTGTCTGCACGTCGGGATGTTCCTGGTAGACTGCCTGATTGAGGCGACGTAAGAAATCAATCGCCTCAATGTTCTCACGCCCACCATATTTATTCGGTATCCACTCACCGGCTTTACGTCCGTAGTCCAGATAGAGCATGGAAGCTACCGCATCCACACGCAGCCCATCAATGTGGTACTTTTCCAGCCAGAAAAGGGCGCTGCTGAATAAGAAGCTTCTGACCTCATTACGTCCATAATTGAAGATAAAGCTGTTCCAGTCGGGGTGGATTCCCTGCCTGGGGTCCTCGTGCTCATACAAATGTGTGCCGTTAAAGTAACCAAGTCCGTGCTCATCATTGGGGAAGTGGGAAGGAACCCAATCCAAAATCACACCGATATCATGCTGGTGCAGATAATCAACCAGGTACATAAAATCCTGTGGCGTGCCGTAGCGGCTGGTCGGGGCGAAGTATCCCGTAGTTTGATATCCCCAGGAGCCGTAGAATGGATGCTCCATAATGGGCAGAAACTCGACATGGGTGAAGCCCATCTTCCCAACATACTCAGCCAACTGAGGGGCCATCTCTCGATAGCTGAGAGAGCGGTTCCCATCCTCCGGCACCCGCCGCCAGGAGCCAAGATGCATCTCGTAGATAGCAATGGGAGCGTCAAGAGCATTCTTCTCCCGGCGCTTTTCCATCCATTCTCTGTCTTCCCAGTTATAGTCTAAATCCCATATGATTGAAGCTGTCTTTGGAGGTATCTCGCTAAAGCAGGCGAATGGGTCGGCCTTCTCAACCCGGTAGTTGCGATGATTGGAGATAATATAGTATTTATAGATTGCTCCCTTACCCACGCCGGGGATGAAGCCTTCCCAGATACCCGATTTCCCTTTTGGATGGAGGGGATGACTCGACTTGTTCCAGCCGTTGAAATCGCCGATGACGCTGACCTGCTTGGCATTTGGTGCCCAAACGGCAAAGTAGGTTCCTTCAACTCCATCTACACTGGTAGGATGGGCTCCCAGTTTTTCATACAGCCTGTAGTGGGACCCCTCGTTAAAGAGGTAAAGGTCATCATCGGAGAGCAGGCTCACGTTATTGCGTACTGATTTGAGAACCGTCTCCTTGTTTGCCTGCTTTGAATTCCTATTTACATCCTTTACCATTCCGTACTCTCACCAGAACTCATGCAGATATTTCGAAAACCTATGACATAGTTAATATTCCACCTGGGTGTCTTTGAGAAACTGTAGGATATTTATTACTGTCTCTATGTCTTTCCAGCCCCGGCTCCCCTTTTTCTCTTTTGCCTTCTCCAGAACGCCTATCAACCACCCTGGCCGATCAGATATAAACTTCTCCATGTCCTCTTTTATTATTGGCCACAATTCCAATAGTGTACTTTGTTTGTCAGGCATTAGACAATACCTCCGTAATAGTTATGCCATATTAATAATTTCTATAGGCATTAAGTCATCAGTTATTATTTCATGAAAATTACTCCTCAATTCCAAAGAGACTATGGTATATAGCACGCTCTTCGCCCAGTGAGGATTCCATTTCTATGAGTAGGTCTTGTATTTTTTTAGTTTGTTCTCCGGTTAAATCTGGAGACATTTTTGGGGATGAGGCTTTGGTAAAATCCACAACGATATCCTTAAGCTCAGTGTTTACCTCGAGCTGCTGGTTGATAATATCCAAGAACTCCTTCCAAAGGTCACCCACGTTTTTCTGCTCTTTATCTTCCATCTATTATCTCCTCTTCCAAATGAGACTCAGCATTACCCTTAAACTCAGACTTCCATCAATTGCAATATGCCCTGTAGAGGGACTTTCAACCAATCAGGACGATTATTTAACTCGTAGCCGATCTCATAGACTGCTTTTTCCAGAGTGTAAGCATCTAACAGGATCCTCAGTTGCTCTGGGTCTTCAGGCACCAAATTAACTTGAGTGACGATATCAAGATAGGAATTTAAGAAGGTTACCGAAACCCAGACATACCAGTACTGCACCCAGTGCTGTAGTAGCGGCAAATCATCCTCTGGCTTAGGTGCCAAAGGTGCCTGGTGGATTAGAGCACTGTGGGCAGCATAGTGAAACGAACGTATCATTCCCGCAACGTCCAGCAAAGGCGAACGTTTGAGACGGCGTTCACTCAGGGGCCGCGCCGGCTCACCCTCAAAGTCAATGATAACGAAATCCTTCCCAGTAAACAACACCTGGCCCAGATGATAATCACCGTGGCAGCGGATACGTACCGCCGAAATCTTCTGCTTGCGTATGGACTGATAGCGTTCTATGATTTCCTTCTCTAAATCCAGCACCTGCTGGGCGTCTTCCTGAAGTTCCTCGGGGATATTTGGCAGGCGTTCTCGCAGCAATTGTAGAGTCCTGATAGTGAAGCTACGCATAGATTGATAGAGAGACGTTTGATACATGTGTGTAAAGAAATCCGGAGCAAAGTCCGGGTCATCCAACCCTGATGCTAAGGCTACATGTAGCTCGGCAGTGCGCTGCCCCAGGAGCTGTGCTGAATTCAGATATGGACCGATAGTCTCTTTGGCCAAATCAGGTAGTTCCCTGGGCAAGGATAACATGTGCTTTAGGGGAATCGGTGGTGCTTGAACTGTGGGATGTGCCAGTACATTCTGAAGATAATGCTCCAGGGAGTCCAGTGTATACTGCCAGGCGTCGCCTTCATTGGCTATAAAGCCCTGAAGGATGGCCAGACTCGTTGGTTTGCTCCTTCTGCGTCTGTATTCCAGCGCGCCGGCAACCTGAGAAATGTGCTCAAAGGGAGTCTTCTCAGTCAGAAATCGCCCGATTTCGAGGTCGGGGTTGACCCCATCTTCAATCTGGCGGAAGAGTTTAAGTATGAGACGATCACCATAGACTACGGATGTATTGCTCTGTTCAACCTTCATAGGGGTTGGTTCGGGGATGGTTTTATCCGTACCACGGGCACTCCGAAAAATCCGAGTGGGTGAAGCTGATATCTCTCCGGTGTATCCTTCAAAGCGGCGCTTTTGGGCGATTGCTTGTATGAGGAATTTACAGAAATCCTTATCCACAAGAGCATCATAGAGTATCCGCTCATCATTTGTATTGTGAGGCTTCAGGCGCGCTACAAGGGCATGAGGGTATTCACTACCAAGCTCTCCAACTTTATCAGCAGAAGCAGTGGTAAGAGGCATAACATAAGTCTCCGGTTCGCCTTCTCTGTACTCAACTTCAATTAGAACGATATAAGCGGTGTGACCGGAAAAACGCATTGGAATAATATCCTTAATATCTGATGCCCATGATTCACGAGCTTTACTGCGAAACCAGCGGCGACCCTTCATGTATTCCAGTAAAATTGCTTCCAAGACAAACCAGTTCTTTTTCTTGAAGAGCTCTTCCTCTTTCTCTCGAATCGTAGGTAGTTCCATGACCTCTTCCGAGGGGAGTGCCCGGACACGCAATGTCTCTTCCGGCTGGGGTTCCAGAGAAAACCAGTAAAAGGCATATGGACTCAGGGTAAAGTAATATTTGCCGTCACTAATCGGATCAAATTGTGTTCTACCAAAAAGGTCAACCGGTCTGGAGCCTGCGAACTGTGAAAGGTCAAGCTTGGTCTGCTGGGCCAGATGGGATAGATTTGCTACCACCAGAATCGTCTCCTCTTCATATTTGCGAAGAAAGGCTAAAACCTTACGGTTTTCCGGTTGAAGGAATTCTAAGCTCCCCCGGCCAAACGCCTTGAAATGTTTCCTCAGAGCAATCATGCGTTTCATCCACCAGAGCAAGGAGTCAGGATTGTTTAGCTGTGTTTCAACATTGATAGCTTCATAATGGTATTCGGGGTCAATGATAACCGGCAGATACAGTTTTTGAGCATTAGCGCGGGAGAAGCCGGAGTTTCTATCCGGGCTCCACTGCATTGGCGTGCGAACTCCATTGCGGTCGCCAAGATAAAAGTTGTCACCCATGCCGATTTCGTCGCCATAGTAGATGACCGGCGTCCCGGGAAGGGAGAAGAGCAAAGCGTTCATCAGTTCAATCTTCTTGCGGTCATTGTTTAAAAGCGGGGCCAAACGGCGGCGTATGCCAAGGTTTATCCTTGCCGTCGGGTCGCTGGCATAGACCCGATACATGTAGTCACGTTCCTCATCGGTGACCATCTCCAGCGTTAGCTCGTCATGGTTTCTCAGGAATATCGCCCACTGGCAGTTCTCCGGGATTGATGGCGTTTGCTGTAGAATGTCTATTATAGGGAAGCGGTCCTCCATGCGTATTGCCATGAATAACCGTGGCATAAGCGGGAAATGAAATGCCATATGGAACTCATCGCCGTTACCGAGATAAGCCACAGCATCTTCAGGCCACTGATTAGCCTCAGCCAGAAGCATACGGCTCTTGAATTTCTTATCAATGCGAGTACGCAGTTCTTTCAGGAAAACATGGGTCTCCGGTAGATTCTCGCAGTTGGTACCTTCTCTTTCATACAGGTACGGCACGGCGTCACATCGCAGACCATCTACACCCAGCTTGAGCCAGAATTCCATTACCTTGAAAATAGCCTGCCGGACGGTCGGGTTGTCATAGTTAAGGTCGGGCTGGTGTGAATAAAACCGGTGCCAGTAATAGGCTCTGGTCAGATGGTCCCATGTCCAGTTGGAATATTCGAAATCCTTGAAAATAATGCGCGCGTCTCGGTACTTATCTGAGGTATCGTTCCATACGTAAAAATCACGGTAGCGGCTTCCCGGTGGCGCCTTTCTTGCCCTCTGGAACCAAGGGTGCTGGTCGGAGGTGTGATTTACTACCAGCTCCGTAATAACACGGATGTTGCGACGGTGGGCCTCATCAACGAAAGTCTTGAAATCCTGCATGTCGCCGTAGACAGGCTGTATACTGGTATAGTCAGAAATATCATAGCCATCATCTTTCAGTGGTGAAGGGTAAAAGGGGAGCAACCATAGGGTCGTAATCCCCAGGTCCTCAAGGTAATCAAGCTTGTCTATAAGGCCACGAAAATCGCCAACGCCATCATCATCGCTATCAGCAAATGCTCGTACGTGAATCTCGTAGATTATCGTGTCTTTATACCATAAAGGATCATCGGCAGATTGCCATGAATTTGTACTTCGTCTAGCCATACTACTCACCCAGTAACGTATGGATATATTCCATTAATTCCTTTATACCAAGCGGCTTTACCAGCAACCCACTGGCACCATGTTTCATGCTGTCTCGCTGAATAAGCGGGCTGCGCTGTGGAGAAATTACAATAAACGGTGTCTTTGCCTTACGTAACTCCTCGCAACGATCCCAAATACGCTCATCAAAACCAGACAGGTCGATAAGGGCAATGGTAATGTTTTTCTTCTCTTGAATAGTCTGGTCCAGTTCCTCCAGACTAGCAACACTTAATACCTCGTAGCCTTCTTTCTGGAGTTGCTGCGACAGCAACTCCAGATTAGCCCTGTTGCTACCTACGGTAAGAATTGACGTTTTCATATCTTTACTCCAGTTAATCTTCGGACATCTTACCAAACGTAATGCCACCACTAAGAATCCCGCGTAGCCCGGTGAGAGGCTCACCCACTTTGAGGCCATAGCGGGTTATTTCAAACTCCCTCAGCGTTTTCTCAAAGCTGCTGGTGCGTTTCTTCAAAACGCCGATAGCTCGACGTATTTCCCCGGCTATTTCCAGATAGCGGAGAAAAACAATGTTGTCTGCTAGATGACTGGCGCCAACCTCCGTGGCTCTGAGCTCACCCATGATTGCTTCTGTTTCACTGATCAGAATAGTAGTGACGCCCATGTTCTTAAGATACTGGGTCAGGGCACGAAGATGGCTCAGCAGGTCTCCGCTACCGAGAGAAAGCCCATAACCGGAGGTGCTGTCAATCATAACGATACGTGCGTTTTCCTCTTCGACTTCTTGCCGTACCATGCTAGCCAATTCATCTGGAGTATAGTGCAAAGGCTCGACCTGTACGATAGATAGCGTCTTACGTTCTATCATATCACGCACGGGTATATTGATGCCCATACACCTCTTCAGCATAGTCTGCCTGCCTTCTTCAAAGGTGTAGACCACAGAACGCTCCCCTCTGCCGGCGGCTTCCTTCATAAACTGGAGGCCCAGTGTAGTCTTACCTACTCCGGTTGGGCCACCGATTATGGTAACAGTTCCCCGCTCCAGACCACCATGTAGAAGCTCATCAAGTTCCGGCACGCCAGAGGCGATAGGCTCAGCTATATATTCTTTGGTATACGCTTCAGGAACAAGGCGCGGGAAGACTTCCATTCCCTTATTGCCCAGGCGCATTGACTGAGCACCCCCGCGGAAATCAGAGCCCCTGAGCTTGGTTACGCTGATCTTCCGTCCATCGGGACCGGTTTCCAGACTGATAACACCATCGCAGAGAAACTGGAGGTCATCATCGGGGGCTTCGTCACTTCCCTCAGAGCTAAGGACAACGGTAGCTCCCTGTTCTGTGAGGTAGCGAGCCAGGGCAAGCATCTGCTTGCGGAACTGAAAAGCATCTGTTGAAAGATATCGGAATTGGGTTGCCGAGTCTACAAAGATCCTGGTCGGCTTTATTCTTTCCACCTCTTCTTTTATCTTTTGTGTAGTGGGGCCTCGCTCTACCTCAGCCGAGGAGAAGATATCATACCCCCCCGCCTCAGTGAAAAACTCTGGCGTGGGTGCCAGGTCTAAAAAGTTGACCCCATTCAGGTCAAAGCCAATCCCCTGCGCATTCTTCCGAACCTGTGATTCTGGTTCGCCAAGAGTAATAAATAATACCTTCTCGTCTTTGCTGGCTCCAGCGGTTAAGAAATGAAGTCCCAAAGTGCTCTTCCCACTGCCGGGCCCCCCTCTTGTCAGATATACCCGCTGGGACACAAGCCCCTGATTCATAATTTCATCCAGTCCGACAATTCCCGTAGAAACACGAGCATCAATTTTTTTTGACTCCTTTTGCTTGCGAGGCATAATGCACCTCCTTTGTATTTTAGTGCGCTTTAGCTCTATCTTTCCTTGAGTCGGTCAGGCTCAAACAAACTAATCTTAGTATTTTCCATGTTACGTTTCAACCATATCTTTTCTATATGTAGCAGTCAAAATCCTACTCCCCGCGAATGCTTTTTTGAACCCGGAAGATATGAGCCGGGCATTTGCCGGGATTCAACTCGATGAAGTTATCCGCACCATGCCATAAGTAGCTCACACCACTCAAAAGGTCATGCACCTGGTAAGGCTGCTGGGCATCAAGACCCCACGGCTCCAGCGGCAGATGAACCCATCCTGATTGTGTGTTACGCGGACTAAGGTTCACTACCACCAGTATGATATTAGACAGGTCATCAGTATGTTTGCTGTAGCAAATCAATTCCTCATTGTTTACGGCATGGAACCAGAGATTTTGATTACTCTGGAGAGCCGGGTTCTCTCGGCGTATTTTGTTAACGCTGGCAATATAGCCCTTTAAGCTGTCGGCTCTGTTGATATCCCAGTGTTTTATTTCATACTTCTCCGAATTCAGGTATTCCTCACTGCCATGCTCTCTGGGGGTGTTCACACAGAGTTCATACGCCGGGCCATATATGCCATAACTGGCTGCCAGAGTAGCTGCCAGTACCAGACGTGCCATGAAAGCCGGCCTACCGCCGGTCTGCAGGTATTCCGTTAAGATATCGGGCGTGTTCGGCCAGAAATTGGGACGATAAAACTCGCGCACCTCACTCTGGGTGAGTTCAGTTAAGTACTGAGTCAGTTCCTTTTTTGTATTACGCCAGGTAAAATAGGTATATGATTGAGTGAAGCCGAGTTTTGCCAGCTGGTTCATGACTTTAGGCCGGGTAAAAGCCTCGGCGAAGAAGATGACATCGGGATATTCTTTTTTTACTTCTACTATACACCATTCCCAGAAACTGAAAGGCTTGGTATGCGGATTATCCACGCGGAAAATGCGCACCCCCTGCTCAATCCAGAACAAGAAAACGCTCTTCAATTCCTCCCAGAGTTCGCGCCAGTGCTCGGACTCAAAGTTAAGAGGATAAATGTCCTGGTATTTCTTGGGTGGGTTTTCCGCATACTGAATGGTGCCGTCCGGACGCCAGACAAACCATTCCGGGTGTTCCTTTACATAGGGATGGTCTGGTGAACACTGGAAGGCGATATCGATGGCAATTTCCATGCCGTAGTCCTTGGCTTTATCGACAAGATGGCGGAAGTCCTCCGGAGTGCCAAGCTGTGGATGGATGGCTTTGTGTCCGCCTTCCTCGCCTCCGATAGCCCACGGGGTCCCAGGGGCATCCGGGGCAGCATTAATCACATTATTTCTCCCCTTGCGAAGGGTTCTGCCGATAGGGTGAATAGGTGGAAAGTAGAGTACATCGAAGCCCATCTCGGAAACGTAAGGAAGGCGAGCTTCACAGTCCTTGAAAGTACCATGTCGTCCTTTCTCGTTAGCACAAGAACGGGGGAACATCTCATACCAGGTGCTGAAGAGTGCTCTTTCACGGTCGACCAGGATTTGCAGCTCTCTTGGGTAGGTAACAGCAAAGCGACGGTCGGAATATTTATCCATTATATTGGCGACATTCTTGCTCAGGGCTAGCTCTATCTTTTCCGACTGTGAAACTTGCGCAGATTCCAGAGTCTTCACCCACCTCTTCATTTTCTGACTATCGGCTTTGGAGGCCTGTCCGCTTGCCTCAGCAATAAGATTCGCTCCCACCATTAGATTTATGTTTAAGTCTTCCTGACCAGCTTCAATCCGCTTCTGAAAATCCTTGCACCATGACTTAAACCCGTCAACCCAGGCCGTTACAGTGTATAGATAGTGTCCAAGTTCTGTTGCCAAGAAGGAGCCTTTCCATCGATCATTATTCACCAATTCCATAGGAGTTTCCGTCCATTTCGAATGTCCCTCTTTTCTGTACAGGAGCACGGCGGTAATTGCATCGTGACTATCGGTAAAAATATCGGCTTCTATCTCCACTTTTTCACCGACGACGCTTTTTGCCGGGAAACGGCCGTTGTCAATTTCGGGTTTTACTCCCTCAATGACTACGCGTACTCTGCCGTCAGGCTGTTCCATATATGTATCCCCTGCTCTCATCATTATCAGCTTACCCTCTCCACTTTAAGCATGTTAGTCGAGCCAGCTACTCCAATAGGGACACCCCCGGTAATTACTATCAAATCGTTTGGCTTCGCTACGCCTGTTTCTTTAGCTATTTGGGTTGCGGTAGCAAAAAGCCCGTCGACGGATTTAGCTTCCTCTATCTGGAACGGATAGACGCCCCAATGGAGCAGCAGCCTGCCTGATATGGTATGTATCGGTGTTAACGCCAGAATAGGAACTTTAGGACGATACTTCGATACCCGTCTGGCCGTACTGCTGGATTGGGTAAAGGCTACAATGGCTACCGCCCCCAGACTTTGCGCGGTGTGACAGGCACTATAGCTGATAAGCTCATCGGTTTCGCGCTGAATCCACTTACCCCTTTCGGCAAGCAAGTTTTCATAAGGGAGTCTGCGCTCGGTCTCCAGGGCTATTTTAGCCATTGTTCTCACTGCCTGTACCGGATATTTACCAACGGAAGTCTCTGCCGACAGCATAGTCGCATCCGTGCCGTCAAAAATCGCATTGGCGACGTCATTGACCTCGGCACGGGTCGGACGGGCGGCGCTTACCATTGACTCAAGCATCTGGGTGGCAGTGATTACCGGCTTGCCAACACGGTTGCATTTCAGGATGATTTCCTTCTGTATAAATGGCACCTTCTCAAGAGGAATGTCGACACCGAGGTCACCGCGGGCTACCATAATCCCGTCACTGGCGGAGAGGATATCATCAAAATCACGTACCGCTTGTACACGTTCTACCTTGGAAATGACGGGAATATCTGCATCGTGCTCATGCAGTACGGCTTTAACAGCGGACACGTCTTCAGCAGTACTGACAAATGAAATGGCTATATAATCCGGCTTTTGCTTGATGGAGAAGAGTATATGCTCACGCAGGAGGTCAGTCATGAATGGGACTGATGTCCGCATACCGGGAACGACAAGCCCGCGTCTCTCAGTGAGCACGCCGCCCACGGTTACTCTACATTTCACCTCGCTACCACTTTTCCCAAGCACTCTCAACTGCATGGCCCCATCATCAAGCAGGACGGTGTTACCTTTTTTCATATCTTGGGGCAGGCTAGGGAGGTTGACTGGCACCACAGATGCGTCCCCCTCAATATCTCTGGTAGTTAGAGTCACCAACGCCCCCTTTTTCAGGATAGCCTGACCATCTTTAAGCCTTCCAATTCTATACTTAGGCCCCGGCAGGTCCATAAGGATAGCTACCGGCATCCTCAACCGCTTACCTATCCTTCTTACGCTCTGAATATATCGAGCATGGACATCCGGGGTGCCATGCGAAAGATTAAGCCGGGCAACATTCATGCCGCCCCGGATAAGACGCTCTATGACCAAAGCCGTGCCAGTCGCCGGCCCAATCGTACATACTATTTTGGTTCGTCTTTTGAAGTAGCCAGACTGTTTCATAATAAAATAACTCCACTTAAATATATATCATTAGTATTTCTGATACCAGCCCTCGGCTATAGCCTCGAATTTTCCCGTCTTGCTTCCCATCTTTGTATACCAAGGCTTCCCGTACTTGTTAACTAAATCGGCTAGCTCCTTGAGCCTGGGAGCAGCGGTGCTCTTGAAGAAACTCATCCTCTCTTCCCTTGACCGAATCTGAACCCCCTCCTGCCATAGGGCACGTCCGGCTAGGAAGCCAGACGCCCCGGCTTTACAGGCAATTTCCACTTGCTTCTTGAAGGTCTTGAAATCGGCACCGGCACTTAAGAGTACCCATGGCAATCGAGATGCATGGTCTAGCTCCTGACATAACTGGAGCAGCTTCTTCTCGTCCCGCTCAAATTCCATATCGGCCGGGAATTCCGCTTTCAAAACATCAACGGGTAAAGCGGTAATCTGACGCGCTGTCTCAATCACCAGTTCAGGCTTCATTTCGGCAAACTTTAATGAGGACACACCAACTTCCTCGACCGGGTAGCTCACCGGCTCAACCAGAAGGGGAATATCCTCCTTCATACATTGGTCAGCCACCCTGGCAAGAAGCTCAAGCTGCCTTGAAGCAATATCTTTCAGGTCAGGACGGAAATATACCAGAAGCTTAACTGCTGATGCCCCCATCCTTTTGACTTTCTCTATACTCCAATCAGGTAGAAGCTCGGTAATCCTGGCGGTTTTCTCACCTGAGTATCCTGTCTTCTCCAGACTGACGAGAAGTCCAATATGTCCAGGCAGAATGCCTGACGCTACAGCCTGTGCTGCCCCATAGACCGGGTCAAGCAGAACGGCACTGATATAAGGTGCCATCGCCTGGCAGAGGTCGAGCTTGAAATCAACCATATCCTGATAGGTTACCGCATCAGGGTCTTCCTCATTCATGGCCCGTTGCAGTGCACCCCGGTGGTCAATGGCACAAATGGTTAAAAACCCATTATCGTCAGCAACCTGCTGTAGTCCTCTAAGCTTGCCGATGGAAAGATTCATATCATCCCTCCTTAGCACTCAATGCGGCCATTCCTTTTGCCGCTTCAATCAGATAGAATATCCAGCAAATCTGTGAGCCCGGCATGCAGTGTTTTTCTCTTTTCCCAGGTATCCTTGAGAGGAGTATAGGCTATTTCTCTGTTAATTTCACCTACCATGTATCCACCTTTTCCATCCAGTAGCGCCTGCACTGCGGCAACTCCCAGCCTGCTGGCAAGAACCCGGTCGTGTGCCGTTGGCGAACCTCCACGCTGAATATGTCCCAAAATACAGACCCTTGAGTCGAACCCTGTCCTGTCCTTAACCTCCTTGGCTATTCGGAAACTCTCGCCTGGCTGGTCAGCCTCGGCTATTACTAAGATGGAACTGCGTTTTCCTCTTTTAAAATTCTCCTCCAAACGGTGGCAGATTTCTTCGACGCTAATCGGGACTTCCGGAATGAGGAGTTCTTCGGCACCGCCGGCGATACCGCTCTCTAAAGCAATAAATCCGGTGTGACGACCCATAACCTCCACGAAGAAAAGACGGTCATGGGCTGTGGCAGTATCACGAATCCGGTCAATAGCTTCCAGGGCAGTGTTTATAGCGGTATCAAAACCTATAGTATAGTCGGTGCCGTAGCAATCGTTGTCTATGGTCCCCGGGATACCTACAACACTTATGCCGCATTCCTGTGATAATAGAGTACCGCCCCGGAAGGTGCCGTCGCCTCCGATGAGAATCAGTCCTTCGATACCTTTATCCTGGAGCATATGGATAGCCTCGGCCCGGCCATCCTTCGTCCTGAACTCTTCAGAGCGCGCCGTGCCCAATATGGTTCCCCCCTGGTGAATGATATTGGCAACGCTTCTTCTATCTAGGGGC
>Ga0315549_1003009_pt1 | contig 15460 bp, 15 predicted proteins | sample SalMarSW160200MG_FD_203101 | JGI IMG/M metagenome (GOLD analysis project Ga0315549, IMG submission 203101) | Salt marsh sediment microbial communities from the Plum Island Ecosystem LTER, Massachusetts, United States - Salt Marsh Sediment SW1601-200 ... | reverse complement strand
GACGGCGCCTTCGATTCCAACGAGCGCCAGATCCACCAGCGTCTTGCGGGTGCTGTAGACGATCAGCGGAATGACGCCGGGCAGCACCGCGAGGCTCGAGAACTGGTAGGCGGCGCGCGCGTCCGACGCCCGGGACGACACGAGCATCGTCACCAGCACCGAGAAGAACGCGAGCAGCGGCGACAGGCCGAAGATCGACGCGATCCACGGCGCCGTGAGCGCCTGGAGCGGAACCGCGCCGACGAACAGCCGCGTCGCGCCGAGAAACGCGCCAAAGGCGAGCCAGTTGATCGCGAGCGCCGGGATGACGCTCGCCAGCGCCTTGCCGAGGAAGAGTTCGAGATCGGTGATCGGCGTCGCGAGAAGCGGCTCGAGGGTCGACTGATCCTTCTCGCCGACGATCGAGTAGACAGCGATCGCCAGCGGGATGATCGCTGGCAGAAGCAGGAAATACATCAGTGACGTGTTGAACAGGACGACCTGCGCGATCGGATCGTCGGTTCCGCCCCCTTCGACAACCATGTAGACGGAAACGCCGACGAGCAGGAGCGGGAGGAAGCCGACGCCGAACAGGACCATCTTGTTGCGGAGCGACTCCCGCCACTCCTTCCGAAGGATCGTGCTAAGCCGGTGCATCGTCGTCCTCCATCAGATCGAGGTAGAGGTCCTCGAGCGACATCCGCAGCTCGTTGACGTACCGCACCCCGACGCCCAACTCGACCAGCCGCTCGACCAGGAGCGGGTTCTCGCGGTCCGGATCGGTCAACGAGACGACGAGCGCGTCGTCGACCCGCTCGACGGACTTGACGAACGGCAGATCGAGCGCGTCCTCGATCCCGGGCCGCGGTTCGACGAGATGGACCACCGTCCGGCGGCCGTACATCTCCTCTCGAAGTCTCGACGGCTCGCCGACCACGATCAGCCGCTGGTTGAACAGCGCGACCCGATCGCACAGCCGGTCCGCCTCGTCGAGGTTGTGCGTGCACAGGAAGATCGTCCGTTCCTTCGATCGCAGCGACTCGATGAGGTCGCGGACGGTCCGGGCCGACTCCGGATCGAGGCTCGCCGTCGGCTCGTCGAGGAACAGGACCTCCGGCTCGTGAAGCAGCGCGCGGGCGATCGCGAGCTTCTGGCGCATTCCCTTAGACAGGCTGCCGGCGGCCGCGTCCCGCCGATCCCACAGTTCGAACAGCCTCAGGTACCGCTCCGCCTGCCCGGCCGGATCGGCGACGCGGTGCAGCTTGGCGAAGAAGATCAGGTTGTCCCGCGCGGACAGTCGCCGGTAGAGGCCGGGCGTCTCGGTCAGCACGCCGACGCGCCGTCGGATCTCGCGGTTCGCCGCGCCGAGCCGTTGGCCAGCCACGGTCGCCTCGCCGCTTGTCGGCGCGATCAGCGCCGCCAGCATCCGCACGGTCGTCGTCTTGCCGGCCCCGTTCGGCCCGAGGAAGCCGAACACCTCGCCCTTGCGGACCTCGAGGTCAAGCCGATCGACCGCGACCAGATCGCCGAACCGACGGGTCAGGCCGCGCGCGGTGATCATCAGACGTCCTCGTGCTTCGACGACTCGATCCTCTCGCGAAGCCGCTCCTCGCGCGTCCTCGAAACGTCGGTCGGCGGCTCGGTCCGATCCTGCTCCGCGGGAATCTCCTCGGGAGCCGACTTGATCCAGCCGAGCCGCTTCGCCACGTACTTGAGATTCAGCGAGTAGCCGAACCCGAACGTCCGGGGGACGAACCACCGGTCCTCGTCGCTCCAGAAGCTGAGCCTCACGCGTCCCTCCATTCCGATTCGAGCACCGACATCACGATCGTGTCGTGGTAGACGCCGTTTCGGTAGTACGACTCGCGGAGCGTGCCCTCACGGACGAATCCGGCCTTCTCGTAGGCGCGGATCGCGCGTGGGTTGTGTGAGTAGACGTCGAGCCCGATCCGGTGCAGACCGAGCTCCTCGAACCCGTGCTTCAGGATCAGCCGGGCCGCCTCCGGTCCGTAGCCCTGGCCCCAGGCGTCCTTCTCCCCGATCAGGATCCCGAAGACCGCGCTGCGATTGACGTAGTCGATCTCGTTGAACCCACAGTTGCCGATGTGACGATCCCCGTCTTTGAGGACGATCGCCAGGTTCGTTTGCTCTTCGCTCTTGTACTGCTCCTGGAGCCACTCCCGCTCGGCGGCGCGTCCCGTCGGATGCCGCCGTCCGAGGGTCGTAAGGACCTCCGGATCGTTGATCCATCCGAGGCACCGGTCGAGATCCGTCTCTTCGTCGAGCGGGCGGAGGTAGATCCGATCGCCGATCAAGAACGGGTTGATCATGCCCCTCCCCCCCCCCTCGCGGGACGACCGGCCCCGCCATTCGCTACAGGAACACGGGGTACAGCGGGAACAACGACGCGAACACGAGGGCGATCACCGACATCAGCTTGATCAGGATGTCGAGCGACGGTCCGACCGTGTCCTTCAGCGGGTCACCGACGGTGTCGCCGGTGACCCCGGCGGCATGCGCCTCGGAGTTCTTGCCGCCGAAGTTCCCTTCCTCAATGTACTTCTTCGCGTTGTCCATCGCCCCGCCCGAGTTGGCGCAGTAGATCGCCAGCTGAATCGCGGAGAGGAGCGCACCGATCAGGAACCCGCCGAGCGCGTACCGCCCGAACACCAGTCCGAAGACGATCGGCGTGATCACGGCGATCATCGCCGGGACGAACATCTTGTTCAGCCCGCCGTGCGCTGTGATGGCGATGCACCGGTTGAAGTCGGCCGTCTCCTCGCCGGTCATGATCTTCGGGTTCTCCTTGAACTGGCGCCGGATCTCCTGCACGAGGAGGTTCGACGTCCGACTGACCCCGCGGATCAGCAGCGCGCTGAACACGTAAGGTACCATCGCGCCGAGCATCAGCCCCGCGATGACGAACGCGCCCATCATGATCGGGCTTCCCGTCGGCGAGAACTCGGCCGCGATCTGTCCGACGATCGGCAGTTGCGGAGGAACGACCTTGTCGGCACTCCCGATCGCCGACCACATGAACGCCGCGATCAGGCCGAGCGCGGCGAACGCCGCCGACCCGATGGCGAATCCCTTGCCGATCGCCGCCGTCGTGTTCCCGATCGAGTCGAGCTTGTCGGTCCGCTCACGAACCTCGGGCGGAAGTTCGGCCATCGTGGAGATCCCGCCGGCGTTGTCGGCGATCGGACCGTAGGTGTCCACGGCGACCGTCATCGCGACGAACGACAGCATCCCGAGCGCGGTGAACGCCACCCCGGGCAGGTTGCCGAGCTGATACGCGCCGATCGTCGCCCCGGCAATGAGCAGCACCGGGAAGAACGTGCTCAGCATGCCGAGGGCCATCCCCTCGGTCACCCCGACGGCGGGGCCGGACTGGTTCATCCGAGCGAGCTCCTTCGTCGGCCGGTAGTGCGAACTGGTGTAGTACTCGGAGAAGAACCCGATCCCCACGCCGGCCACCAACCCGAGGATGACCGAGTAGAAGACGTTCATCCCGACCGGGCTGAACCAACAGAAGAGGAAGGTCGTCGCGGCGGTCAGCACGGCGGCGAGACGCGTGCCGTTCATCAGCACCGCCTGCATCCCCTCCTGCCTCCGGCTGAACCGGATGTAGAGGATGGCGAGCAGGCTCGAGAACAGCCCGCCTCCGACGATGACCAGCGGCGCCATCAGCAGCCACCCGTAGTGTCCCTCCAGGCCGAGCGGCGCGAGCTTCCCGATCAACGGCTGGAGGGAGGCGTTGCCCCGTCCGACCCACACGTACAGGAACATGACCATCACCGAGATGATCGCGCCGACGAACGACTCGAGGAGGTCGGCTCCCAAGCCGCCGACGTCTCCGACGTTGTCTCCGACGTTGTCGGCGATCGTCGCCGGGTTCCGCGGATCGTCCTCGGGGAGATGAAGCTCGACCTTCCCGACCATGTCCGCCGCCATGTCGGCCGCCTTGGTGTAGATCCCGCCGCCGACGCGGTCGAACAGAGCGACGAGCGACGCGCCCATCGAGTACGCGGAGACGATCAGCGCGCCGCGGATGAAGTTGACGCCGAGCGATTGCACGCCGAAGAGGTACCGCGTCTCGATGTGAAGTGCGTCCGCCGCGAACCACTTTCGGAACAGGAGCACGACGATCACCATGCCGATCAGCGCCAGCCCCGCGACCGATAGCCCCATCACGCTCCCGCCGGAGAAGGCGACGTTCAGCGCGTCCTTGAACGACTTCCGGGCTGCGTGCGTCGTGCGGGCGTTGGCGTGCGTCGCCGCGTTCATCCCGATGAAGCCCGCGGCGAGCGACAGGAGCGAGCCGATCCAGAACGCCACCGCGATCTCCCAGTAGAAGAGGATCCAGAGGACGGCGCCGATGACGCCCATTGTGATAAGCATCACCTTCGCCTCGGAGATCATGAACGTGAACGCCCCGGAGCGGATGTACCCTTGGAGTTCCTTCATCCGATCGGTGCCCTGTGCCTTCAACACGACCGACCTGTTGAACAGGAAGGCCCCGAGAAGGGCCAGGACAGAGATCGCGGCCGGAATGGCGATCAGCACGTATTCGCTCATCTTACTGCGCGCACCCCCGTTTTCGTGTCCCGCCCCCCACCATGTGCCGAGGGAGCAAGACAATGCCCGCGCTATATGGGTTTTATCGACCGCGCGGAACGGCGCATTGTAGCATGGGCACCCTCGAGCCGCAACGTGGTCCGAACCTCGTCATCCCAGTCCCCACCGCGCTTCCCTCCGATCCGTCCGAACCCCCTTGGTCCGGGCCTCGGCGATGACGCTCGCGCGGCCGGACACGTGTCCACGGACCGACTGACAAACGGTCGGCGGGCACACGGCAGCGGTCCTCTTCGGTTCCGCACGCAAACGCTAATCTCAAGCGAACATACGGAATCCTACAAAGGAGGACGACGATGAAGAGAGCGCTTTCTGTCACGGCGGTGACCGCCTTGTCGCTCCTTGTTTTCCTGTTCGTCGGCTATGGCCAGGAAGAAGGCGCCCAGGCGGTCTCGGAGCTACTGGAGCAGGAGATCTCGGCGATGGAGGCGACCTTCGGCAGCCTTCAGACGCTGATGGCGGAGCTGATCGGCGAGATCAAGGGGAACATGGCGGACATCGATGAACTCGATGCGAGGATCGAGGACTACAAGGACATCATGACCGCCCTCTCCGTGGAGATCAAGGACGCCGAGGGGAAGATCGTCGGTCTCCGCGAGGACGTCGACGCGCTGACCGGGACGCAGCAGGAGCTGATGGTCCGCGTCGTCGCGCTCGAGGCCGGACTGTCCGAGCTGTCGGCGTACGTCGATGAGGTCAAGGCGCTGCTGGACGGCGACATCGCCGAACTCCGCGGGGAGCTCGACGCGTTCAAGGTCGCCATCTACGGGGACATCGACGCGCTGCGCGACTCCGTCTACGCCGACCTCTCGATGGTGAAGGGGCAGATCGGAGATCTCGCCGCGCGCCTCCAGGCGCTCGAGGACGAGGACGTCGGCACGTTCAAGAAGAAGGTGATCGAGCTGGAGCGCGCGATGGCCGCTCTGGCGATCCGAGCCGAAAACAACCGGGCCAAGCTCGAGGGGTTCGATCACGCGATCGCCGGTCTGTCGGAGCGGATCAACGTGGAGCTCGCCGACTGGTCCGCCAGCCGCGCCGCCGAGTTGGAGAGCCTCGGAGCACGCGTTGCCGCGCTCGAGGAGAACGATCTGCAGCCTCAGATCGACACGCTGTTCTTCATCTCGATCGTCGCTCTGCTCGCGGGCGTCGGCGCGCTGATCTGGGGATTCCTCGGCAACCAGTAACCAACGGACGGACGATGAAAGGGTGAGGGGGAACCAGATGGACGGGAGGGACCGAACGGGTCCCTCTCGTTCTCTTTTGCGCTAAGATGTAACAGAAGTTATATTGGTAAACAGATGGAGGGGGGCTCCCGGATGGACGCGTTGGGCAAACGCCTACAAGGCTTCCGACTGGAGAACGGGTGGAGTAAGCGCACGACCGCAAAACAACTAGGGGTCTCGATCCCGTCGATCATCCGATGGGAAGAAGGGACCTCCGAGCCGAACGATTACAACCGGTACAAGATCGAACGGCTCCTCATCGGACACTCCCCCGCGCCGGCGCGTCGCCGGATCGTCCAGCTGAGCCTCTTCCCTCGATACGTGAAGGAGACGACCGAGGAATTGACATGACGAGGATCAACAAGGTCGAGCTGACGGGGTTCAAGTCGTTCCGGAAGGAGACGGTCATCCCCTTCTTCGAGGGGCTGACCGCCGTCGTCGGCGAAAACGGGTCCGGGAAATCGAACCTGTTCGACGCGATCAGCTTCGTGATGGGGAGGCGGTCGTCGCAGCTGCGCGCCGACCGCCTCGAGCACCTGATCTTCAACGGCGGAGATCGCTACAAGCCGTCCGACACGGCGGAGGTCGTCCTCCTTCTCGACAACGGCGACGGCGTGTTCGATCGGTTCTTGGAGAACGGGCATCCGACGCCGGAGATCACCATCGGCCGACGCATCACCCGCAAGTCCGGGACCTACACGTTCATGGGGAAGAGCTGCCCTCGCAGCACGATCGACGAGGTGCTCGAAGCGGCCCGGATCGACCCCGACGGCCAGCAGCTGATCGCCCAGGGGCGGATCACCGAGATCATCCGGCGGAGCCCGGTCCGGCGGCGCGAGATCATCGACGAGGTCAGCGGGATCGCCGCGTACGACGAGAAGCGCCGCAAGGCGATCCTCGAGCTGAAGGACGTCAAGTCGAAGCTGAACACCCACCGCGTCATCCTCGCCGAGCGGAGACGGCGGCTCCTCTCGCTGCAGAAGGAGCGCGACGCCGCGATCGAGTACCAGCGCTTGATCGAGGAGCAGGAGCGGCTCCGACACTCGATCCTCCACAAGCAGCGCGGGCAGATCGCCGAGAAGCTCGCCCGGGCCCAGAACGAGCGAAAGGGGATGGACGAGCGGATCGCCGAGTTCGAGGGCCAGGTGGCGCGCCTCGACCGGGAGATCGAGAACAAGGAGTGGGAGCTCGAGGGGATCCAGGACGACCTCGCCGGCGAAGGGCAGGTCACCCTGGTGAAGGAGGTCGAGCGGCTTCGCTCCGAGATCCTCCACAAGCGCAGCGAGGTCAACTTCAAGCGGCAGCAGATCGCGAACCTCGAGGAGATGATCGACGAGATCACCCGGATGAAGGCGACGGAGGCCGCCCGCGCCTCGGCCTCTTCCGGCGACCGGCGCGCCAATCCGGCCGTCGAGGCGCTCCTCGAGCGGAAGCGCGGCGGCGTCTACGGCACGATCACGTCGCTGGCGACCCCGAAGCCCGGGTTCGAGGTCGCGTTCGAGACAGCGGCCGGCGGGAACCTGAACGACCTCGTCGTCGACACGCGCGAGACCGCGATCGAGTCGATCAACTACCTGAAGGAGAAGCGCCTCGGCAGGGCGCGGATCCTCCCGCTCCGCCGCCTGGTCACGATGCGGAAGAGCCTCGCGTCGACCGAGGCGCTGAAGCGCGAAGGGTTGATCGACTACGCGATCAACCTGGTCGAGTTCGACGAGAAGTACCGGCGCGCGTTCGAGTACGTCCTCTCCGACACCGTCGTCGCCGAGAACCTCGAGGCGCTGCAGGACGTCGACGGCGTCCGCGCGGTGACGCTCGACGGGGACCTGCAGAGCAAGGGCGGCGCGCTGACCGGGGGCTGGAGGCCGGACCGGCGCAAGGGGAAGGGGCCGGCCAAGCCGAAGGACAGCGGGTTCGACGTCACGCAGCGGCGCCAGCAGATCTCGAAGCTCCGCAAGGAGATCGAGCAGCTCGAGGACGAGATCTCCCAGGCCGAGAGCCGGCTCGAGACCCAGGAGAAGGACCTGACCGACAGGCAGCAGAACAAGGACCGCGTCAAGGGAGAGGCCGCGACGCGAAGCGACGAGCTCCACAAGCTGCGCGAGCAGCGCCGCGAGGCGTATCAGGGGCTGGAGAACCTCCGCCGGGCCCTGTCGCGCTACGAGCGGGAGGAGGCCGAGGCGCAGGCCGAGCTCGAGGCCCTCGGCAAGGAGGAGAAACGCGATCCGGATTACTACATCGACGAGCCGCTCAAGGAGCTCGAACGGCGGACCGAGCAGGCGAAGCGCCGGATCCGCCGGCTCGAGCCGATCAACATGAAGGCGATCGACGAGTACGACGCCTACGAGGAGGAGTTCAACCTCTTCCGCGAGCGCGTCGACGCGCTCGAGCGGGAGAAGCAGGAGATCGAGCGCCTGATCGGAGAAATCGAGGAGCGGAAGCGCGCGCGGTTCCACGAGACGCTCCACGAAGTGGACGCCGAGTTCAAGCGGATCTTCGAGCGGCTGTTCGACGGAGGGGCCGCGTCGCTCGAGCTGGAGAACGAGGGGGACATCTCGTCCGGCCTGCTGATCAAGGCCCATCCGCCGGACAAGGACCCGCACATCATCGACTCGCTGTCGGGCGGGGAGCAGACCCTGGTCGCCACCGCGTTCATCTTCGCGCTTCAGGAGTATCAGAACGCACCGTTCTTCATCCTGGACGAGGTCGACGCGGCGCTCGACATGATGAACACGACGCGCCTCTCGCGGATGCTTCGCGACTATGCCGAGCGGATTCAGGTGATCGTTGTCTCGCACAACGAGGAAACAGTTCGTCATGCGGACCGAGCGTACGGAGTGACAATCAAGAACGGCGTTTCGGAAGTACTGGCACTGAGTCTGAACTAGAAGGAGTCGTGAAGCGTGGAGACGACGCGGATCGCCGAGATCCCCATTGAAGAGCTGATCGGCAGCACGTGGGAGGGAGTCCTCGAATGCCTCACGTCCGACATGGACCCGTGGGACATCGACCTCGCGATCCTCGCCAGGCGCTACCGGGACTACGTGCAGGCTCTGCGCGAGCTCGAGTTCGAGATTCCCGGCCGGATGGTGCTCACCTGCTCGATCCTCCTGCGGATGAAGTCGGACGACCTCCTCGCGATGGAGCGGCCGACCGACCGCGACGACCTCGTCGCCGAGCTCGAGGACGCGATCGAACAGGAGCTCGATACCTGGGAGATCCCCAGCGATCCCGACGCGTTCTACCTTCCGGTCCTCCGCCGCCCCCGACGCCAGGTCACGCTCCTCGATCTCCGCAACGCCCTCGCGGCCGCGATGAAGGTGAGCCGACGTCGAGCGGAGCGACTGATCGAACAGGTCGAGCTGGACGACGAGGACCCGTTCGACAACTACGAGATCGGCGGCACGGACTTCGCCGACCGTCTCCACGTTCTGTTCGAGAAGATCGTGGACCTCCTGTCCGGTCGCCGCGTCTTGAGCTTCTTCCGGCTTCTCGAGCGCGGCGACGCCGTAGAGCGCGTCGAGCGGTTCTTCGAGGTCCTCCACCTCACCGCCGAGGGTCAGATCTCCTGCTCTCAGAAGGAGTTCCTCGGCGACATCCTGATCCAGTTGACAGCGAACGAGTGATCCGCTCCAATTGCAGCCCCGCTGACGACCATGCCTGAGGACCGCACGACGACCGAGACCGAGGATCGCGCGTTGATCGAAGCGGCGCTGTTCCTCTCGCCGCAGCCGCTCAGCCGGCGCGACCTGGCCAAGATTCTCGGGGGCGTCCGGCTTGAGTACGTCGATCGGCTCCTCGCCGAGCTGGAGCGGGAATACGCCGGCGAGGCGCACGGCCTGGAGCTTCACACCGAAGAGGGCCGCGCCGGGTTCCGCGTGAAGAAAGCGTTCATCGATCGCGTCTCGCACCTGGCTCCACAACAGGACATCCCGCGCCCGGTCCTCCGCTCCCTCGCGGTGATCGCGTACAACCACCCGATGACGCAGGCCGACCTGGTCAAGGTGCGGGGGAACAAGGCGTACGGCCACGTGGAGGAGCTGCTCGATCGAAACCTCATCCGCGCCGAGGAGAGCGGGAGGACGCTGCTGCTGCACGTCACGAAGGAGTTCCTGCGGCACTTCGGCCTCAGCACCGTCGAGGAGTTCCGCTTCCACGTCGCCGGCCTCCCCGAAGCGGAGATCGGGATCGAGGACGACGGTGAGACCGAGGTCGAATCCGAAGCCGAACCGGAACCACCGGAAGGAGGTGGGTAATGGATAAGTGGGAATGCACTGTCTGCGGCTACATCTACGATCCGGCCGTCGGCGATCCGACGACCGACGTCAAGCCGGGAACCGCCTTCGAGGACCTTCCCGAAGGGTGGACCTGCCCGGACTGCGGCGCCTCGAAGGAGTACTTCGAGCAGATCTGAACAGGATTTCAAACGACACCGCCGCCCGGGAACGTCCGGGCGGTTTCTCTATTGAAGAAACCGGACTTATTTAGTAGGATTTTTCCGGTGACGGACCATGACCGATTCGATCTACTTGGATAACAGCGCGACGACGCCGGTGGCGCCGGAGGTCGTCGAGGCGATGTCCCCGTACTTCTCGACGTCCTACGGGAACGCGTCCAGCCTTCACGCGCTCGGCCGCGCGGCGCACCGCGCCACGGAAGAGAGCCGCGGGACGATCGCGGAGATCCTCGGTGCGCGGCCCGAGGAGATCGTCTTCACCGCCGGCGCGACGGAGGCGAACAACCTGGCGCTCATCGGCTCGGCCCTCGCGTCGGCCGACCGGAAGCATCTGATCACCACGGCGATCGAACATCACGCCGTGCTGCACACCGTGGAGTGGCTGCGGACGCAGGGATTCGACGCGACCGTCCTCGACGTCGATCCGTCCGGCAGGGTCGACCCCGAGCAGGTCCGCGAGGCGATCCGTCCCGACACGCTCCTCGTCTCGGTCATGACGGGAAACAACGAGATCGGAACGCTGCAGCCGATCGCGGAGATCGGCCGGATCTGCCGCGAGCGCGGCGTGTTGGTCCACACCGACGCGGTGCAGGCGTTCGGCAAGGTCCCGCTGCCCGTGGACGCGGTCGACCTGCTCTCGATCTCGGCCCACAAGTTCCACGGACCGAAGGGCGTCGGCTTCCTGTTCGTCCGCAAGGGGGTCAAGCTGACGCCGATCCTCCACGGCGGCGGCCACGAGAGGGGTCGCCGGAGCGGAACCGAGAACGTCCCGGGGATCGTCGGACTCGCCGCGGCGGCGAAGCTGGCGATCCGCGAGCAGGACGCGACGTCGAGCCGCCTCCGTGCCTGGCGCGCGAGGATGATCGACGAAGTGACGAAGCTTCCGGGCTCCCGATTGAACGGCCATCGCACCGAGAGCCTCCCCCACATCGCCGGCTTCTCCTTCGAGGCGATCGAAGGGGAGAGCCTCGTGATGCGGCTCGACGAGCGCGGGATCGCGGTATCGACCGGCTCCGCCTGTTCTTCCCCCAACCTCGAGCCGAGCCACGTCCTCGTCGCCATCGGCGTCCCGCTCTCGATGGCGCACGGGAGCCTTCGGGTCAGCATGGGAAGGCAGACGACGGAAGAGGAGATCGACGCGTTCCTCAACGTCCTCCCGGAGGTCGTCGCCGGGCTTCGCGCGATCTCTCCGTTCAAGGTAGGTGAGTAGCGTGTACACGGAGAAGGTGATCGAGCACTTCCGCAATCCCCACAACATGGGGCAGCTGGAGGACTACTCGGCGATCGGGAAGGTCGGGAACATCGTCTGCGGCGACGTCATGTGGCTCTACATCAAGGTCGAGCCCGACGACGGAGGCCGGGACGTCATCACCGACATCTCGTGGGAGACGTTCGGTTGTACCGCGGCGATCGCCACGTCGTCGATGGTCTCCGACCTGGCGAAGGGGAAGACGATCGAAGAGGCGATCGCGCTGACCAACCAGGACGTCGCGAAGGAGCTCGGGGGACTTCCGCCGATCAAGATGCACTGCTCGGCCCTCGCCGCCGACGCGCTGAACGAGGCGATCTACGCCTACCTCTCGCAGGAGGAGAAGGAGATCCCCGACGCCCTCCAGAAGCGGCACGAGCGGATCGCGAAGGAGGTCGCCGAGCTCGAGAAGCGCTACGCCTCGTTCGTCGACAAGGACAAAAGGATAGAGGCGCCTTGCAGCTGACGAAGAAATCGAGCTACGGGCTGATCGCGGCCCTCGAACTCGCCGGCGAGACGTCCGAGGAGCCGGTCTCCGCCTCGGCGATCGCCGACCGGTACTCCCTGCCGCACCCGTTCGTCGAGAAGATTCTCCACCAACTTCGGCAATCCGGGCTCGTCTCATCGACGCAGGGACGGAAGGGCGGGTACCGCCTCGTTCGGAGTCCGAGCCGGATCACGGTCCGCGAGGTCCTCGAGGCCTTGGGCGAGTCGCTCGATCTCGTCGGCTGCCTCGGCCCCGGCCCCCCGTGCGAGCTGACGCAGATCTGTCCGACGAAGGGCGCGTGGGCGCGGATCGACCGTCGCCTCAAGGAGATGCTCGATTCCCTGTCCCTCGGGGATCTGATCGAGGACGAGGAGGCGCCATGAGATGTCGAACGGGCGGCGCGAAACGTACAATGCGAGAGCGCTCCTCGCTTCCCGAAGATTACGTAATGCGCATTACGGACAACCGGTGACGAATGTGGTATAGTCGCCCGAGAAAGAACCCCCTCATCTTTTTCACCACCCGGAGAGGGCGGCCGGGCGACAAGCACGGCCGCCCTTCACTTTGCCGATCAGACGGAGAGAACAACGGCCGCGCGCGAAAAGGACCGCTGCAAGGCGATTTTAGGCGGATTCAAACGCCTGCTTAGAGGAAGCGGACGACGTAGTGGTAGTAGAAGTAGAAGACCGGGAGCGCGAACAGCAGCCCGTCGATCCGGTCGAGGGCCCCACCGTGCCCAGGGAGGAAGGTCCCCGAGTCCTTCACCCCGGCGGCACGTTTCAGTTTCGACTCGAAGACGTCCCCGAGCTGCACGGCCCAGCCGACGAGAAAGGCCGAAAGCAGCACGTGCGGAAGTCCGCCCCAGAAGACGAACTCGCGCCAGACCGGCGAAAAGGACGCCCCGACCAGCGCGCCGGCGACCGTGAGGACGAAGCCGCCGGCGATCCCCTCCCACGTCTTGCTCGGGCTGACCGTGGGAAACGCCTTGTGCCTCCCGATCGCGCTTCCGACGAAGTAGGCCCCGCTGTCGTACCCCCAGACCATCAACAGGATGACGAGCGCGTTGACCGCGCCGACGTGAGGCGGCTGGCCCGCCGCCCCAACGTAGATGAGGTAGAGGTACTGCAGTAGCCACGGGATGTACAGCAGGCCGAACACCCCGGCGAGCGCCTTGAGGAGGCCCGCCCAGTGCGGCATGTCGCCGAGATAGCGGAGGACCTGGTACGCGATCGCCAGCGTCAACACGACGTCCGCGTACCGCCCTTCGAAGACCACGTGGCTGAACGTCAAAATCGGGACCCAGATGAGGAATTCGGGCGCCGCCAGCCGAACGTCGAGCCGTTTCATCAGCTGCACGTACTCGTACGCCGCGAGATAGGCGATGAACAGAATCAAGAAGCCGACGGTCCACTGCTGCTCGTACCGCGCTCCGAGGTAGAGGACCGCGAAGACGGTCGCGCCGGCGACCAGTGCGCTGGCTACGCGCTTCAGCAGGTTCACTTCGTTCCCTTCTCGCCCAGTCCCCCGTACCGGCGTTCGCCGTCCTGGAACGAGGCCAGGATCCGGACGAACTCCGCCGGGGTGAACCCCGGCCAGTAGGTCTTCGTGAACTGAAGCTCCGCGTACGCCGCCTGCCAGAGGAGGAAGTTCGACAGCCGGGTTTCGCCGCTCGTTCGGATGATCAGGTCGGGATCCGGGATTTCGGCCGTGTGCAGACGGCTCGAAACGGCCGCTTCGTCGATGTCGCCGGGTCGCAGGCTTCCCGCGGCCAACCCGTCCGCGATCTCACGGCAGGCTCGCACGAGGTCCTGACGCCCGCCGTAATTGAGGGCGATCGTCAAGTGGAGCTTCTCCCCGGCCTCGGTTCGGTCGATCGCCTCGCGCACGGTCTCGGCAAGCTTCGGAGGGAGTCCGTCGATCTCCCCGATGACGCGAAGTCGGATCCCCGCGTCGACGAACTCGTCGATCTTCTCGTCGATGAAGTGTCGAAGGAGATCCATCAGATCGTCGATCTCCGACGGAGGGCGGCTCCAATTCTCCGTCGAGAACGCGAACAGCGTCAGGTACTCGATCCCGAGCCGCCGGCCGACGAACCGGACCAGCCTCTCCGCTGCCTCGGCCCCGGCCCGGTGCCCCGCCGATCGGGGCAAGTCGCGGGCCGCCGCCCAGCGGCCGTTCCCGTCCATGATCAGCGCGACGTGTCGAGGCAATCCCGCCTCGACGACGCGCTCGACCAACGTTTTCAACGAACCTCCTCGATCCACCGTCTCGCCTCGGCGACGACGGTCAGTGAGCCGGCCACCACCAGCGTGTCCCCGTCGTCCAGCGCGGGGACGAGCTCCTCCATCGCTCCGACGACCGAATCATACCACGTGGATCGGAGGAAGAGGCCGCCGACGACCTCCCGAAGCCGGTCGACCGGCAGGGCGCGCGGGCTCTCCGAGGCACAGAGCGCCGCCCGATCGAACGCCGCGGCGAGCGCCCGCCCGATCCCCTCGGCATCCTTGTCGGCCAGCACGCCGAGAACGAGCTGTCGTCGATTCCGCTCCGGCACGAGCGCTTCGACGTCCTCGGCGAGCCACTCGGCGCCGGCGACGTTGTGCGCCCCCTCGAGGACGACGTTCGGCCGCCGCCGGGCGACCTCGAACCGCCCCGGCCATCGAACGGCGCGGAGCCCCTCGGAAATCGCGGTCTCCGAAACCTCGAAGCCGCTTTCGCGAAGGATCTCGATCGTTCGCAGAACGATCCGGAGATTCTCCCGCTGGTACCCGCCGAGGAGCCCCAACTCGAGCGAGTTCGGGAATCCCGGGCGGGCGACCCGATAGGTCGCGGTCTCCCAATCGACGCGCGACCGCTCGACCTCGATCCCGGCCGCGGGGAAGGGGAGGGCGCCCACCTCCTCACACTCGGCGAGCACAACCGTTGCCGCTTCCTCCAGCAGATCGCCGAACAGGAACGGAACGCCGGGCTTGGCGATCCCCGCCTTCTCCCACGCGATCTGCGCGATCGAGTCCCCGAGGACGGCGGTGTGGTCGAGCGACACGTTGCACAGGACCGAGACGAGCGGGCGGACGACGTTCGTCGCGTCGAACCGACCGCCGAGGCCGACCTCGACGAGCGCGACGTCCACCGCGTGTCGGGAGAACGCGTCGAACGCCAGCGCGGCGATCGCCTCGAACTGGGTCGGAGGATCCGGCGAATCGACGAGCGCTCCCGCCATCCGCGCGATCCCGTCGGCCCACTCGGACTCGGGAAGCCACACGCCGTCGATCACGATCCGATCCCGGAAGTCGACCAGCTCCGGCGACGTGAACCGTCCGACGCGGTGGCCGGCTCGTCGCAGTACCCCGTCGAGCATCGCGACGACCGATCCCTTCCCGTTGGTTCCGGCCACGTGCACCGCGGGGAAGGTACGTTCGGGGTGCCCGAGCCCA
>Ga0315549_1003003_pt1 | contig 15474 bp, 16 predicted proteins | sample SalMarSW160200MG_FD_203101 | JGI IMG/M metagenome (GOLD analysis project Ga0315549, IMG submission 203101) | Salt marsh sediment microbial communities from the Plum Island Ecosystem LTER, Massachusetts, United States - Salt Marsh Sediment SW1601-200 ... | reverse complement strand
GATGGCCGCTATTCTTGCAATGTCAGGTTAATTAGCGATGATGCTTACTTCCACTTTAAACACGGCTGGACAAGCCTTTTGAAAAGAGATTTGACGAAACTTCTTGCAAAAGAAGAAGACCTAAGCGATTAAAGGAGGTGAAGTTACGCCATCACACGGTTCGTTATCTAAGGCGGGCAAAGTCAGGTCCATAACTCCTAAAGTAGAAGCAAAGGAACGGCATTCTTCGGCTCCAAGAGTTAACAACCATAAAAAATACCATAAACGGTTTGTCTTAGATAGAGGCATTGGTCAATATAAACCTGGTAAGTATCGTAGGCGTCGGAGACGACGCAGATAATTCACTTGACACATTCAACTCTATCTTCCTAGTTTTATCGAACACAAGGTTTCTCTATTCAACCTTAAACATTCTTATTCAGTAAAAATGTTGTATACACGAAAAGGAGTACAAAGAATAACTTGATGAATCTACTATAACCTAAGTTATTTTCTCATAACAGCTCTTGCGAATTTATTGACTTCTTTTTTTGTCTTTAGGAATCTCCATTTCTTTATTATATACGACATGATGGTTTAGCTCATGTAAAACATTTCTTTCATGGAACTCTTTCTAGGCGAAGCAAGACCACTTAAAGAATTACTATTGAAGATATGATAGTCTAGGCTGACAAGCTGTGTATTCTATCAGGCTGTAGTTTCATGTTTTTATAAAAAATCCGATAAGGTTCTCTTAGTTGTCTTTTCATCCGTGAATTTTATATTCATGGATATAAAGACTTGATTTAGAGCGGTTCTCAGATTCATTACATAATATACCACATTGATTTCACGAAGTGTCTTTAGTCATAAATCATGACTTTGGTTATATGCCCATCATTCGTTCATTCTCAGTTCATTTTTTCATCAAGTTTTTTTACACGTTTCATTGTTAGAAATGGCTTGAATTAATCCATAATCAACCTTTTAATGGGGTGAATAAACGTGATTCAACCAAGTATTTCCTGAAACCAACCTCAACTCGTTCCCAAACCAGAAAAGGACGGGTTTCCAAGGTTTTCATGTTCAACGATTTAATACCTGACTGACCCAACTTTTTCACTTTTGAAACCAACCAGACCAAAATGGTTTCCAAGTCTAAACCAAGATTTTCATGAGAAAAGTGAAAAGTCCACTAATTGTCCCTTATTTTGTCCCATATTAACATAGTTTAACATTGAATTTAATTTTGCGCGCATAGTCATAATCGAAGTCGCTCACATGGCTTTTCTGCGCAGGTGGAACAGTGACATCTTCTCGGCAATAACTGGGCTGATTGGAACTTTAAGCGGGGTGCTGATTGGAAGCCATGCCTAAAGGGGAAACCGTGGAGTGCAAAGCAGGAGGCTAAATTGAAAAAGCTTGTTGATTCAGGGGAGAGCCTGGATGTTATTGCAGCTAAAATGGGGAAGAGTAAGCAGGCTGTTTACCTGAAAGCTCGAAGACTAGGTTTAGAAGAATAAGTGAGCAAACCTGCAGCGTCCTCTTCTTCTGAAATTAAGCTTCCAGCCGAGCTGCCCAGCGTAGAAGAAGCCCTGAAGGTTTTGGCTGCTGCGTTAAAGGCTGCTACAGAGCCTAGGTTGGACAACATGGAGATTCAAAGGTTGAATGTTGTTGTTCATAGTCCTAGGAGGTCCCGAACAACAACAAGTGAGCTCAATCTTTTTGCTTCATTCTTTACGGCTTCAACGCTACTGTCAAACTCGCCGGCAATAATCTGATCTAAAACAAATGCTATTTTTAGTTCAAGCAGGATCAACGGCAACAGCTAGAGCCAAGACGTATCCACCAGAATATTTTTTGCAGCTGAACTCTCTACAAACCTTGATAAGAGCATCATATCTGCACTGGATCAGCAATCTATGTTGAGCACCGAGTCACGTTTGTTATCTTCAAGAAATTATGGAGTAACTCAAAGTAACATACTAAATTTAAGACATTTTCCGAGGGCTACCGTTTGCAGGTTTTTTCAAGGAGATTTTGTGTTTCGTGTTGTCTAGGTTGCCATAGGCTACAGTTGTCTAGTAGGTGGGTCCAGCATTTGTCTCTGGAGCACCAGAATTTCTCTCGATTCAGGGTAAGCACTTCGTAAGTGAGCTCTGCAAGAGTCTCTGTGCGAATTTCCTTACTTTTTCCAGCTTTTTCGCATGCCTCCATAAGCTTGTTACTGTAATAGATGGATCGTCGCAAGAAGCGACAGCTTCCACAGACTTTTGATGAGTCATGAGGCAGCTTACGGCGCCTTTCAATGTTCATACAGACCAATATGTCCGAATTTAGACATAAGCATTATGGTACCAAAAAGACAGCTAGGTCACCGCTTGATCCACTTTTCAGCCCAACCTTTTCCCCTAATGATTGCCCAATTTTTAGTCTATGCCCTTTCATCTACCCCCTATAGATTTCAACATACCTCCACTAATAGGATCCAAATATGATCATGACCTCTGACTAAGGAACACTCCAATAATTGTGCCAATCAAGTTCCTAGATGAGATCCATTTTAAATAAGCGGTTAAGGTTAGAAGTAGTAGGACAGAAGCCTAAAAATTAGAACTACTACTTCTAATGCATTAGAGTTTTTTAACAAGCTCAGGCAAAAAACAATCGACTTTAAAGGACTGTCTTCTAGAAGTTGCATTTCTTCCACAGACTCCACTAGTTACACAGAATACACAGAATACTTTATATAGTAAATGCACGCAATATTTCCAGCAGACCAAAAAGGAGGAGATAAACATACCCAAAAACGTAACCATATATATTCCAGACGAAATCGCAAAAAAGATGGAAAAGTTTCCAGAAGTAAACTGGTCTGAAGTATGCAGAAGCGCAGTAATCGACTACATAAGCACCCGAAGCCTGAACGACTTTGGAGAAACACTAGCAAAACTAAGAACAGAATCAATGGAAGACTACAATCAAGGACGACTATTCTTCTATAAACTAGCCCCCCAAATGACCTTATCCGACTTTGAAAAATGGTACCCAGAAATCAACAAAAAGATAATTGAAAAGAAAATAAGCCCTGCCCCTGGTTTAATCTTCGAAAGAGAACCATATTGGGAAGCTGCAGAACTGCAAGCCATCAGAGAAATGCGTAATAAACTCAGAGAATTCTGCAAGTCAAAAAAATTGGAGGCACCCAAACGTATGTCCGACGCATTCTGCAAAGGAGCAATACGCGCTTTCATGCAAGTATATCGCCGAGCAACACCTAAACGTTAACAAAACAAAAAAAGAGGAAAAAACATGGCACACATTGAGCACAAACGCAAAGCCCTATTCATCAAAGGCTTCTTCTACGTAGAACACTTAGTTAGAATAGCCAAATGTGAAGCTGCAAAAACTGGTCTAAGAGGAAAAATCAACGTCATAGAATTGGGACACTATAACCCAAGAATCAACGGTCAAGCTGTAATTGTAGAAGAATCTGGTAGCGAATATACGGCTGCAGGTAGCGGCAGCCCAAGAACCAGAAAAAACCATGGATGAAACCCTATTAAAAGCTCTTTTTGAATACTTAGAAGCCGTTGAAGCAGCAGCAACCAAACTCAAACAAAAAATTGCCAACCAACTAACCCGACCACAGCAAGCAGAAACCCCAACCCCAGAAACCATATTTAACTCTCTCAATTTTGAGCGGCGCGAAGGCGCCCATCTAGGCGAATACGAAATCGCCACCAAAACAGCCAACCCAACAGACGCTTGGAACAAAGCCCTCTCCATTCTAGAAAAGAACCAATCCACCATCAGCAGCCGCTATCACGAAGAAGGCTACACCTGCAGCTACTGGCTCTACGGCGTAGACCACGACCGAATCTACAGACAAAAACTCAAGCCCTGAAACCAACGAGGCGAAAACACTCCATGAACAATGACTCGCAAGAAGAAGGCAGAACTCTACATCATCTTAAGGTTAACCGAAACCTCCTCGAGGTGTACATGAAGCATCTGGACAAAACCGTGAAGAAAGATCAAGCCACCAAACGCATGGTCTTCCTCACCGCCTTAAGCGCCTACTCCCAAAATCCCCAAAACCTATTCCTAAAAGGACCATCCTCAACAGGCAAAACCTACAATGTAACCCAAGCCCTCCGCTACTTTCCCCAATCATACGTTTGGATGCTGGGAGGACTATCACCCACCGCCCTAGTCCACGACTATGGGACCCTCATAGACAATGAAACCGGAAAAGAAATCGACCCAGTCGAGGATAAACCACAAAGAGAAGATTACAGAGACGACCAAGGAAAATTCGACAAAAAATCTTTTCAAGCAGCCCAGAAACGGTGGCGCGACCGCCTCAGAAGAGCATACTACCTAGTAAGCCTGCAGGGCAAAATCCTAGCCTTCCTGGAAGCTCCACACCCAGAAACATACATGCGCCTCAGACCTGTCCTAAGCCACGACGCGCCCCAAATCAGCTACAAATTCACAGACAAACCCGGCGGCGGCGCTTTACGGACCATGCACGTGGTCCTTAAGGGCTGGCCAGCCTGCATCTTCTGCACCACAGAAACCAAATACATCGAAGATTTAGCCACCAGAGGCTTCACAGTCACACCAGATCTTAGCCAAGAAAAAATCAGGGCAGCCATAGAGCTCATGGGCGAAATGAAAGCCTACCCCTGGAAGTTCGATCTAAAACATGACCAGGAGTTCAAGGACCTTCAAGAGTACATGGATGTGTTAGCTGGCAGACTCTGCATAACCAATAGGGTGGTTATCCCTTATTCTCATGAGCTGAGCAAAATCTACCACTCAAACCTTTACAGAGACATGAGAGACTACAATCACTTCGCAGCTCTCATAGAACTGAACTGCCTCCTCAACATATACCAGAGACCATACATCGTCATCAACAAAAACCGCCACTGGATGGCCAACATCCATGACTACCTAACAGCTCTTGAATTGCTCAAAAGCTTCGAGGAGACCACCAGAGCTGGTATCCCCGGCTACATCGTAACCTTCTATCACAAAATAATCGTGCCCTTCAAAAGACCCGCCAACTACGAAGACTTGGTGGAGAAACACAACGAAACAATGTCCGAGAAAGTGAGTAAGAAAAGAGTCTACAAGTATGTTGAGCTTTTGAGGGACATCGGCTGGGTAGACACCATACAAGATCCTGAGGACAAGAGGAGGCGCCTGGTTTACCCATTAAAAAAGCCCGAAAGTCGTCTCTATTATTCGCTGAGACAATCTACACCCTTCTTTCACGAAAAAAACCTCAAAAACTGGCTAAACGGACTACAAAATTATTCCTCCCCAGAAAACATTTTCATATACAACAATCTAGTGGACCGAGAAAAGCATCCTATAGCCAAAAATCCAAGCTGTGACTTGGAAAATTACTTTATTCAAAAGCTTTTCAGGGAAGAATATTTTCTAGAGCCATTAACCCCCAAACAGGAGCCTAAAACCGTAAAGGAGGCTGAAATTAGCGGCGGCGAAGAAAAGCTACAAATTTTAGACCTATCTCATCTAGAATCTGACCTAAAAGAGAAGTTTTCATGGGGCACCCAACAAGATTTCTAAAAAATAGCTAAACAGCTCGATCCTAACTTAACCCAATCTGAAGCAGAAAACCTTTTCGAAAAACTGGTTGACGAGGGACACATAGCCATGGATCCAGAAGGATGGTGGAGATGGATCCAATGACCCCCCCTCACAGAATCCTCGCCAAAAAGCAAGAACCAAAACATGCCAAACTTGATTCTCGTGTCCAAACTTCACATCTAACAACTTTGGTGAGTCGGTTCCTCACAACTTTGAATGATATTAAACGTTGGAACCAAATAGACAACTTGGTTGGAGATGTAAGATTAAGGCATCAGCTCTCAAACATCATCGAATACACATTCTATTACCACCAAAAACTGGTCACAGAACAAGAAGTCGAGGCACTCGTACAAATTTTGGAGGAAGGGGGAAACCAAACATAACCAGAAATAGTATTGTTGTGCAGTGGCGATTGCTTGAATCTTTTCAAATGTTGTTGAGGGCTACCCCCTACCCTCGGACAAAACAAACAATTTTCCAGCTTGCTTTTCAAAAACAGGGCTTAAAACAGATGTATCATCCGTACAGGAAAGCATCCTAACGTTGTACAATGTCCTAAAAAGATTTGGACAGGAGACGAAAGTTGTCCCCACGTAACAAAATACAGTTTCTTGCTTTGCTGCAAACCCAAAACCGCATCCAAATACCAGTGGAAATCAGGCAACACTTCAAACTGGAGCCTAAACAATTCTTAAGAGTAGAAATTAAATCGATAGAAAGCTGGTATTTAGGTGAAGAATTCTTTGCCAGATTATCATCTGATGGACGAATAACGGTTCCATGGGAAACCAGATGGAAACTTAAACTTGAATCAGGCAAAATGCTGCGAGTTCTGCTCCACCTCGAGGACCAACAATGAGCAAAAATGCTCCCCCCTGTCCCCTATGCAAAACCAAAAACGTCTGGAAAGACGGGATTCGACAAACCAAATACGGCAACATACAACGGTACCTCTGCCGAGAATGCGGCTACAGGTTCAGCAAGACAAGTTGGAATCGCTCCGATGAGCTTGAACATGTTCAAAGAGTTCATAGAGAGCCATTAAATATGCACCCCAGCTTACTTTCTAATCGCCAAATCTGCGCTCTCGAAACAAAGAGAGTGAAAAACTTGGTCAAAGTAGAAACCCGAACAGAAAACAGGCTTGCGGGAGCCACAAAACATTCAGAAGCCGAAATCAGAGGAAAAATCGTTGAGGTCACCTGGAGACTAAAAAAAGATGGATATAGCAAATCAACGATCTACAGCTACTCCAAATTTCTAATATTACTAATAAAATATGGTGCCAATCTTTTCGACCCAGAGAGCGTCAAAGACATCATTGCCACCCAAAAATCATGGGGAACATCAAGCAAACTGATGGCAGTCGCCGCTTACACTTTCTTCACTTCACTCAACCAAATTCCTTGGAATCCACCAAAATACAAACCCAAAAGGAGACTACCCTTCATCCCCCTCGAAAACGAGATAGATAACCTAATTGCTGCAGCTGGCAAAAAATTGGCCACATCACTTCAACTGGTTAAAGAGACAGAAATGAGAATCGGAGAAGCATGCAAACTCAGGTGGATCGACGTAGACCTACAACGAACCACCATAACAGTCAACGACCCAGAAAAAGGAAGCAATCCAAGGATGTTCAAAATAAGTTCCAAACTGGCGTCAATGATTAACACCCTACCCAGAAAAAACGATTATGTCTTTGGAAAACAAAAACCAAGAAACATCGCAAGTCATCTCCGCAGAGTGAGAAAACGTCTCGCGCAAAAACTGCAGAATCCAAGACTCAACTACATTCACTTTCACACCCTCCGTCACTGGAAAGCAACCATGGAATACCATAAGACAAGAAACATAATCTATGTCATGCAAATGCTCGGACACAGAGACATCAAGAACACGCTCATCTACACGCACCTCATCGAATTTGAAGGCGACGAATACCATTCAGCCGTAGCAAAAACAACAGAAGAAGCAAAATCTCTGATAGAGACAGGTTTTGAATACGTCTGCACTCACCAAAACATGCTATTATTCAGGAAACGGAAGTAAAACATCAAAAATGAGGCGGTAACGCGGATTTTACCGAGGTAAACTCTATTAAGGCTATAGCTACATATTAGCTCATTAACATACCAAGTGTCAGGTGAAACATGAATGAAGCTTGTAACAGTTCTTCTTCCAGAAGCCTATTTGACAGGACTTGACGAACTAGTGAGGTCAGGGATGTACCCGAGCCGAAGCGCCGCCATCAGGGCAGCGGTAAGGGACATGCTGAAGAAAGAATTATGGGCTAAGCGTGTGTAGACAAAGAAGCTTTTTTACAAAATGAGACCTTGTCATGATTGCTGGCGGTCTGCCTGTTAAGAAATCCGTTTCTAGGGAACTTTAGATGACCAACTAAGGGATAACGAGGCTACATGACCGCCAAGATACTATCGCTTCACTGGTTGGTATTCTGATTTTTCCTGAAAAAAGCTTGTTTTCAACAATGCACTGTTATTAGTCTCCTAATATGAAGCCAAAGAGAGGGCGCCGCTTCATTTTCTGGACCGGTAGCTTATCTGCGCGCTGTTCACCCGGCAACTTTCCTTTTTGGTTATCGAAGAATTAGCGTTATTGTCAACGTTTTCAGGGCTAAAAGGGGAAGGATAATCGAGACCCCGAATAGTATGGCTGTCAGCATCATTATGCGTAAGGCTTTTGTGATGTGTACCGGCGACAGATCGTTATTGTCTCCTATTTTGTAGTGGCCTGGTTTTTCTAGCTGGATGTTTAGTGCTCCAGCCATGGTTGATATGGTCCACCCCGCGTTAGGACTTGCAGTGTTTTTTCTGTCTCGCTGCAGGATTCTCCAAGATTTTCTCCAATTTTCTCTTAGCAGTAGTGCTGTCAGCATCATTAGAATCGCGGTTAATCTGGTCGGAATGTAATTGGCTATTGTGTCCATTTTCGCTGAGAACCAGCCGATGTTTATGTGATCCCGATCTTTGTATCCAACCATCGAATCTAAAGTGTTAACAACCCTGAATGCAACTGCACCCGGAACACCGAACAAAGCGAAGTAAAAAAAGGGCGAAGTTATTCCATCCGTGGTTCCTTCAGCTATCGTCTCAACCGCCGCAGAAATTATGTGTTGTTTAGTCAACTCAGTTGGGTTCCGTCTTACAATAAAGGGCAACAACTGCTTAGCTTTGTCGTAATCTTCTTTCTCTACTGCATCCGCGACCGGCAGAGTATACTGTTTCATACATTTGATGGCGAAAGTAGTCTGCAGTATGATGGCTGATGCAACAATATAGGGTAACCAACCGAAGAATTCACGAATCCAGAAAATCACAAAATAGGCAGGAACCACAAAAAGCGCTATAATCAGTAAACAAAGAAGCACGCCGTTAATCTTTTCAACCATCAAGTTTTCGTTTTTGAGTTTTAACTTGAAGTACGCTGCGACATTTCCCATCCATAATGTTGGATGAAATCTGTCCGGCACCTCGCCAAAAACTACGTCAATCAAAAACGCCAAAGAAAATATTAACAAAGAATCCAAAATTAGAGAGATATCTATTGAGAACATTTTTTCCATCCAAACTTTCTATGCGCTGTTTCCCACAACTTTTGCAAAGGCATCCCGCAATGCTGTAGAGGTTGAATCGGGGTAAACCGGAATCTGCCCAAGATTATTTTTTATTGCTTCGAGAGCTTTTTGTGACGAACCCGGTGGGTTAATGTTTGAACTGAAGTCCATGGTCTCTTCTCTAGTGAGACCAGTCTTTTTTTCTACGTCCCAAACTTTCCCTCCATGAACGCAAGGCTTGAGACCCTTAATATTGTCTCGTGCTAATCCCCAGATTGACTTCACGTTTAGTTCACTTTCCAATCTTGTCAGGATTATCAATCAATTTTGTTATGGTATTTTTTTGCCATGCCATTACGTTTGCTAAAGTATAAGTTTTTGGCTGGATTCTCCATCCATAGTTTTATGTGCGCATACAGAAGAAATGATGAAGTAGCTGCAGCTGCTCTACTTGGCTATTGAAGGGTTAATTGAAAAAGCAGGAGACTGAAAATACTATGACTATTGGTGATGCCATGAAAAAAAGGGAAATCAAACTAAACCTAGAAGATGTAAAAGCGGAGATACTTTACCATAAGTTTCAGAATTTTGAGGTTAATACTCTGCTGGTTTCCTTTGGAGAAAAGCATCGGGTTCTTTCCACTTGGGATGGATACAAAGAGGTGAGTTTTGTCGCCAACACCTATCAGCCCTCTGGCTTGTCAGAGGTTACAATGATGAATTATCAGAAGTTTGAAGAAAGATTTTCTGTTCACCTCAAAATCCCTCGTAACAACATCAGTTTCTTGAGCACAGGAGCCAACATGGATAACTTGGCGGTCTGCGAGAACTCATATCAAGGCATCATAGTGTCTTGTCTGGCTACTGGAGGGGTAGGTAACGCTCTTAGATCCGGAGTTGATGAGGCGAATTGGATGGAGCAAGATGGAAATTTTGTGAATACGCTTGGAACAATCAACATAATTCTCTTGACCAACGCCACTCTAAGTGATGGGGCTATGGCGCGGGCTATCATTACAGCTACAGAAGCAAAGACTGCTGCCCTTCAGGATATGGATGCCCGAAGCTCTGTTTCCCCTGAAAAGCAAGCAACAGGCACGGGAACAGATAACATGATCATCGTTTCTGGAAATGAATCGGGCAGACAGATACGATACACTGGTGGACACACTAAGATAGGCGAATTAATTGGTGCCTCAACAAAGCTTGCAGTAGCCGAGGCAATAAAAAAGCAAGAGCGTTCATCTGAATCTACGCGGGCTTAGGTTATCAGGGTGGAACATAAAACCTTTACCTTTTTCATCGTTTGTGGAAGAAACTTCTAAAGCTAGAAACAAAGATAGAACGTTAGGATTCTTATTAACGCCAAATAATGAATTACACACACTGCCTGTTCATTTTTTAGGCTGTTAATTATTTTTCCTTAACTTTCGCTGGTTGCTTGGGCTTTTCTGGATTTGCTAAGGATTTTTTTGATATGAGCATGTAATCTGCCCAGGCTGCGAAGAAGCCGCGGTCATAATCTGCGTGAGTCTTGTTTTTGTACTCTTTCAGAAACTCTTTTCTGAATTTTTTCAGTTCTTTTTCGTCATCGAAGTTCACGTTCTTGATGAACGCGTAGGGGTCGCCTGATTTTTGGGCTAGAAGTATGCCGTCGAGAGCGTGGAGGTATCCACTGTTCCATTCTGTCTCGTTTGTTTTCAGCCTTATTCGTTCAAGTACACGCTCTGCTTCAGCAAACCGTCTTCCCTTCACAAGCTGAAAGAATCTTACTACAAAAATCTTTGAAATAGGCATTTCATCTCTCCGTTTCTGTTACGTCCTCTATTCCTCTTTCGGAAATCTTGAAGATTCCTTCCCCCTCCGGCAAATATGGACTCGAAACAAGACGTGCGATTCTTACTGGTCCACGAGCAGATTTTCGAAGAAAAACACGGGTGTGACTAGTATGCGCCACTATGTGACCGCCTACGGGATGTATGGCGTCGCCGAAGAAGACGTCCGGCTTGGACATGACCTGATTTGTAACAACAGCTGCGGCGTTGAATGCTCTGGCTAGCCGAATCAACCTGTGCATGTGCTTGTTGAGTTTCTGTTGCCTCTCAGCCAGCATCTCCCTGCCTAGATACTCGCTTCTGAAGTGAGAAGTCAATGAATCCACAATGATCAAGCGGACCCCGTTTTCTTTGATCACCTTGTCTGCGTTCTCTAAAAGAAACATCTGATGATCTGATGTGTATGCCTCAGCAAAAATGATTTTCTTAACCACCTCTTCCGGGTCTAAGCCCAGATTCTGTGCCATCTGAAAAATTCGTTCGGTTCTGAAGGTGTTCTCCGTATCTATGTAAAGGGCTGCGCCGCCCAAACCGCCTTGTTCAGGAGGCAACTGCACGTTTACGCACAGCTGGTGGCAAATTTGGCTTTTGCCGCTTCCATATTCTCCATAGAATTCTGTGATAGATTGAGATTCGATTCCTCTACCCAGCAGTTTATTTAACATGCTGCTTCCTGTAGTCAAACGTAGGACGGTCTGCCGCATCTTCACTAGTTCGTCTCCCCTGATGAACGGTAGAGGCATGCATGAACGCGCTTTGTGAATCAACTTTTTGGCATTTTTTTTACTTATGCCCGCTTGCTCCAGTTCCTTAGCTGTAGCCATTGCAAGAGACTCCACGGTGTGGAATCCTAGCTCCCGCAGCTTTTTGGATGTGGCAGACCCTATCTCAAGGTCTTCCAAGCATTCGTATCTCTTTTTTTCTAGGGCTGCCTCCTCAGTCATTTTGGAGCTCAATTCCAGATTTAAAAGCAATAGTCTAGTGCATATTTAAGTTGTTAGACAATATAACAGATAAAACGTTCGATAACAGAATGCTGAAACCAAATCTTAGAATAGGCAGCAAAAAGTATAAGCTTAATCTTCTAAATCTGCTCTTAACAGAGAGGAAAAAGTCTTGGTAACTGGGAAAGCTGTGGAGAATATAGCAGTCAAACTCCTGCAACTGGCAGTCACAGAGTTGCCGCGAGACGTGAAGGAGGCTCTCCGGAGCGCATATCGCGAAGAGGAGAACGAAGTTGGAAAGGCTCAACTGGAAACCATGTTAAAAAATGTGGAGTTGGCTGAGAAAACACGGGCTCCCATGTGCCAAGACACTGGCGTAGTCATTTTCTATGTGAAAGCCGGTAGCCAAGTACAGGGATTAGACAAGGTTGAAGCTGCTCTACGCAACGCCACAGTAAAGGCAACTAAGGAGGTGCCTCTTCGTCCCAACGCTGTGGATCCATTCACCCAAAAAAACACGGGAGACAACACCGGAAGATTCATTCCATACATACACTGGGAAGTGGTGCCCGGAGACACCCTTGAAATCACGGTTATGCCAAAGGGAGGCGGATCAGAAAACGTTTCCGCCCTAGGAATGCTCAGCTCAAGCCAAGGAATAAAGGGACTCAAAAAGTTTGTTGTTGACACTGTGATCAACGCTGGCGCTAAACCTTGCCCCCCCACAATTTTGGGCGTTGCAGTCGGGGGAGGAGCTGACATAGCAATGAAACTCGCCAAGCAGACTCTGCTAAAACCCCTGAATCAGCCCAACCCCAACCCTGAACTGGCAAAACTTGAACAGGAACTACGTGAAGCCGCAAACTCAACAGGAATCGGACCCATGGGCTTAGGAGGCAAAACCACAGTGTTGGATGTAAAGGTTGACTACGCTCACAGGCACCCTGCATCCTATCCTGTGGCGGTGGTAGTTCAGTGCTGGGCTGCCAGAAGAGCCTCAGCAAGAATCCACTCTGACGGAAAAGTGGAATACTTAACTCACAAGGTGGTGTGAAAGGATGGCGGTTTACAAGCTTAACACCCCGATTTCAGAGGAAGAAGTTAAAAAACTTAGAGTGAACGACACCGTCTACCTATCAGGAACCATAGTTACTGCGCGGGATGCAGCCCACAGAAGAGCCCTACGCTTCCATAAAGAAGGGAAGCAACTACCCATCAATTTACAGGGATCAGCGGTTTTTCATTGCGGTCCATTAGTGAAAAAAGAGGATGGCAGATGGAGGGTGGTGGCTGCTGGTCCAACCACAAGTTCCCGCATGGACCTGTTCGAAGATGAATTCATCAAAAATTTCAAGGTTCGGATTGTGGTGGGAAAGGGGGGCATGGGTAAGAAGACCACTGACGCAATGAAACATTATGGAGCTGTTTATGGTGCCTTCACTGGAGGAGCAGGGGTTCTGGCAGCCAAAGCCATAAAACGAGTGAAGGGCGTAGAGTGGAGTGATTTGGGAATGCCGGAAGCCATGTGGGTTTTGGAGGTTGAGGAGTTCGGACCCTTAACTGTGTCCATCGACGCCCATGGAAATAACCTCTTCGAAACCATCCAAACCAAAGCTGATACCAAGAAACAAAAAATCTACAGAAAACTCGGCTTACAATGAACTAGGCTTTCTGGGCTGCCAAGTCTGTAATGATTTCTTTCACTACATTTGCTGGAGCGTCTGTTCTGAGGCCTCTGCTGTTGAAATGCGTTAGAACGGCTTGGAAACCCGCCTTTCTTACGTTGTCAATCACTTTCTTTAGGGCTGGAATGGGCAAATTCAGCTTGTCGCAGATTTTGTCGACCGTATAATAGGTGACTGGCGCCTCAGCTTCATTATGAACCAAAGACATTATCTTGAGAAGTTTCTTTTCCTGTCTCAAATTTCTTTCCTTCGCTTCCCGCTCCATCAGGGAACAAAAGTTCTTCTCCGCTATCTTGCCAAGCCATAGGGGACCAGCAACACTCAACTTTGCTCCACAACTGGAACAAACATGTTTTAGGGGAGAAGTTATTCCTGAAACTGTTTCTCTGTGAAAACATGAAAAGCAGTGAAGGATGTATCCCATCTGTCGAACGCTCTTGTCCGCTACTTTAGCACCATAATGAACAACCGCATATGCTCGAACATAATGGTCTATGCTGTGGCTGAACAACACTTCGACACCTATTGCATGTTTTGCAGCCATCATTGTTAGACACCCGATCAAGAGGCGAACAGCAAGCTCGTGACAATATTCTGTACGTAAAGGCTGTCCACCATACTTTCGAAGACACGCTCGGGCATGAACCCCACATAACGGAGCCATGTCCGTGGCGGTTAACGCAAGCAAGCCACCGTTACGTAAAGCCCGTAGGGCAGAATCCAAGTACGGCACAGGAGGTCCAAAGGGATCAACATCAACATAGTCAAATCGTTTTCGAGGCGCCGCATTTCTGCTCAAAAAAAGGTTAGCGTCTTCATTAGACACCTCAACCCGGTCTTCCACGCCGTTCAGTTCAGCATTGAAGCCGGCAAGCCTAGCCGATTCTGGCTTAATATCGTTCAAAAAAACGCTGAGAACGCCTTCGACTTCCACAGCAAATCTTGCGCCTCGAAGTCCACATCCCGTTAATGGTTCACAAACTGAGACTTCTCTCCCCAAAAGCTTCTGATGCGCCTGCAATGCTAAAACTGCCAAGTCCCTGTTCAGTTCCATAGTCGGGTTATAAAACACTGGCGCCTTAGAGGGAGCATAATCCGACGGCTTTTTCACGTATGCACTCAGCTTGGGCACCACTGCCTCGACTTCACCCTCCACTATAGTCTCAGTAGGGAAACCAAAGCTCAACCTTCATAGCTCCTGCGCGCACACTGAAGCTTTTATTGTCGAAACTAGATATTAGGGTTCGTCTAACAGAAAGAAGGGTGTTCACGCTGAAACCTCTAATACTTGTGACTGGACCGCCAGGAATTGGCAAAACAAGCGTACTCCGTCGAACAGTAAAGGAACTCAAGAACAGAAAATATGAGGTCGGCGGCATGATTTGCCGTGAGGTCCGTGAGGGCGGAGTAAGAGTAGGCTTCGAAATCATGGATTTGTCCACGGGAACGAGAGGATGGTTAGCCCACGTGAACCAGCCAACAGGCCCCAAAATAGGCAAGTATCATGTTAACTTGACTGATCTTGATGTTATTGGCGTAGGCGCTATTCTTGATGCTCTTCAAAACGCGGATATACTGGCAGTAGACGAGATAGGCCCCATGGAATTCTCGTCAACAGCATTCAGCAATGCCTTAATTAAAGCTGTGGAAAGCAGTAAACCCATGTTAGGAACAATCCATTACGGACTAAGAAACTCTCTAGTTAACAGCATCAAAACGAGAGAAGAAACAGAAATTCTTAAGGTAACCTACAAGAACCGAGAAAACCTTCACAACCTGATCGCCAATAAGATAAGCGAACATCTAACTTCATAAAATAGGATTGA
>Ga0315549_1002997_pt1 | contig 15491 bp, 11 predicted proteins | sample SalMarSW160200MG_FD_203101 | JGI IMG/M metagenome (GOLD analysis project Ga0315549, IMG submission 203101) | Salt marsh sediment microbial communities from the Plum Island Ecosystem LTER, Massachusetts, United States - Salt Marsh Sediment SW1601-200 ... | reverse complement strand
TGAGATGGAGGTAACTCTTATATCTCCTATAGCCATGGAAGAAGGACAGAGGTTCGCTATCCGTGAAGGCGGCAGGACCATAGGTGCAGGCAGTGTCACAAAGATAATAGAGTAAGAAGAGAGAAGCCTTATTTTTACCCGCAAAAGGGATTAATATTATTGACATCGAATAAATATAGTGCTAATTTATTACCCTGCGCTTTCTATTAATAAAAATAACGACTGGCGGTTTATTTGAGGCAGATAACTATTTTTGAATGTACGGAATGTAAAAGAAGAAATTACAGTACCGAAAAAAATAAAAAAAATACACCTGACAGAATGGAACTTAAAAAATATTGCAGATGGTGTAAAAAGCACACTGTTCACAAGGAGACCAAATAGGGCTGTAGCTCCAATTGGTAGAGCACCGGTCTCCAAAACCGGGTGTTGGGGGTTCGAGTCCCTCCAGCCCTGCCAGGATTAGATATAAACATAAAGGACTATTTATAATGTCTAAAAGGAAAGTATCAAGAAAATTTAAACAAAAAGCGATGATGGAAAGGCAAATGCAGGAGAGAAAGCCTCCATCCCAACCCAGGAAAAAAATGAACTTTAAGCAATTTATAAAGAAGTTGCCTTCAAGAATTGCTAAGTTTATAAGAGATGTAATACGTGAATTAAAAAAGGTAACCTGGCCTACCAGAAAGGCTCTTCTAAATTATACCGTAGTGGTTATAGTAAATATTATTATTTTCTCGATCCTTCTTGGACTTTTTGATTTCGGATTTATACAGCTTATTGATCTGTTAGTAAAGATTTAATTATTTGGTGATTTAATGAGACCGAGATGGTATGTAATAAATTCATATGCAGGTTATGAAAATAAAATAAAAACTAATCTGGAACACAGAATAGAATCCATGAATATGAGTAATAAGATTTTCGATATATTCATACCCAGGGAAGATGTAGTTGAAATAAAAAGTGGGAAAAAAGAAATATCGTCTAAAAGAGTGCTTCCAGGTTATTTACTGGTAAAAATGCACCTGGATGATGATTCATGGTATGTTGTGAGAAATACTCCCGGAGTAACCGGTTTTGTTGGCAGGGAAGATAAACCTGTTCCTCTATCGGATATTGAGGTAAAAAAGATAATGAAGAGACAGGATACAGAGAAACCCAAACCAAAAACTGATTTTGAAATCGGGCAACCCGTAAAAGTGACCACCGGACCATTTGCAAACTTTGATGGCACTATTAGCGAGATAAATATAGACCAGGGCAAACTGAAGGTTTTAGTTTCAATATTTGGAAGGCAGACACCTGTTGAATTAAATTTTAATCAAATATCGAAAATATAAGAGAAGATTGAAATATTTTTATTAAAATGTATAATACGGAATTATTTTACTTGAGGTAACCGGTTATGGCAAAAGAAGTTATAGCACAGATCAAATTACAGATTCCTGCGGGACAGGCAAATCCCGCTCCTCCTGTTGGCCCAGCTCTTGGGCAGCATGGGGTCAATATAATGGAATTCTGTAAAGCTTTTAATGAGAAGACAGCAAAAGAACAGGGAATGATCACCCCTGTTATCCTGACTGTTTATAAAGACAGGAGTTTTACTTTTATTACCAAGACTCCACCGGCAGCAGTACTTATAAAAAAGGCTTTAAATCTGGAAAAGGGTTCAGCTGAACCCAACAGAGAAAAAGTCGGTGAACTCTCAAGGAAGCAGGCAGAAGAGATAGCAAAAATCAAATTAAAAGATTTAAATGCAAGAACCCTCGAAAATGCTGTCAGAATAATAGAAGGTACTGCCAAAAGTATGGGAATTAAAGTAGGTTCTTAATTAAATCACTGCATCGGCAGATGAATAATTAAATTGATAAAAAGTATTTGGATTTAGAAGGTGATAGGTTTTGAAGAGAGGGAAAAAATATACGTCTAAATTGGAAAATCTTGATAAAAATAAAATGATGAATCCCGGGGAGGCCATTGGTTGGATAAAGGAAAATCATTATGCAAGTTTTGATGAGTCTGTAGATATCAGTGTGAATTTAGGTGTCGACCCAAGAAAAGCCGATCAAATAGTAAGAGGGACAATAGTTTTACCCAATGGTACCGGAAAGGCCCGAAGAGTACTTGTTTTTGCACAGGGCGAGAAAGCAGAAGAAGCCCAAAAAGCAGGAGCAGAATATATCGGCGGGGAAGATCTTGCTGATAAAATAAGCAAAGGATGGTTGGATTTTGAAGTTTGTATTGCAACTCCGGATATGATGAAGCATGTAGGTAAGGTTGCAAAGATTTTAGGGCCCAGGAAATTGATGCCCAATCCTAAATCCGGGACGGTTACCTTTGAATTAAAAAAAGCAATCGAGGATGTAAAAAAAGGCAAACTGGAATACAGGACAGACAAAAATGGAGTGATACACAGCAGTATAGGAAGAGTATCATTTGGGCCGAAGGAATTGGTGGAAAATTACGCGGCTTTAATTGATGCAATCATAAAGTCTAGGCCCTCTTCAGCTAAAGGAAAATATGTTAAGAGTATTTATATTTCAGCAACTATGAGTCCGAGTATAAAGATAGATCCAAATAAAAGCATTGAGGTGATAGAGGCGGCATAAGGGAACTACTATAAAATTGATAAAATACAGCCCTGGACAGTAGGTGTTGTTAAAAGCATTTAATGACTTAATTTCCTACCGAGGTTGATTTAAAAAGATTAAGTCGACCTTCAATACATGGGGTCGATTTTATTTTAACTTTTTAAAAATATATTAAGCGGAGGTTGATGTGGCAAAACAAGAAAAAATAGATAAAGTAGGTGAATTAAAAGAGGCATTTAAAAATAGCCATGGTCTTATTTTTACTGACCATAGCGGACTTAAGGCTGAAGATGCAGTAAAGGTGAGAAACAAACTGGTGGAAGTGAATTCATATCTAAAAATAATAAAGAACACTCTTGCTCTTATTGCAGCTAAAGATGTTTTTGAAGATTTAAATCTTGAAGAGGTATTAAAAGGTCCGACAAGTATTGTCATAAGCGGCGAGGATATGATTTCTACCTCCAGGGTGGTGGAGAATTTTTCAAAGGACCTTGAGTTATTAAAAATAAAAGCGGGAATATTCGAAAATAGACTTTTAGGTCCTGAAGAAATCGAGAAGTTTGCAAGCTTGCCCGGGAGAGAAGTACTGCTTACCAATCTGGCAATAACCATCAAATCTCCGATAATCAGGTTAGTTAATGTTTTAAGTACCCTTACCAGCAATCTGGTACTGGTTCTGAACGCAATTAAAGATATAAAGAGTAATGCCAATTAAAGGGGGAACAATGGCAGAAATAAAAAAAACTGATGATAAAGTAGAAGAAGTAAAAGAAAAAGTAGAAAAAGTAGAAGAAGTAAAAGAAGTAGAAGAAAAAGAAGAAAAAATAGAAGAAGTAGAAAAAGTAGAAAAAGTAGAAAAAGAAGACAAAAGTAAGGAAAAACCAAAAATGAGTGAAGAAAAAAAGGAAACCGGTAAAGTCAAAGAAAAAAGCGCTGTTAAAAGCAAAGTTATTAATGAAATTCTGGGTACCATCGAAAAGATGACCGTCCTTGAACTTTCCGAGCTGGTAAAAGCTCTTGAGGAAAAATTTAAGGTTAGTGCTCAGGCGATGCAGATAGCAGCTCCTATTGCGGGTGGAGCAGTTTCTGCTCAAGGAGGAGCAGTTGTTGAAGAAAAAACAGAATTTGATGTCAATTTAAAATCAGCCGGAGAAAAGAAAATCCAGGTTATAAAAGTAGTAAGGTCTTTAACAAGTCTTGGCCTGAAAGAAGCCAAAGATCTGGTTGATAAAGCGCCAAATGTAGTAAAGGAAAAGGTTTCAAAAGAAGAAGCTGAAAGCATAAAGAAACAGCTGGAAGAAGCTGGCGCTGAAGTAGAAATAAAGTAATCGGATAAAAGTAGCAGAAAAAGAATTCAGGAAATAGTTTTTAACACTTTTATGTACATTATAATGTACATAAATTCATATATCTATTGTTTATAAAAACTATATTTCCTTCAGATATTTAAAGGAAATAGTTGACTATTGGTTTGTATTTGATAAACTATTAGTTTGCTAGTTTTTCCTGAAAAAATACCAATGTTATTTTTTAAACGGTTTTTTCCAATGCAAAGGGTTTACTATTAGTCTGGTTGCTGCCCTTTTTACCGCTTTACTAAACTTAGTATTTATAAAAGAGGAGAATAAATTAATGCAAGAAACCAAAAGAATCCAGAGATATAATTTTGGCAAAATTCCAAAATTAACAGATATGCCCCATCTTCTGGATATTCAGAGAAAATCATTTCAATGGTTCCAGGAAGAAGGACTGCTGGAAGCTCTAAAAGATATTTCACCAATTGAAGATTTTACCGGTAATATGTCACTTGATTTTTTAAGACATAGTTTTGATAATGTCAATTCCACCCCCGATGAGTGCAAGATGCAGGATATGTCTTATACCGCTCCGCTAAAAGTTCTTTCACGATTTATAAACAAAGAAACCGGAGAGATGAAAGAGCAGGAAGTCTTTATGGGAGATTTTCCAATGATGACCGAAAAAGGGACCTTTATAATCAATGGAACCGAAAGAGTTGTAGTATCTCAGTTAGTTCGTTCTCCAGGTGTATATTTCGATACGGATATAGATAAAAAAACGGAAATAGACATTTACATGTGTAAGGTCATACCCACGAGGGGTTCATGGATCGAGATTGAAACTGATAAAAGAAACGTTGCCTATGTAAGAATTGATAGAAGAAGGAAATTTCTGCTTACTATTTTCTTGAAATCCGTAGGTTTTGGCAACAATGATGACCTGCTTGGTATTTTTGGTGCATATGATAAAAAAGGTTGTATCAAAAACACTCTGGATAAAGATTTTACCGAATCAGAAGAAGAAGCATTGATCGAGATATATAAAAAATTAAGACCTGGAGAACCACCTACAGTCGAGAGTTCCAGAAACCTTATAAACTCCTTATTTTTCAATCCAAAGAGATATGATTTCGGAAAAGTGGGCAGGTATAAAATGGATCAGAAATTAACGGATGAAACAGATAAAGATATCTTAAACAAGATAAAGGCTATTAATGCCAAAATGGGTATAGATACAAATGAAAAATATATCCTGAACTGCAAGGATATATTCCTTATCGTAAAGTATCTTATTCAATTGATGAGCGGCGTAGGTGAGGTTGATGATATTGATCACTTTGGCAACAGGAGAATCAGGAATATAGGGGAACTTATACAGAATCAGGTAAGAATCGGTCTTTCAAGAATGGAAAGAGTTGTAAAGGAAAGAATGACCACTCAGGATGTCGATATGATAACTCCTAAATCTCTTATAAATATCAGGCCGCTGGTCGCAAGCCTGAAAGAATTTTTTGGCAGCGGTCAGCTTTCCCAATTTCTTGATCAGACCAATCCTCTGGCCGAGATTACTCATAAAAGAAGACTTAGTGCTCTGGGACCAGGCGGGCTGAGCAGGGAAAGGGCAGGTTTTGAGGTAAGAGATGTTCATCCATCTCATTATGGAAGAATGTGCCCCATAGAAACACCGGAAGGTCCCAATATTGGATTGATTGGTTCTCTGGCTACTTACGCAAGACTAAATGAATATGGATTTATTGAATCGCCTTATAAAAAAGTTGTAAACGGTAAATTAACTAACAGATTGGAATATTTATCCGCTGATATTGAAGAAAACTATATTATTGCACAGGCAACTGCAAAAGTAAGTAAAGATGGCAGATTTCTTGAAGAAAGAGTCATGGCACGTTTGGGTGATGAAATAGTAACCGTGGAACCGGGTGTGATAGATTATATGGACGTATCACCAAGACAGATCTTTAGCGCCGCAGCGTGTCTTATTCCATTTCTGGAACATGATGACGCCAACAGGGCACTAATGGGTTCCAATATGCAGCGTCAGGCTGTGCCATTAATAGATCCGGAACCACCACTCGTGGGAACGGGAATGGAGGAAGAAGTGGCCAGGGACAGCGGAGTGCTGATTCTTGCAAGAGGCGACGGCACAGTCGAAGAGGTATGTGCCGATCACATTAAAGTAAATTACAAGAATGAAAAAGAATATATTCACGAGTTATATAAATTTAAGCGATCAAACCAGGGGACCTGTATAAACCAGAAGCCCATAGTAGAAGAAGGTGAAAAAGTCAAAGAAGGGCAGGTGATTGCGGACGGACCCGCAACAAGTTCGGGTGAACTGGCACTGGGCAAGAATTTAAGATTAGCTTTTATGTCCTGGGAAGGATATAACTACGAGGATGCGATTATTATTTCCGAAAGATTGGTGAAAGAAGATCTTTTATCTTCTATCCACATTACAAAACAGGAAGTGGAAGCCAGAACCACAAAGCTGGGGGCAGAGGAGATAACCAGAGATATACCAAGTATAGGAGAGGAAGCATTAAAAAATCTGGACGATCGCGGGATTATAAGAATCGGAGCGGAGGTAAAACCCGGAGATATACTGGTTGGCAAAATAACTCCAAAAGGTGAAACGGAGCTCACGGCAGAAGAAAAATTGCTGAGGGCTATTTTTGGTGAAAAGGCACGGGAAGTCAGAGAAAGTTCTCTCAAGGTGCCCCACGGAGAGGGAGGGAAAGTATTGGATGTTCAGCTGTTCTCGAGGAAAAAAGGACACGACCTTCCCCCCGGAGTAAATGAACTGGTAAGGGTATTTATTGCGGAAAAGAGAAAGATTTCTATCGGTGATAAACTTGCCGGAAGACATGGTAATAAAGGTGTCATATCGGTAATTCTTCCTGAAGAGGATATGCCTTATACGGAAGATGGCGAACCTATAGACATAATATTCAACCCTCTGGGTGTTCCTTCCAGATTGAATGTTGGACAGGTGCTGGAAACTCATCTTGGTTGGGCAGCCTATAAGGGTTGGAACAATAAAAAGGATAAGATAACAAATGGCGGCTCCGTATATGTTTCAACACCAATTTTTGAGGGGGCAAAAGAATCTGATATAACCAGGCTGTTAAAGATGGCCAATTTACCCGAGAGCGGAAAAACTTCACTGTATGACGGCAGGAGCGGCGAGAAATTATCCGATGAGATTACTGTCGGTCATGTTTATGTAATGAAGTTACTGCATCTTGTGGACGATAAGATACATGCAAGATCTACCGGCCCTTACTCCCTTGTCACACAGCAGCCTCTGGGTGGAAAAGCACAATTTGGCGGCCAGAGATTCGGGGAAATGGAAGTATGGGCACTCGAGGCTTATGGTGCCGCGTATGCATTACAGGAAATGCTGACTATAAAATCAGATGATGTGACCGGACGGGTAAAGACTTACGAAGCAATTGTAAAGGGTGAAAATATAGAAAAACCCGGAATCCCGGAATCATTTAAGGTACTCATTAAAGAAATGCAGAGCCTGGCACTTGACGTGCAAGTATTATCGGAAGAAGGAAAAGAAGTGAAAGTATTACAGGCTGAAGATGAGATAATGAAAACCGTTGAAGAATTAGGAATCGATCTTCAAAAAGAGATAGAGCCGGAAAAAACGAAGGTAAAGGAAACGAAGGTAAAGGAAACGAAGGGTAAGGATACGAAGGATAAGGATACAGAAGAAAAAAACGAAAAGGAAAAGGTTGAAAAAAAAGAGGAAAAGAAATCAAAAGGTTCTAAAGAGAAAAAGAAAATTAAAGTAGTAAAAAAGAAAAAAGATAAGATTAAAAAATAAAAATAGGTATTGTTAAATACCGTTTTAATTAATTCGGAGGATTTAATAAATGGTTGTAAGCATAGATGTAAATAATTTTGATGCCTTAAAAATTGGACTCGTTTCACCCGAAAAAATCAGATCATGGTCCAATGGTGAGGTAAAAAAGCCTGAAACTATAAATTACAGGACTCTTAAACCTGAGAAAGACGGATTATTCTGCGAAAGAATTTTTGGCCCTACAAAAGACTGGGAATGTTATTGCGGGAAGTATAAAAGGGTGAGATTCAAAGGAATAATCTGTGAAAGATGCGGAGTCGAAGTAACCAGATCAAATGTAAGAAGAGAAAGAATGGGGCATATTGATCTTGCATCCCCTGTATCGCATATATGGTTTTTTAAGGGAGTTCCAAGCAGAATGGGATATATTCTGGATATTAGCCCTAAAGATCTGGAAAAAGTACTTTATTTTGATTCTTATATCATAACCAGTATTAATAGAGAAAAAATAACTGCAGAAGAAGAGGAAATCAAGAAATTATACCAGAAAGCTCTGGACAGGGCAAAGGAATTGCACGAGCTAAGGCTTAAAGAAATAGAATCAAATAAGAATGACTTTATAATCGAAAGCGATGAAATCATCAGTAAAGAAAATCTGGAAAAAGTTAAGGAAAGCAATAGAGAAGAAGATTTCAAAGATGGTATTAGTATAAACGAAAAAATCGAAGGGAATGAAATTCCCGAATTGGATATGGAAGCGAAGAAAGCAAAAGTCATCAAAGAAACAGAGATGCTTCTAAACGAAGAGAATGAGATATATAAGGAGGAAATTGACCTCGCAAAAAGAGCCGATACTTTTTTCTTTAACCTGGAAGAGAAAATGCTGGTGTCAGATGAAGCTTTGTTTAAGAAGATGAAAGAAATTTATGGGCAATATTTCAAAGGCGGAATGGGAGCAGAGGCGGTAAAGGACCTTTTGAAAAATATTGATTGTGTAAAAGAAGTGGAGGATCTCAAGGAGACTGTCAAGAAGTCAAAAGGCCAGAAAAGAAGCAGGAGTACGAAAAGGTTAAAGATATTGTCTTCATTTATAGATTCGGATAACAAACCGGAATATATGATTCTTAATATACTTCCTGTAATACCCCCAGATCTAAGGCCCATGGTTCAACTGGATGGCGGAAGATTTGCCACTTCCGATTTAAATGATTTATATAGAAGAGTTATTAACAGAAACAACAGACTTAAAAAATTACTGGAACTGGATGCTCCGGAAATTATCATTAACAATGAAAAAAGAATGCTGCAGGAAGCGGTTGACGCGCTTTTTGATAATGGAAGAAGGGGGCGGGCAGTAGTCGGAGCCGGAAACAGACCGCTTAAATCTCTGAGCGATATGCTTAAAGGGAAGCAAGGCAGATTCAGACAAAATCTCCTCGGAAAAAGAGTGGATTATTCCGGAAGATCGGTTATTGTAGTCAATCCAAACTTAAGGCTGGAACAATGCGGACTTCCCAAGAAGATAGCCCTCGAGTTATTCAAGCCTTTTGTTATGAAGAAATTGGTTGACGAAGGATTTGCCCAGAATATAAAGAGTGCCAAAACTATGGTAGAGAAAGAAAGCAATGAAGTCTGGGATATATTGGAAGATGTGATCAAAAACCATCCGGTTTTACTTAATCGTGCACCGACACTTCATAGATTAGGAATACAGGCTTTTATGCCTGTACTGGTTGAAGGAAAGGCAATACAAATACATCCCATGGTCTGTCCATCATTCAATGCTGATTTTGATGGTGATCAGATGGCTGTTCATGTACCTCTATCAAATGAAGCCAAAGCGGAAGCGATGATCTTGATGCTTTCTGTGAATAATATATTATCCCCTGCAAGCGGGGAACCGGTTGTAGTTCCATCCCAGGATATGGTTCTGGGGATATATTATTTGACTTCGGAAAGAGAGAAATCTGATGGAAAGGAAAGATTTTACAATAATTTTGATGATGCCATTCTGGATTATCATTATAGTTTTATATCCTTACATACACCTATTAAAGTAAAAATAGAGGAGAAAGCAGCCAGAACCACTGTTGGAAGAATAATATTCAATCAGTCACTGCCCGGAGATTATAGATTCGTCAATAAGGAAATATCCAAAAAAGAACTTATTGCTATAATTGCCGAATGTATAGGCAGATATCCTAAAAATGAAGTAACAAAGATGCTGGATGCAATCAAAGAAGCAGGATTCAAGTATTCAACCCGTTCAGGCCTGACCATAGGTATAAATGATATAAATATTCCGCCTGAAAAAGCAAAGATTTTAAGCAATGTGGAGAAAAAAATAGAAAAAATCGAAGATTACTATAAGCAGGGTTTGATAACGGAACTTGAAAGACATCAGAGATTGATACAAACATGGTCTCAGGCAAATGAGAGTGTTGCCAATGCTATGGAAAAAAACTTCAGTAAATTCAATTCTGTTTATATGATGGCCACTTCCGGTGCCAGAGGAAATATAAAGCAGCTTCGCCAGTTGGCCGGCATGAGAGGGCTCGTGGCAAATGCCAGGGGAGATATTATAGACAGTCCCATTAAATCCAATTTTAGAGAAGGACTGACTGTTCTTGAATACTTTATTTCCACCCATGGCGCCAGACAGGGACTGGCAGATACTGCACTGCGAACCGCAGATTCAGGTTATCTCACAAGAAGGCTGGTTGATGTTGCACAAGACACCATGATAAGGCTCAATGACTGCAATACCGAGGATGGCATAAATCTATATGTTCTGACGCTGGAAGGAGAACCCAATACTAATCTTGTCGGAAGAACATGCCTTGGAGATGTTAACAAGCCCGGTACTAAGATTAATATAATAAAAAATGGTGAGGAAATTACCGAAAAGCATCTTTTAAAATTTATACATTCCAATATCGAAAGTGTAAAGGTACGTTCGGTTCTGACGTGTGAAGCAGAATCCGGATTGTGCCAGAAATGTTACGGAAGAGACCTCGCCACGGGTAAAATGATCGAAATTGGTGAAGCAGTAGGGATCATAGCTGCCCAATCCATCGGGGAACCTGGTACCCAGCTAACCATGCGTACTTTCCATACCGGTGGAGTGGCCAGTACCGTAATTCAGAGATCAATAAAGTCACCCGTCGAGGGCAGGCTTATATTCAGAAAAGAGTTACTGGTCGAGTTGAATATTAAAAAAACTGATCTTACCGAAGAAAATACCAGCGAAGTCATGGAGATCAATATAGAGCACATACCCCATAAATTGATTTTCCAGGTTCAGATGGAAAGAGGAGATATTATTGATGTGATCATTCCCAAAGGTGAAATACTGCAGATAAACAAAAAAGTAAATGTAGAGGCAGGAGAGGTTTTTGCAAAACTGATTCTTACTGCAAAGAGAAAGACACATGTTCATAAACATGAAAAGACTTTTGAAGGTATCGATATAACCAGTGGTCTTCCGAGAGTGGTAGAATTATTCGAGGCCAGAAGGCCCAAAGACCATTCATTTATAGCAGAGATATCGGGAAAGGTTGAGATAGAAGATATAGATTCCAAGTTTAGAATGCTTACTATTAAAAGTAAAGATGGTAAACAGGAAAAGATTTACCAGATTTCAACCAGAGCTAAATTAAGTGTAAAAAATGGGGATAAGATTTCTGCAGGCAGTCAGATAACCGAAGGGCCCAGGAATCCTCATGATATATTAAGGATCAATGGGATCAAGGACTGTGAACAATACCTGGTAAGAGAAGTACAAAATGTATATAAGGCTCAGGGTGTGAACATCAATGATAAACATATAGAAGTAATAGCCAGAAAGATGCTTAAAAAAGTCACCATAATAGATCCGGGAGATAGCCATTTCCTGCCGGGTCAACTTCTGGACAGGCTTTATTATGAAAAGGAGAATAACAAATTAATATCCAATATGAAGGTACCTGCAACGGCTGTTCAAAACCTGATGGGTATAACGAAAGCTTCTCTCGTGACTGATAGCTTCCTTTCTGCGGCCTCGTTCCAGGAAACTACCAGAGTCCTGACAGATGCTGCTCTTGAGAATAAAATAGATTATTTATCCGGACTGAAGGAAAATGTGATATTGGGCAAGGCTATTCCTGCAGGGACAGGTATGAGCAGTTTTAAAGATTATGAATTAAAATATCCCGGTTATAAGGAGGATAATAAGGACGAGATAGAAATACTTCAGGAATCGGGAGGGGATGACGTAAAAGAAATAGAGATCAATATTTAAATATAGTGAAAAAAGTACTTGAAAATAGCCATTTTTTAATATTGACATTTTAATTTTTAGATGATAATCTCTTTTTTCGTGTCTTCAAAAAAGGTTATCACTAATCATTTTTTGTAGTGTAGATATTTTGTTAAATTGAGGTAGAGGATAGGTATTTATGCCTACTATAAGTCAACTGGTTAAAAAGGGAAGAAAAAGATTAAAGAGGAAGAAGAAAACCCGTGCACTGCAGGGAAATCCTCTGAGAAGGGGTGTATGTTTAAGGGTGTATACTTCTACTCCCAAGAAGCCTAATTCGGCACTGCGTAAGGTGGCGAGGGTAAGGCTTACGAATGGAGCGGAAGTTACTGCGTATATACCGGGAATTGGCCATAATCTGCAGGAACATTCAATAGTACTTGTAAGAGGCGGCAGGGTAAGGGATCTGCCGGGAGTAAGGTATAAAATTGTAAGGGGCACACTGGATACTGCAGGGGTCGAAGACAGAAGATCTTCCCGTTCCAGATACGGAGCCAAGAAGCCAAAGTAATTTATAAGGAGTTAATAAATGCCAAGAAAAGGAAGACCTAAAAAAAGAAAATTAAAGGTAGATCCTGTTTATAAAAACAAGATTATAGCCCAATTCATAAATAAGATTCTTACAGACGGCAAAAAAAGTATTTCCGAAAGTATAGTATACAGGAGTCTTAAAGTTCTGGAAGAAAGGACAAAAGGAAATCCTCTGGAAATACTGGACAAATGTCTTGATAACATAAGACCGGTGCTGGAAGTGAAACCAAGAAGAGTCGGAGGAGCCACTTATCAGGTGCCGATAGAGGTATCTCCGGAAAGAGCAAATACGCTGGCCATCAGATGGGTAGTTGATTTTGCAAGTAAAAGAAAAGAAAAATCCATGGCCGAAAGGCTGGCTGCAGAGATTCTGGATGGTGCCAGCAATACGGGAAGCAGTATTAAAAAGAAAGAAGATTTACATAAGATGGCTGAAGCCAATAGGGCTTTTGCGCATTATAGATGGTAGCATAAGGTGACTATAAATGGGTAGAGAAGTTTCATTAAAAAATACAAGAAATATAGGTATAACCGCTCATATAGACGCAGGTAAGACAACTACGACGGAGCGTATTCTATATTATACAGGCAAGACTTACAAAATGGGTGAGGTCCATGATGGAGCAGCTGTTATGGATTGGATGATACAGGAGCAAGAGAGAGGAATCACCATTACTTCTGCAGCAACTACCTGTTTCTGGAAAGATAATAAAATAAATATAATAGACACTCCCGGACATGTAGATTTTACTGTTGAAGTTGAAAGATCACTGAGAGTGCTCGATGGGATGATTGCCATATTCTGTGCAGTGGGAGGAGTAGAACCGCAGTCAGAAACAGTATGGAGACAGGCCGATAAATATAATGTTCCGAGGATTGCTTTTGTGAATAAAATGGACAGGGGCGGAGCTGATTATTATTATGTCCTTGATATGATCAAAACAAGACTTGGCGCCAATCCATTACCCATACAAATCCCCATAGGCAGAGAAGAAGACTTCCTTGGGATAATCGATCTTATAAGTATGAGGGCAATAATCTACAAAGATGAAATGGGAATCAAGTTTGAGTATGAGAATATCCCGGCGGAACTTGAATCCGTTGCAAAAAAATACAGACAGGAATTAATTGAAAATATAGCCAATTATAATGATTTTATTTTAAATAAATATGTCGAAAATATTGAAATAAGCGAAACCGAATTAAAAAGAGCCATACGGGAGATAACTTTAAGTGTTAAGGGCGTTCCGGTATTTTGCGGAGCCGCATTTAAGAATAAAGGAGTGCAGCCTCTGCTGGATGGAGTAGTGGATTTTCTTCCGTCTCCGTCAGATATCTCTTCGCCAAAAGGCGTGAGTCCTGACAAAGGAAAGGAAATCGAGAGAGAAACCAGTGATGATGCGCCATTCTCCGGTTTGATTTTTAAAATAATTACCGACCCATTTGTAGGAAAATTAAGTTATTTAAGGATTTATTCCGGAATCCTGCAAAGTGGGACGCAGGTAATGAATGCAAATAACAGCAATAAAAACAGGATCAGCAAACTCCTGGAAATGCATGCAAATAGCAGAGAAGAATTAAAAGAAGCTTACTGTGGTGATATAATAGCCGTTGTTGGGCTGAAGAATATAAAAACGGGCGATACCATTTGTGATCCTGCCAAATCTATAAGATATGAATCAATTAGTTTCCCCGAACCGGTGCTTTCGATTGCTATTGAACCCAAAACGAAAATGGAACAGGAGAAACTGGGCATGGCACTGTCAAGACTGGCAGAAGAAGACCCTACTTTTAGAAGGGAAATAGACGATGAGACGGGACAGACGATTATTTCCGGTATGGGGGAATTGCATCTTGAAATAATAGTCGACAGATTACTGCGGGAATTTGGAGTGGGAGCAAATGTGGGAAAGCCGCAGGTATCTTATAGAGAAACCATAACCCGTGGAACACAGGTAGAAGGAAAATATATCAGACAAAGTGGTGGAAAAGGACAATATGGTCATGTGATTGTACGTTTTGAGCCAAATGAGTATGGCAAGGGATTTGAATTTGAAGATAAGACAAAAGGCGGGATTATACCGAAGGAATTCATTAAACCTGTTGAAATGGGTATAAAAGATGCTATGCAGAGCGGAGAGGTGGCGGGATATCCGGTTGTCGATGTCAGGGCTATACTCCTGGATGGATCATATCATGAAGTGGACTCTTCGGAAATGGCTTTCAGAATTGCCGCTTCAAAAGCTTTTAAGGAGGCTATGAAAAAATGCCTTCCTATTTTATTGGAACCGGTCATGGATGTAGAAGTGGTTGCTCCGGATGAGTATATGGGAGAAGTCATTGGTGATCTTAATTCGAGAAGAGGAAAAATATTATCTTTAACATTAAGAAATAAGAACAGGATTATAAAAACAGAAGTACCGCTTGCAGAGATGTTTGGATATGCAACGGACCTGCGTTCAAAGACTCAGGGACGGGCTACTTTTACCATGCAGTTTAAAAAATATGAACCAACACCGGGTAGAATCGCCGATGAAATTATCGAAAGATTCAGGGGAAGCAAGATTGCAGTATAAATACATGATTTATATATATGAAGATTTAACTTTTATATAAAGAAAGGAAATATTATGGCTAAAGAAAAATTTCAAAGAACAAAGCCTCATATAAACATAGGGACAATAGGTCATGTGGACCATGGAAAGACGACCCTTACCTCTGCAATAACAAGGTGTCTTAAAAGCACCGGACTAAATGTAGAGGAAAGGACGTTTGACTCAATAGACAATGCCCCCGAAGAAAAAGAAAGAGGCATCACTATTGCAATTGCCCACGTGGAATACGAGACTCAAAACCGCCACTATGCCCATGTTGACTGTCCCGGACATGCTGACTATGTAAAAAACATGATTACCGGTGCGGCCCAGATGGACGGGGCA
>Ga0315549_1002993_pt1 | contig 15499 bp, 10 predicted proteins | sample SalMarSW160200MG_FD_203101 | JGI IMG/M metagenome (GOLD analysis project Ga0315549, IMG submission 203101) | Salt marsh sediment microbial communities from the Plum Island Ecosystem LTER, Massachusetts, United States - Salt Marsh Sediment SW1601-200 ... | reverse complement strand
GTTTTTCCTACGGCAGGATCATTTATCATTATGGATTGCCGGGAATGATAGATGATCATATCCCTCTATCAGACAGTGATGTAAAACTGCCTCAGCTGCCCGAAAACTGGATGCCTGTACGCCGGTATTTTTGTGCCAATGCAGATTTTTATCAGGCAGAAGATATCGCCAGGGAAGGCCAGGAGTTTGAATTGAATGAGAAAGATATCTGGGCTGGTGGCAAGATCCTTGTTTGGAAGGGAGAAACCATTTCATTCACCCTGCCAATCAAGGAAGAAGGAGAATATACTGCTGTGTTTACTGCTCGCCGGTCACCCGATTCCGGATCCTTTGAATCTGAAATAAATGGTCAGACACTGAAATTCGGAGGGAAGACCCTGATCGATCTCTCTGTGCCTTACCGGACCCTGGCAAGGAATTTTGTCGCTGCACCGGTTAAACTGGCAGCAGGAGAACAAATACTGACCCTGATAAACAAAAGCGATCCGGGAAAACCAATCGGGATTGACTTTATCTGGATCATGCGGCGATGAAAGAGGTTATAAGTTAATGGTTAAAAGTTAAAAGAAAATGAGACTATAATTTCAGGAGTAATGCTACAGGATATGGAATACGAGTTACGGGTACGGGGATTTTGAAAAAAAGCCTGTAGGTGTGGAATTGAATCACTCAAATGTCAAATTCATTGTGTGAACACGAAAAACATGAGGTCCAACTACAGAATAAATCAGTGGGAAAACGTTGAATGGACCGCAGGGCACCAGGCATCTCAGAGCATATAGGCAGACGAAAACCGAATATCGAAACCTACTATCCGCAATCCGAAATTCGCAATCCGCAATAAATATTCCTATTCTTTCTTCTCCCCGTCATACTTCTCCTTATACTTCCGGTACAGCTGCTTGTGTTTGTTATCCAGGTCGATCTTTCTGCCTGATATGAAAGCCAGTTCCACCTGATTGGTCCGGATGTCCAGAATATCGCCTGCCGAAACCACGAGGGTAGCGCTTTTCCCTACTTCAAGTGTGCCGTACTCCTTATCAATTCCCAGGATCTTTGCATTGTTGAGTGTAATGCACTGTAAAGCCTCCTCTTTGGAAAGACCATACCCGGCAGCCTGACCGGCGACAAAAGGCAGGTTCATGGAACCGGTTGCTCCAGGATATAAGATCCCTGTAAGGATCCCTTCCTTCATGAAGAGACATGGAAGTTTGAATGGTTGATGCACATCATAATCCTTTCGTTTTGCCATGCGGTGTATGTGTGCTACGATTATAGGGATATCGTTTTCTTTTAAAAAGTCTTTTACCAGCCAGGCATCTTCATCTGCTCCGACCAGAATAATGTGCTGAACTCCATGTTTTTTGGCGAACTGGATGCTCTCCACGATTTCTTTTACAAAACCGGTTTCAATGAAAAGCCGTTTGCTGCCATCAAACAATCCTTTCATTGACTCAAGCTTCAGGTTTGTTTTTTCATGATCACCTTTCTCATAATAACTTCGGGCATCCGTAAACAGTTTCTCCAGTTCAAGAACATGATCGGGATAGTCCGGATCGACAGCAGTTGTGCTGGATGATCCGTACCCTCTGCCTCTGTACATAGCCGGCCAGCTCATGTGTATGCCATCATCCAGTTTAACCACGGCATCTTCCCAGTTCCAGGCATCCAGCTGGACGATGGAAGAGGTACCGGCAATTATTCCCCCGGAGGGGGTGATCTGTGCCAGAAGAATTCCATTGGAACGCACTGTCGGGATTACCTCTGAATCGGTATTGTATGCGATGATGGTTCTGACATTCGGATTGATTTCACCAATCTCACGCGAATCAACTGTAGCCCTGACGGCTCCTATTTCACTCAATCCCAGACCGGAAACAGGGGATATCAAACCGGGATAGACATGTTTGCCATCGATGCGAATGATCTCATAACGTTCAGGATCCAGGGTCAATTCATCCATTGAAGTGACGGTTGAAATTTTCCCATTTTCGAAAGCAATGGCACAATTTGGGATGGTGGCACCATTTCCGATGTGCGCCGTTCCTCCCAGGAGAATAATCGGGTTTCCCTGTTCAGGAGCTGCGGCAGGGACTGTCTGTGCATTGCTGCCAGGTGTTCCAAGAACATAACAGACGATGAATAGATGAAATATATTGGTTTTCATGATCTATCGGTTTTGATTGTTTGATTCAATGGTTCTTTTTTCCTTGAATATATCGATGATCTCCTCATCATCCCATAGGAATTGCTGGTTTGATCGTGTCCTGTTTACCGGGGGTGAATCCTTTCCTTCGGCGGTCATTTTCCGGATAATCCGGTTTCGTTCTTGCTGAATGTATTGTTGCAGTCCAGCATCCCTTTCCAGATCAAAATAGAACACCCCATCGACCATGGTTTTTTCCGCTTTGGCGTAAATGGACAGGGGATTATCGGACCACAGGACCAGGTCGGCATCCTTTCCATTTTTTATACTTCCCATCCGGTGGTCAAGGTGTAATATCCGGGCAGGATTCAGGGTGACCAGTTTCCAGGCTTCCTCTTCTGTAACTCCTCCGTATTTTACTGCTTTTGCCGCCTCCTGATGTAACCTTCGTGATAGTTCAGCATCGTCGGAATGGATACAGGTGAGTACCCCCTGATCAAGATGCAATGCAGCATTATAGGGGATGGCATGGTACACTTCATATTTAAATGCCCACCAGTCGGAAAATATCGATCCGGCAGCCCCATGTTCTTTCATTTTATCAGCGATCTTATATCCTTCAGTGTTGTGGATGAGGGTATGAGCTTTCACGTTGAAATCCTCAGCCAGCTTCATGATCATATTGGTTTCAGATTGAACATATGTGTGACAGGTAATAAAGCTCTTCTTCTGAAGCACCTCTCCTATAGCCTCCAGCCTCAGGTCCCTTCTGGGTTTCGTCATACGTGCTTTTTCTTTCGGACTGAGCCGATTGTAACGATCCCAGGATTCAAGATATCCTTTTGCTCGTAAATAACCATCCCTGATGATCTGTTCCACCCCCATGCGGGATTGAGGATAACGAATTGCCATGTTGGATGGATATCTCGACTGTTTAACATTTTCACCAAGGGCATGCTTGAGAAATCCAACGGTATTATCCACCTTCAACTCCTCTGCATTTTTCCCCCATCGGTGTTTGATGATGCAGGATTGTCCTCCAATCGGATTTGCTGATCCATGCAATACCTGTGCAGCAGTTACCCCTCCGGCAAGTTGCCTGTAGATGCTGATATCCTCAGGATCGATCACATCGGCAATGCGGACCTCAGAGGTTATCGCCCGGCTTCCTTCATTAACACCCCCTGAGACGGCAATGTGCGAGTGCTCATCAATAATCCCTGATGTCAGGTGTTTCCCGGTAGCATCAATGATTTCCACACCCTCTGATGAAAGATTTTTCCCCACACCGGCAATTTTACCATTCTTAACCAGTACATCAGCATGTTCCAAAATTCCCTCAGCCTCATTGGTCCATACCGTTGCATTCCGGAACAAAACATCTCTGGATTCAGGCACTTTTTTTGCACCAAAAGCCACGAATGGGTATATCAATTCTCCGGAATCATCAGAATCCGGAGTGACTATTTTTTTCTTTTGATCAGTTATCGAACCTGGTTTAACCTGCTCCGCTGTCCAGTTTGCCATAAAGCCATCGGCTAGCTGAACATGTCCTTTCATGTTTTTCCCGTCTACCCAGCCGGTAAAAAGAAGTGCTTCAGCATCCTTACCATTCTTTTTTGTGTCGAGAACAAACCGGACCCAGTTCCGGTCACTGTTAAACTTTGGTTTCAGTTTGATCGTATCATCGAGAGTCATTTCCAGTGCATATTTCCCGGGTTTCCCGGTAATGGTCATGGTGTATTCCTGTTCGCCCTCAATGGTTAACCGATAGGTCCCTGCAAGGTCTGGCAGGCTCATATCGGATAATACGAATCGTTCTCCCTGGATCCAGTTTTCATAAAAGATTGTGTTTTCATCGAACAGGTCCCCTGAGGTGATCAGGAAGTTTGCAAGCATGCCTTCTTTTAATTTACCCACCAGGTGATCCACCTGCAATATCCTGGCAGGCTCCAGGGTAAGTGCCCTCAAAGCATCTTCTTCTTTCAACCCCTGCTCAATGGCTTTTCGAATATTGGGTAAAAACTCCTTTTTATTGGTCAACCCGTGAGAGGTTAAAGCGAATGGTATATTCTCACTGGTAAGGACCGCCGGATTTGAAGGCGCTAATTCCCAGTGCTTCAGATCTTCAAGAGGAATGAGCATGTTTTTATACGGATCGGACACATCCGGTGCCTTCGGAAAATTAACCGGTATAATCATGGGTGTACCCATTGCCCTGATCTCTTTGATAATCTGATACTCCTTACCATCTCCCTTGATGATGTATTGAACACCAAATTCATCCCCAATTCTGTCTGCGCGCAACGCTGAGAACTTATCACCAGCTTCAAAAATTTGAGGTAAATCCTGGTTCTCATTCCAGGCTTCCAGCGAAAGGTCAGAAAATTTCCTGTCCGTTAAGGATTTGTACCAGCTGGCATCAAGGTATGTCTGCCGCAGAAGGGCTATCGATCCCATCAAGGAACCGGGATAATTTTGTCCGGAAGTGCCTTTATCAAATGAATAGTGTGCAGCCACTTTCTCTGAGAGCATGGCTTTGTTTGGACTGTTAGCAGATAATGTAACCAGGCTGGATGTCCCGCGTGCAATTCCATCAGCCCTGAACGTAAGAACCGTTCCAAATCCAAGCTCCCTGAGTTGTTCAGCGTCCTTTTCGTTTACCTGGAACTCCTCGGAAGCATTATACCATGATTTGACGGCTTCATTCCAGTTATAGGCTCCGGGTTTGCTGGATTCAAACTGAGGTGTACTCATCCTGAAACTCCTTGACGTGCCTCCGGTTTCTCTTCCGGAGGGAAGTCCGTAACGACTGTAAATCTCAACCAGGGAAGGATAGATGTATTTCCCTGTAAGGTCAATTTCAACAGCATGATCAGGAATTTCCAGATTGGATCCGATCTGGAGTATGACATCCTTCTGAATGATCAGATCAGCCCCCTCCATACGCGTTTGATAATCGGTAATGATGGTGGCATTTCTGAACGCATACGTGGTGGCACGATCATCCTGGATACCTGTTACAGGAAATGTCTCCTGTGAAAGCACCTGGAAATGACATAATGCCAGTAGAACAAAGATCATCTGCGTCTTTTTCATAGGTAATATGATGTAAGGTTAATAACCTAAATGTAGCAAAATCATATGAATCTTACCAGATGTTTAACAACAACAACTTTTTCTATTTTACAGCTAATCCATGTGCAAGAACTTTAGAAAATTCCTTCACCGTGCTCTGAATTTCCTGCTCAGGTATTGAACAGACCTCTTTTTGCTCGTTGATATTTTTTTGGAAAGCTGTGTTGTACTGAAACATGAGAAAATCGTTGATTCCCATTTGGATCTGTATGATCGAATGAGCAATACAATCTTTACGTATATCCGTTCGTAACACTCCTTTTTTCTGATATTTCTCAATTACAGGTACTAATAACTCGATCAGCATTTCTTTCGAACGGATCGATAAGTCAGCTGACTCTTCGTTGCTTCGCTCCTGCTGGGTATTATGAAGAAAAGCGCTTAGTAAAGGAAAGGAAAGATCAAACCTGATCTTCAGGATAAGATGTTGTTCAAGGAGGGCAAAAAAATCCGCTGCTTGTAACTCGAACAGTTCTTTTACATGTTCCATTCGCAGGGCTGTAGCCTGATCGATAAGAAACAAGTAAAGTTCTTTCTTGCTTTCAAAATAACGATAAAAACTTCCTTTCGCTATCCCCAATTTTAATACAATCCGGGAAACCGATGCGTTTTCATAAGCATGACTTGTAAACTCCTCAAAACATGTACGGATAATCTCTTCCTGTCTGTCTTGTGGCAGGTTGTAAAAGGTTGATCGTGGCATGACATATTATTTTGCGACTATATGGTCACAAATATATTAAAAATTAGTGCGACTACCTAGTCGCAATTTAATTATTTTCATTTTATTTTTTATCATCATAAGCTGAGCAGGCTTAAACCGTAATAAAATGGAAATGATTACCGGTTTGCTAATAAATATTTAGTAAATTCAGCATTTTAATCCTTCTTCATCGTATGGAAAGTGCTTTACGCGACTATGAACTACAGGATCCGACAGCCGTTATATATGGCACTGACAGGGATGCAGGAGAAGTGATTTTTTCAGCGCACCTGTTTGAAGGCTATACCAAGCAGGGGGCAAATGATAATATTTCTGGCAGTGTTGTCATACTGGATGTTGCCCGTACTCTGAACACCCTGATCGAAGAGGGTCGGATTCCCAGGCCAAAACGAAACATACGATTCCTGTGGATTCCTGAATTTTCCGGGACAGGACCCTGGGTGAATGCTCACAAGGAATTGATGGGAAATACATTGTGTAATATTAACCTGGATATGGTTGGTCTCCACCTGAGCAAAAGCCACTCTTTTTTCTGCCTGATGCGAACTACTTTCGGGAATCCGCATTACCTGAATGATGTGATGGAGCACTATTACAGCTATGTGGGTGAAACCAACCGGGAGATGATCCATAACAGGAGAGCCGGTGGATTTACTAAAAGGATTGTTCCTCCAAGTGGTTCAGATGACCCCTTCTATTATAAAATTGATCCACATTACGGTTCTTCCGATCATGAAGTCTTTAATGATCTGGAAAAGAGAGCATCCAGCTTGGTTCCCAGGCAGACCGTAAAGGTTAAAGAGGCCGGATACCAGGGACATTCCCGTATTATCAGGGAACTGCCGTCCGAAATTACGGACAGGTACCCGGTCATTTCTCTCTATGATACCAGGGAATTGTCCCGGCTGGTTAACGGGAAACACAGTGCCCTGGACATTAAAAAATTACTCGATACACAATCAACCAGTGAATCAGACCTGCAATCCATTATGAACTACCTTGAATGGTTGAAATATGCAGGACTGATTGAAATGTGATTTTTTCAATGAAAGAGAACGCAATACCGGAAATTAAACTACTGGATGAGGAGCAGCAATCCTTTATCCATAACAATTCACTTCAGATCCTTTCCCGGACCGGAGTGAAGGTTGAATCTGTTGTAGCCCGGGATCTGTTTGCAAAAGCCATTGGAACAGGTCAGGATTCTGAAAGAGTTTTTATACCTGCTGACCTGGTTGAATGGGCGATACAGTCTGCCCCTTCAAACCTTACACTGTTTGACCGTAATGGAAAGGAAGCATTCCGTCTTGGTGCCGATTATACTGGTAATACGGTTTTTGGGATTGGTGTAACAAATACGCATTACCAGGATTATACAACAGACCGCGTTCTCCCTTTTACCCGGGAGCACATGAAGACCTCGAGCCGGTTGGGAGATGCACTTTCTGAATTCGATGTTGTTTCAACTGTCGGTATACCTTCGGATGTTACCCCGGAGGTTGCTGATCTGTATGGTACACTGGATATGTATGCTAACACGAGCAAGACCCTGGTTATCCTGATCATGGATGATGGCAGCATTTCATCTGTTTTCGATTTAATATCTCATTTAAACACGAATCCATACCATAACTCCTCTTTCATAACCTATGTAAATCCGGTTACACCACTGATCCTGAATGATGGGACGGTGCAGAAGATGATCCATTCCATTGAGCTTGGTTATCCGGTAGCTTTTTCCAATTACAGCATGTATGGAGCAACTACACCGGCACCGGCAGTTGGAACCCTGAGTTTGATGAACGCTGAACTGTTAGCCGGCTTAGTCCTCAGCCAGCTCATACGGGAAGGGGCACCCATGATACTGGGCAGTCTTCCGGCCAGTTTTGATATGACAACCATGACAAGTCCCTTTACTCCACAGACTTTTCTGCTGAACCTTGCCTGTGCCGAGATGATGGATCATTACGGATTGCCGCATTGCGGCACTTCCGGCAGTGGTGCAGGGTGGGGTGCTGATCTGCCAGCAGCGGATATGTTATGGATGAACCACCTGACCAGCTGTCTGGGTAAGGTCGGTCTGGCCCCTTTTGTTGGTAGTAATTTTGAATCCCTGGCATTCTCCCCGGCAATGGCGATCCATTCGAACCAGATCATCAGGCAGGTCAGGGAATTCACCCGGGGAATCGGATTGGAGAATTTTTCTGAGAGTTTCAGCGAGATCATGAAAGCCGGGCCTGGAGGGAATTTCCTTACTTCTGAACAAACCCTGAAAGAAATGGAATCATTCAAAAAACCGGATAATATCTGGCAGGGAATGACGGTAGAGAAGTGGGAAAATGAGGGAACCCCCAAAGCCTCAGAACGGTTGAAAAAATATGTTAGAGCGTTGATGAATAGCTTGGAACCCCCGGATGATTGCGACCGGATCATGGATAAGGGGGAGAAGATGATCCGCAAAATGATCGGTAAAAAATCATGAGCAGGAAGGGAACTGAACCAAAAAAACTCGGCCTCTGGATGAGTACCAGCCTGGTTGCCGGGAACATGATCGGTTCGGGTATTTTCCTTCTTCCTGCAACCCTGGCTTTCTTTGGTGGTATTTCTCTTTTTGGATGGCTCTTCTCCGCAGTGGGAGCAATCTTTCTGGCACTGCTCTTCTCACGCCTCAGCCGGTTAATTGCGGGCGTTGGTGGACCTTATGTATACACCAGGAAAGCTTTCGGAGACCTGTGCGGGTTCCTCGTAGCCTGGGGATACTGGATATCAATCTGGTGCGGGAATGCGGCCATCGCTTCAGCTGCGGTGGGCTACATGGGAGCATTTATCCCTTCTTTGACTGATAATCCTGCACTCAGTGGTATGACAGCCATCGGACTGGTATGGTTCTTTTCATGGATCAACATGAGCGGTATACGTAAGGCAGGTATGACCCAGCTGATTACCACCCTGTTAAAACTTATACCATTGATCCTGCTCGGAACGATAGGTTTTCTTTACTTCAAAACGGAGAATTTCCATCCCCTGAATCTCAGCCATAAAACCAATTTTTCTGCAATTACGGCAACAGCGGCACTTACCTTATGGGCATTCCTTGGTCTGGAATCTGCCACCATACCTTCGGACCAGGTAAAAAATCCCGGGCGAACCATTCCAAAAGCAACCATCCTGGGAACATTACTGGTTTTAGTCGTTTACATAGCCAGTACCGGGGCTGTCATGGGAATCATCTCACCCTCTGAATTATCCGTTTCAACATCACCGTTTGCCGATGCTGCAAAAGAAGTCTGGGGAACCTGGGCCGGTTATGCGGTTGCCGCAGGTGCACTGGTTGCCTGCATGGGAGCATTGAATGGCTGGATCCTGCTTCAGGGGCAGCTTCCCCTGGCAGCATCCAGGGACGGTCTCTTTCCACCTTTCTTCGGCAGGTTATCCCGGAAAGGAATACCTGATTTGGGAATAATCGTTTCCAGCCTGCTGGCATCCATCCTGATCATCTTGAATTATACCCGTGGGCTGGTGAGCATGTTTACCTTCATTATCATGATCTCTACTCTTTCCACCCTGATCCCTTATGCATTTTCTTCCCTGGCAGATATGGTGTTTTGCACGCGGGGACCGAAGAGTCAGAGAAACATAACGATTTTTTTTGGTCTGGCAATCTCCATCCCTTCACTGGCATTCTCCCTCTGGGCCATCTGGGGCCTCGGCCTTATAACAGTGTTATGGGGAGTCGTGCTGCTGGTACTGGGTATCCCTTTCTTCTTCGTACTTCGAAGAAGAAAGGGATAAGGTAATAAGTTATAACTCATAACTGCCTCCCTCCAAATTTTCCTTTCCCGGCACTCACCAGTTCATCGAATGCATCTTCCAGTTTTTTGTTCACCTCCCTCAGTCCGTCAGCAACCTGCTCAGCCCACTCAAGGTAGTTCCGTTTTCTCTTGTTATTCCAGTTCCGGGGTGGATTTTCCAGAAGATCTCGCATGTTGCTGATTTTATCTGCCTCTTTTATCTTTTCGACGCTGATTCCTGTGCTTGCTTGCTGCAAAGTGTAAGGCTTTCAGGAATCCGGAAAATTCTTCTGAATTCATGCTATAATTCGTTATATTTTTTCGCGGTATCACGGAACTTCACCAGTTCATTGATCATTTGATCGATATCAGACATGGTTATTTCAGTTTGTGGTGTAAAGGTATACAATAAATCTTTGTACCTTAGGAAAATCAACCAATCGCTTTTTACATTGGGATTGATCAAGAAATACCTGTTGTCCGGTTCCGGTTTAATGCAGAAGATTGGTCTCCTCTCCGGCCCTTTGCTTGCAATTATCCTGGTTCTTTTTTTTGATCTTGACAAGGGAAACCCGAACGTTACGTTAACAGCTGCTGTTGCTCTTCTCATGGCCGTCTGGTGGATTACGGAGTGTATTCCCCTGGCGGTTACGGCTCTTTTGCCGGTCGTTTTGTTTCCCCTGATGGGGATTATGAATGGGAGAGAGGTTTCCTCCCTCTATTTTAATCACATTATTTTCCTCTTTATCGGTGGTTTTATCGTGGCGCTGGCAATGCAGAAATGGAAACTGCACCGAAGAATAGCGTTGTTTACCATGTTACTATTTGGGATAAAGCCTGCCCGGATACTTTTTGGATTTATGATCACCACCTGGTTTTTATCCATGTGGATCTCGAATACGGCCACTGCCATGATGATGGTCCCGATTGTACTTTCCGTAATCATCAACCTGGAGGGGACGCTCAGCAAGAAGCAGGTTAAGAAATATTCCGTCGGATTGTTGCTGGGGATTGCTTACAGTGCAAGCATAGGAGGCATTGCAACACTTGTCGGTACGCCACCAAACCTCTCATTTTCAAGAATTCTAACCATTACCTTTCCGGAAGTAACGGAGATCTCCTTTGCTTCCTGGTTCTTTTTTGCTTTCCCCATTTCACTCTTTTTCCTCTTACTTGTCTGGCTAATCCTCTCATTTATTTTCTGCAGAGTAAGCTTTTCAGTAGACCGGCTTATTTTCAAAAAGCAATACAGGGAGCTTGGCGGGATGGGTTTTGAAGAGAAGGTTGTATTCTCAGTCTTCCTGGGCATGGCTCTTTTATGGTTGACCAGGGCAGACATCACCGTCGGTCAGTTGACTATCCCTGGATGGTCGGGAATATTTCCACAGGCTGATTATATCAATGATGGTACCGTGGCCATAACACTTTCACTGATCCTTTTTATCGTTCCATCAAAAGAAAAATCCCGGCTGATGGATTGGAAGACAGCTGCTAAACTACCCTGGGGCATTGTCCTGCTCTTTGGTGGAGGATTTGCGCTGGCAAGCGGCTTTAAGGAGTCCGGTCTTTCACAATGGCTCGGTATGCAGCTTAGCGGACTTGATGCATTATCCCCCGGTTTTCTGATTGGGAGTATCTGCCTTATGATCACCTTCCTTACGGAGCTGACATCAAACACAGCTACTGCAGAGATGATACTGCCTATTCTTGCAGCAGTAGGTACAGCGATTGGCAGGAATCCCCTCTTGTTGATGGTTCCTGCCACTCTGGCAAGCTCCTTTGCATTCATGATGCCTGTTGCAACACCACCCAATGCCATCATTTTTGGTACCAACCGGTTGCGGATCATGGATATGGTAAAAGTGGGATTCATAATCAACCTTCTGGGAGTGCTTATCCTAACGCTCGGAATTCTGATCCTGGGATCTATTCTGGATATTGATCCTGCCATTATGCCGGAATGGGCGAAATGAACGGACGGATGAAGGGGAAGAGTTAAAAGTTATGCCATAGGCACGCCTACTGCGGATGTTGAATGTTGAACGTTTGACACTGTACCAGATGCATGTCTACCGGACATATTGTTCCAAATTGTTCCATATGGTTCCATGTTGTTCCAGATTGGTAGTTACCTTATTCATGCTGCATGCATGAATAATTCGGGTTAAAAACCGCCAGACAAAAAATCCGATAATAAATCAGGAGATTTATCCAATGTAGAGACGCGATGAATCGCGTCTCTACTAGAAATTCAGATTGACTCCAATCTGAATCCCCGAATAATCCATTTTAAAACTTTCGTCTGTTTTATCCTCTCCTTTTGCAAAATCATAGGCAAGATAGACCTGTGGATTAAAGCCGAAATTATTCAGGCTGAACCCGAACTGGCCCCTGTAACCCGGAACGTTACACTCATAATTTTCGAACCGCATGGCGTGATAGAACACACCACCCCCGAAAAATATCGAATTTTTTGCGTTTTTGGACAGGGGAATTAACGCGTTGGCGACAACTCCGGGTGAAAACCGGTTGAAATTGAAAAATTTACTGGTCCCGCCAATTACTTTAATATACTTCATCCCTGCTGAATACTCAATCGTTCCATACAATTCAACATAATCATTGATTCGGTATCCCAGATCAAAATGGGCACCAAGGTTCAGAACCAGATCTGAAAAACCGACTGATTCAATAAGGTTTTCTTCTGCAAGCCAGGACTCAATATACTGGTTTACATCGTCCGGGCTGAAAAAGCCGATGTGTATGCCAATGCCCACCAGGAATTTCCCTTTACTGAATCGGATGGATTCATCCTGGGCTCCAACGGCGAAAACGATTATCAGGAAACAAATGATCCCCGTTAACACTCTTTTTTTCATGATTTTAAGGTTTGTTATTATCTCATTTGAATGTTATAGCAATATCCGTGAATGTGCATTTTTACTATGTGTCAGGTCCGTTTTTATTTTACGATGATCAGGTTCAGCAGGGTATACCATCTACCGGAAAATTACATTCCCGAGCAGCACCCGGCCGCTTTTCCAGTATGCCCTGTAGTAGGGATCATCCGTTATGTAAACGATCTCACCACTTCCCAACCGCTCGGAACCGATTACCAGGCTGTTTTTTACCTCTTTCTGAAATTCACTTCCGGCAAATCCGGAGACCGGTTCACTGTTCAGGATGAACCCAATGTTGTTTCCCTTATCCAGGAAGGGGAAGTTGGCTGACATTTTCATAACAAACCATTTCTTTCCCAGTCCAAAGGCATAGGGATGGGTTTCATCAATATCAACCAGGTATATGCTTCCTGCAGAACGTTCTTTAAGCCGCTCCCGGCGCTGGTTTTCATATTTCTTCAGGTGACTGGGATCATCGGTCTTGGTTTTTTCCTTCTCAGTCTCCTTCTCTTTTTTTCTGGCTTCCACTGCATTGAACAGATTGGTTGTTTTTTCTTCTGCAAACAGGGAGATAGCCCGTTCAAACACTACCAGCCGGCCCCCCTCCCTGACGTACTCAAGTAGTTTATCTTTCTGTCTTGAATAGGAGCCGGAAGGAAGAAGCAGAACATCATATTTGGAAAGGTCAACTGAATTCAGGTAGTCTGTCCCAAGTACGGTAAGCGGGTAGTTTATCTCCCTTTCGAAGAAATACCATAATTCACCGAAGGTGCCGCTTGATACTCCTTCGCCACCAACCAGTGCAATTTCCGGTTTGCTTTTCAGGGGAGCATAATTCGATCCAAGATCTTTCCCTTTATCCACAATACCTGTACTGGTTGGGTAGAGCTGCACTCCAATAGTGTTTGCAATGGTAATAATGGTCTGGTCGAAAGAATCCTTCAGGTGTTTGTTATCGCCACGAGCGATAATCAGGCTTCCCCTGTTGAACTCCTGTTTTCCGACAGTGAATGGTTTCATTGCATTCCTGATCCTGAATTTTTGTTTAAGCAACGCTGTCATGAATTTCACTTCATCGAAACCGGACCAGTTTACAATGTACGCATAGGGTTTTGAGTCAGGAAGTATGTTTTCTGCTGATGTAAGGATAAACTCTCCTGTTTTTGGAGTGATGATCTCCTTCAGCGCATAGGCATTCAGATTATAAACATAGGGTAGTGCCCAGGCAGTCAGGTCGTAACTGAGTGAATCGGTGTATTTTGAATCGGGTTCAAACAGTACCTTTACAAAATGGGACTGGGGTTGACGGGCAGCTACCAGGATATCGCCTTCCTGAATGGTTACCTGCCCGTTCTTGTTGGCAAGGTACTCAAAACCGGTGTAGGTTTTTCCAACATTCCCTGCAAAAGAATACCTGATCTGGTTCCGATCGAGCAGTTCGAGCAGATCCTTCACCGCTGCATGATCGTTGTTCCCTTTTATGATCACCGATTCATATTCAAACAGAGGCTTGGTTAAACCCGATTTGAAGTATGCATTAAACTCGCTGGTGAGTTTTTCCCTGTTTTCGTAAGAGACTTTAATGGTGGCGAGTCCGGCAAGAAAGTGACCTTCAATCCGGTCCTGCAACGACAAACTATCGCCGGTTTCTCTTGCTACTGCAAGGCCTGAATAACCTCCGCCACCCTGTTCGTATGTAAAACCCATTGCTCCGTTAAACAGGGGCCAGGTATCACCAAAACTGGGACAAAATAGGTCGAAGCTCTCCTTGGTAAAATAGAGTTTGAACCGTTCATCAAATAGTTCAGCATTTGCCTTTCCTATCATTTTATGAAATTCATGCTGCCAGGGTGTGATAACCTCATGCCAGGGATCTGCTCCGGGAGCAAAAAAGAAGGTTGAGGTGGCTCCCATTTCATGGAAATCAGCATGTACATGAGGCATGTACTGGTTATATAAATTCAATCGTTGCCGGGTTTCTGCCTGTGTCTGCCATGTCCAGTCCCTGTTCAGATCAAACAGGTAATGATTCAACCGGGCACTTGGCCAACCCTCATGGTGTTCCCAATCATCCGGATTGGCATTGGGCTGTACCGATTTTGACCTCCGGTACCGGTAAGCATAAAGATCCCTGCCATCGGGATTCTGGCATGGGTCAATAACGATAACACACTCCTTCAACCAGTCGGCTACTTCTTCGTGGGATTGGGTTGCCAGAACATAAAGGGTTTTTAAAGCAGCTTCCAAACCCACTGACTCATTGCCGTGGACATTATAACTCAGCCAGATAAAGGGAACCTGTCTACCAGCTTCCTCTCCTTCCAGGAGACCAATATTAATCAGGTTATTTTTACGAAGGAGTTCCAGATTCTCAAGATTCTCCTCCGAAGATACAAAGGCAACACCCAGAGGACGGCCTTCATAGGTCCTGCCATAGGTTTTATACTGCACATTGGGTGAGGTTTTGCCTATATATTCAAAATAATCAACCGCCTGCTGATGAAAAGTGAACTGATCGCCAAGCGGATATCCAAGAAAATCCTCAGGTGATTTGATGGACTGTGCTACAATAGTGAAGGTAAATCCCAGCAGAGCAAGGGAAATGGTAAGTCTGGTTGTCATGGGTAGAATGGTTTACATAGTTAATTGGAAAATAAAATTAAGAAATATTCTGTAAGGAAAATAACCTCAGGAAATTTTATTATGATTTCTTGATTTTACAGTAAAGTTCCTGTAATTTTAATCACTATAATTCCTGAGAAGTATAACGAACAATTTTCAGCACCAAAAACCTGTAACT